>CEVF01015828.1_pt1 | contig 19786 bp, 18 predicted proteins | sample 356441 | NCBI WGS metagenome assembly CEVF01 (sample SAMEA2622765, study PRJEB7988) | marine metagenome | biome: marine biome (ENVO:00000447); feature: surface water layer (ENVO:00002042); material: "saline water (ENVO:00002010), including plankton (ENVO:xxxxxxxx)" | depth 5 m | reverse complement strand
TACGCAAAAATTGTCGATTGGGACCAACTAGAAAGCGGGCTTTTGGGCATCACAGTTGAGGGCGCAGTAAAGTTCGTCGCGCAGGATTTTTGGAAGGAGGAGGATGATGTTCTTCACGCGTCAGTTGAATTTAGTGACATAGAGTCCACTGAGGCTGATGTAATTCCCCTTGGCGACGAATATACAGCACTCTCTGAATTGTTAAGGAATTTAGAGGATCACCCATTAGTTGCGGGCAGAAATCTTTCGATAGACTACAGTGATTTGAGGCAGCTAGGATGGAGACTTAGCGAGTTGATACCCCTTGGGATTGATGTAAGGCAGGAACTTCTGGAGTTAAATGACCCCGTGGAGCGGTTATCTAAGATCGAAAAGCTTGTCTCGGAAATGGCCAACAATTCGTAATTTTCTATTAAAATTGTCTTGCTTGAATGTAAGGTTTAGGCTTCGATTGGTTTCTAGGATTTTATTATGCTTTCGAGATTAATTGATTCGAGTGGCTGGACAGCAGAGCAATGGCTGGCAGCAACAATTCTAGTTTTTATTATAATTACGGTTATCGTAGTAGCTCATCGCATGGTGAGAATATTTGAAATCTCAGCTAAGTCAAAATACAAACCCAATTTGAGGCCTTTGCGACGAAATAAATCCCACGTAAAACTTAACAGAGAGGCACCAGAATGAGGGGTTTATTGTTAGTTTGCTTGGTTAGTCTGTTCGCTCTTCAAAGCTACGGAATTGTTATCAGACATGACGTTGCTCCCGGAGACTACACTTTGCGAGCAAGTGACTTTTCTCAGGTATTTTATTTAGAACTACAAGGTCAGAGGAAAGTATGCGGCGCAACGTTAATATCAAATCGGTGGGCTCTCACTGCCGCACATTGCGTTAGTGAGACCTCGCTTGGATCTGTTATCGGAAACGGAGACGAATTTCTTGTAGAGATTGCTAATGTTCCAAGAAGTATTGATCGTGTCATGCTCCATCCAGATTTTACTTCCCTGAAAACCCCTGAGGTTGATCTCGCTCTCCTTCGGTTTGTTCAAGAAGTAAATTACCCAACACCAATTTCTGTGAACACTAAAGCAGATGAACTCGGAGAAATTGTTACCTTGGTTGGTTGGGGCTATTTTGGATTAGGTACTGTAGGCAGGCAGTATGATGACGGGACAAAGCGTCAAGCCAAGAATAGAATTACCCAAGCTGATCAAAGGCTGTTCTCTTTTTTTGACGATCCCCGTCAGCTAAATAGCGCCGCGTTGCCACTTGAAGGAACGCTAAGTCTTGGTGACAGCGGTGGTCCGGCTTTTCTTGAGACATCAGAGGGTTTACTCCTTGCTGGTGTTTCTGTGGGCCAGGTAGAGGGTCCTGACTTTTCTGAGGAAACTCAGGGACAATACGGTTCCGTTGCAGTTTATGAGCGTGTGTCTTTACATGTCGAATGGATAAATAGTGTACTTAATTCCGACTATTAAGTGTCAAGAGATTGAATTATCATTTCGGATCTTGAAGAGTTCGCCCAAATGTCGCTAGCTTTTCATGATTTTCTGATATGCAATAATGAATTTGTTAGTATCAGTGCAGACTAATTGAGCATAAGAATTTTAGGAGAGTATGAATGACGATTCAGGTCGGAGAGAAGGTGCCATCAGTTAATTTCAAAACGATGACAGATGATGGTCCGAAAGAAATAAGCAGCAACGAAGTTTTTGCTGGTAAAAAGGTGGTGTTTTTCGCTGTACCGGGAGCTTTTACACCGGGTTGTTCCATGACTCATTTGCCAGGTTTTGTAATTAATGCTGATGCGATTAAGGGTAAGGGCGTTGATGAGATAGTTTGCATGTCCGTTAATGATGCGTTTGTCATGGGGGCATGGGGAGAGGCTCAAAATGCCGAACAGCTCCTTATGCTGGCGGATGGTAATGGAGAATTTACCCGCGCTATCGGACTTGAGCTGGATGCCAGTGGCTTCGGTATGGGTACGCGAGCGCAGAGGTTTGGAATGATTGTTGATGATGGTGTTGTTACACATTTAGCGATAGAGGCCCCTGGTGAGATCAAAGTTAGTTCAGCTGAGGCAATACTAGATTTGTTATAAATGAGGCCTATAAAAAGTCTGAAACATTTTCATTGGATATGGGTTAAAAGATGAAAAAAGAGCTTATAGATTATAACGACGGTAGCGCGGAGCTAGAGGCTTTTGTTGCTTATGAGGAGGCTGACTCTCCAAAACCACTCGTTTTGGTGGTCCATGATTGGAGTGGGCGAAGGGATTTTGCCTGCAAAGCGGCGGAGCGTGTTGCGGGAATGGGATATGTTGGAATGGCTGTTGATATGTACGGCAAGGGCGTATTCGGTAGCGATGGGGATGTAGAGCTAAATTCATCTCTCATGGATCCTTTTGCGTCTGATCGAGCCATGTTAAGAGATAGAATTACAGCGGCTTTAGAAGCGGGTCGGAATTTGTCTCAAGTGGATGCAAGCAAGGTTGCCGCTATGGGTTACTGTTTTGGTGGTATGTGTGTTCTTGAGCTGGCCAGGTCGGGTGCGGACGTTGCTGGGGTAATTAGCATTCATGGAATTTTCTCCCCCGGTGATATCCCTAACAAGGAGATCAAAGCTAAGATACTTTGTTTACATGGTCACGAAGATCCAATGGTGCCTCCTGATCAAGTTCTAGCTTTCGAAACGGAGATGACAAAAGCCGGAGCAGATTGGCAGGTGCATGCCTACGGGAATACTATGCATGCGTTTACCAATCCAGCCGCTAACAATCCAGATTTCGGAACTATGTATGATGAAGTCGCTGAGAGGAGAACTTATCAGGCACTTGCTAATTTCTTAGATGAAATATTCTAAAATTCCGTAAGCGGTCAGAACAAGAAAAATTATGAGTACTGCTACAGAAGAAAATTCTTTAGTACCAGCTGAGACTCCAATACGGAGTAAGATAGGACTTTGGCTCGGTCCACTCGTTTTTATTTCGATGATACTTTTCGTTGAACTAGATCCTGCTAATCCCTTAGTTACTCGAATGGCAGCAGTAATTCTATTGATGGCCATCTGGTGGATTACTGAGGCAATTCCTCTGTCAGCCACGGCTCTGCTTCCAATTATATTATTCCCCCTCTTGGGAATCATGCGCGGCCGAGAATTGCCAGCAGGTAATCGCATAAATCTTGAGAATGCTTCATTCTCCGAAGGATTCAGCGCAACAGACTTCGATATAATTTTTCCTAATGTCGCCAACCAGTATATGGACTGGATCATCCTGCTGTTCATGGGCGGTTTTATTCTCGCCGTAGCTGTAGAGAAATGGAATCTACATAAGAGGATTGCGTTAAATATATTACGGATAATTGGAGGGCAGCCACACCGTTTGGTGCTCGGATTTATGATTGCGACCGGGTTCCTCTCAATGTGGTTATCAAATACAGCTACGGCACTTATGCTGATGCCCATGGGAATGTCATTAGTCCTTCTTTATGAGGAGTTGAATAAGGATATTCTAAAGAAGGGCGGAAAGATTGATCCCAGAGCGGACAACTTTTCGCTTACGTTACTCCTAGGTATCGCTTATGGTGCATCTATAGGTGGATTCGCTACGCTAATCGGAACGCCACCCAATGGCATTCTAATCACTCAAATGTCTCAATTATTTCCAGAAGCGCCAGATATCACATTTGCTACTTGGATGCTTTTCGCGCTGCCTATGAGTTTTATATACATGATGATTGCCTGGTTTTTATTAACTAGAGTAGTTTTTCCCTTGCCAAGCAGTACTCCCTTTAGTGGTAAAGAGTTTATTCAAAGTGAAATTAAAAAATTAGGCCCTATGTCTACTGAGGAAAAACGAGTGACGGCTGTTTTTGTTAGTTTTGCCTTGCTGTTGATGACTCGTAAGGAAAGGTTATTTGGACCAGAAGTAGATCTTTTTGGCTGGAGCTACTATTTAGATAAACTGCTTGCAGTAGCAGGATCATCACCTGTTGGATTTATGATTGATGATGGTAGCGTTTCAGTTGCTGTAGCGCTTACATTATTCATGATTCCAGCAGCCAAAGAAAATGGTGGGAGATTGATGGACTGGGAAGACGCAAAACGCGTTCCCTGGGGGATTTTATTGCTTTTTGGCGGAGGATTGGCAATTGCAAAGGGTTTTGGAACCTCTGGCTTGTCAGATTACATTGCTGCACAGCTCGCGACCCTCCTCGGTGATGCAGAGCAGCTCGTTATTGTGATGAGCACTGTTGCATTTATTACAGGCCTGACCGAGGTGGCTTCGAACACAGCTACGATCACACTCGCTGTGCCAATTATGGCAAGTCTTGCCCAGGCTATCGGGGCTCATCCCTTGTTACTTTTGATTCCGACAACTTTGGCGGCCTCCTGCGCTTTCATGTTGCCAGTATCTACGCCGGCTAATGCAATAGTTTACGGAACGGGTAGGATACCAATAATGAAGATGGTCATAGCTGGCATATGGTTGGATATACTATCTGTGTTCTTACTAACGTTTTTTGTATACACGCTTGGTCATTTAACCTTTGATGTTCTTGGTCAATTGCCGGCGTGGGCTATGCCTTAATCAGTTTGATTTTTGACTGACGTTTTGCGCTAGATTAAATAAAATTGCGGCCGTCGCTCCCCAAATTCGATAGCATCCATACTGGATTTCAAGAATTGTTCTTTCTTTTCCTTTAAATTCAACTTTTGACCTTTTGTATGACGGAATTTCTAAGATTAAGCTAAGTGGTGCTTTAAAAATATCTTCAACCTCGTCTTCTTGGCGAATAAAGTGAAGTCCCGCATTTATTAGACCAACGATAGGAGTAACTAAATAGCCAGAAGGTAGTGCTAGATCGCCCAGCTTACCCAAGACTTTGACTTCATTGGGAGGGAGTCCAATTTCCTCTTCACTTTCTCTGAGAGCAGTTGCCACAGCATCCGAGTCGGCACTTTCACGCTTGCCTCCGGGTAAGCTGATTTGACCAGCATGGCTTTTTAGGTCTGCAGACCTTACCGTCAGCACTATTTGGCTATCGGCTTGGGCTGTCGGTCTTGTAACCGCAATCAAGACAGAGGCCTGTTTTAACGAATCCTCATTAGTAATTGAATTATAGACTTCTAGATCCGGATGAAAGATTCTTTTGGGGTTCTTGGCTTTCTCTGTTTCAAAAAATTTTAAAAGTGCGTTAAATTTTTTGTCGTTCGTTGTTTTAGACACGATAATTTGCTATCTCTTGATTTAAAAAAAAGCCGGCACTTGCCGGCTTTATCTTCGCTACTATATTCAGAGTTATCTGTATTTCCATGTAAAACCGATAAATGCACGAATGGGTTCACCCGGGAAATAGCGATCTCCAACCCAGCCGCTAAAATCAGCCCTTTCAGCATATTCCTCATCTGCAAGATTCATGACGTTAACGTAGACCATAAAATCATCGGTCACGTCATATTGCATGCGAAGGTTAAGAAGGTCATGACCACCATAGGATGCAGTGTTTTCAGGATTGGTGTAGTACTCGCCCATGTGAACCAGCTCTAGTTCGGCCATTAAGTTGTCCATCGGTCGGTAGGTTAATCTGAGGTTGCCAAATTGATCTGGTGCGGTATCAATATCGTTGCCATTGATATTCTGACCACCAGACACGAGGTCATTTTCGTAGGTGTGATCAGCGTAATTGAACACCCCGTTTACCGAGAGCGAATCGGTCAGGTCATAGCCTACCGCCAGTTCAAAACCCTGGTGTCTAGTCTCGCTTCCATTTAGGTTCATCCGGTCGCTGTTTTGTAGAATTTCGTTTTCCTTATCCATCCAGTAGACAGCTGCCGAGTAGTTCCAGTTGTTGCCGCCGCCTTGTAATGCTAATTCATAACTATCCAACTCAACGGGATCCAAGTCTGCAACGGTTTGGCTTCCCTGTAATCTATAGAGTTCTGTAGCTTGTGGGGCACGAATGCCGCGCTGAGCTCTCGCAAAAAGAGTATGATTTTCATTCAGCTCATAGCTCAGGCCGAGTTTGGGAGAGACTTCTGTAAAATCATCGTCCCGGTCAGCCGGTCTGCTATAACGACAACCTCCAAAACCGCAAGCGACGCCATTCGCATCGGTACGGCCGTCAATCATTAGGTTGTCGTACTCATAATCCATTCGCTCGAGCCTAGCTCCGATAGATAGTTCTAGCCTGTCTGTCAGTGAATTTTCGTAATTAGCAAATAAGGCGAGCTGACTTGCCTCTACCTCATAATCATAGTGCATACCCTGTGGTATCGTTCTTCTCACGAAAAGTGAGCCTGTCGTTGGATTAGGCTGATCCTGCTTCAGACTTCCATCAGTGTTTTCTGCATCAACGCCCCAGGAGAAGGTGGAACTATCAGTCAGGTCTCTGAAGGCGGCAAGCTGAATACCATAGCTCCTGTGCTCGGTATCTTCAATTGGCTGCCCTGGCAAAAAGTGCTGGACGAAGTTCATATTCACCTCACGAAAATAAGGAGTGGCAATGTATTCCCAGTCTCCAGACTCCATGGTGAATCGAGTCCATACGCGAGTGCTTTGACTGTCGCGATAGGCCTCTGGATTAGGGTTTGTTCCTCTTTTATTGCCGTCCTCGTATGCCTTGGCCCCGACGACGTAGCCTGCAGTTTCTTGGTTTAAATTGTTATAGGTGAAACCACCTTCCATTTTGATTCCGTTCGCTAGAGTGTATTCGTATAACCAGGACGCTTTCTGCTGATCCACCCCACTGTCATCCCTATAGCCCTCCTCGTTGATGCCGGTTAAATAGAGGGATTGCTTGAAATTGCCATTATCTGATCCGATTGCAGCTTTTGTTCGGTAGGAGCCTCTTGGACCCTGCTCAAGGGTTAGTTCACCCACCTCACCTGGGTCTGGGAGTCTGACATTAACTAAACCGTGAAGTGCATTGGAACCCCAAAAAGCGCTGGCTGGCCCTCTGATTACCTCGATGCTTTGGGCGTATTCGGAGTGTGTATCAAACATCTCATTTACATTGCAGAATCCGGCAGAGCGCACAGGTATCCCATTTTCCGCTATCAGGAACGCTCCGCAGGCACCAGCGCCGGTTAAAACCGGAGATCTAAGTGCCATTAAACTCTCTTGTCCGTTATTTCGGTTGCCGCTAAATCCAGGCACTCTTGCGAGAGCCTCTTGATAGTGAGTCTGGAGTATTAAGTCTAATTCTTCCTCGCCCAGAACACTTATCGATGCGTTAGCTTCGGTTAAACCTTCGGTGCGGCGACTATCTGCAAAAACTTCAATCTCTTCTATGGTTTGCTGACTATTTTGTCCTGCCAAGTTCAAGGAAATACCTAAAAGTACAAAGACGACTACAATTTTCGAAAGTTGTAATTTACAGAACATTTTGTGCTCCTGGGTCGGTTTGTTTTTATTATAAGTGCGTATTAGGTCGGCCGCTATTGTGATTTCCATTAGTTTCAATAGCCTGTCGAACACAGGAAGAAGCCCTAGTTCAGGTAATTTTTGACCATCGCCTTTCAAACTATGGGCAAAAGTTTTGTCTCATAGAGTCACGGGCAACTGTGAAAAGGGGGCTTTTCAAGTTCATAGGCCATCTGCATTGCATCAAGCATAGTCCAAAGCACATTTAGTTTGAATTGTAAAATCTCTAACGCATGCTCCTGTTGTTCGCGCGACTTAAAATGATCCAGAGTTATGTCCAATCCATGTTGAACATCTCGTCGGGCTTCGGAGAGCCTTTTCCTGAAATAGTTGTACCCTTCAGTATCTATCCAAGGGTAGTGCTCGGGCCAATTTTTCAACCGGCGTTTGTGAATATCAGGCGCAAACAATTCTGTGAGTGAAGAACATGCGGCTTCCTGCCACGAGGCGCCTCGACAGAAATTTATATAAGCATCGCAAGCGAATCTGACTCCCGGCAAAACGTGTTCTTCTGACAACACTTCGTCTCTACTCAGACCAACGGCCTCTGCAAGTCGTAACCACGCCTCAATTCCTCCTGAATCTGAGCCAAAACCGTCATGATCTAATATGCGTTGTATCCATTCCTTTCTTATTATCCGGTCTCGGCAGTTTGCTAGGATGGCAGCATCCTTAACTGGTATCGTAGTTTGGTAGTAGAATCTGTTTGCGACCCAACCTCTAATTTGTTCTCGTGAGCTCTGCCCAGAATTCATCGCAACCTGAAACGGATGATGGATATGATAGAGGCGTCCTTTGTCACGAAGTTTTACTTCAAACTCCTCTTTAGTGAAAGGTTTTTCCATTACGAGTTTTCTTCCATTACTGCTAATTTTTTAGAATTTTGTGTATTGCGAAAATATAACGGTTGAGATTCTTCTCTATCTATCTGAGCTGATTCTATAGCCTTCTCTATAATGTCATGTTGGGGTGATTTATCACAGATAGGGTCAGTGGCATAGGCATCCCCTGTCAACATGAATGCTTGACAGCGGCAGCCACCGAGGTCCTGCTCTTTCTCGGGACAACTTTTACAGGGCTCAGTCATCCAGCTTGTTCCTCTGAAACGATTGAATAGGTCCGACTTTTCCCAGATATTGTTTAGTGAATCATTTTTCACATTAGGGAATTCTAGCCCTGTTATAATTTTAGCACTTTGACATGGTAAAACATCGCCTTCAGGCGTTACGGTAATAAAGGTTGTGCCCCATCCAGCGCTACATTTTTTAGGCCTCTTCTCATAGTAATCCGGAGCAACAAAAATTGCATTCATGTTTCCTTTATGCTGATCTCTAAATCTATTGGTAGCATTTTCGGCTTCCACTAGTTGTTGCTGACTGGGAAGTAATTTGTCTCGATTGTGCAACGCCCAAGCGTAGTATTGTGTATTTGCCAGTTCAACAAATTCAGCCCCTAAATTTTCTGCCATCACTAGGAAGTCAGTTACCTGATGTATATTTTGTCGGTGAAGGACAAAATTAAGGCCGAGAGGAATTTCATGATCAATTACCGCTTTCGTCATAGCTAGTTTGTGTTCAAAGCTATCAGTACCTCCGAATTTGGCATTAGTTTCTTTATCACTACCTTGAAAACTTATTTGTATATGTTTGATCCCGGCTTCTTTACACTCTTCGATTTTCTTTTCTGTAAGTGGCAGTGCTGAGGTGATTAAGTTGCAATAGAAGCCCAAATCATTCGCTGTGCCTATAAGTTCGACACAATCTTTTCTCACCAAGGGTTCTCCTCCTGAGAAGCCAATTTGAACGGCGCCCAACTTTCTGGCTTCCTTCATTACTCTGACCCAATCTTCAGTTGATAGCTCTTTTTTCCTTCCAGAAGGCAAGGCAAGCGGGTTTGAGCAGTAGGGGCATTGTAGTGGGCACGCATACGTGAGCTCTGCTAGGAGCCACATTGGGATATATTTGTTATTACTATCCTCTCGCAAGTTTCAATCCTCAGCAGTTACCAGCCAACTCTCTTTGGCTGCATGCTCAAGAAATTCAGAAACATCAGATGCAAGTGTTTCGGCATCAGGATAGTCTCTTTGAAGGTCTTCTATAAGGGTTAGTTTATGAATTGGCTTTTGACATCTTGTAAGAATTTCAACAGCAGTATCACTTAATTTAACCAGTCCCTCTGGATAAAGTAAGACATGGCACTGTTGTGCCTCTTCAAACTGCAAGCGATAGTTTGGATTTACGTGGAACTTATTAGTATCAAAGTCAATCATATGCAGTATTCTCTAAAAATTACAACTAAGCTTAGAGTTCAAGTTCCATTCCGTCAAACGCAACTTCTATGCCCTCTTTTTTCAGAGTCTCTCTCTGGATGGAATCTTCATCTAGAATTGGATTAGTATTATTGATATGGATCAGTACTTTTCTTGGCTTTTTCATAGGCTTCAGAAGTTCGATCATACCCTCATCACCAGATTGTGGTAGGTGCCCCATATCCGCCGCTTTTTTATCTCCCAGCCCAACCTCCGACATTTCATCCTCCGTCCAAAAGGTACCGTCAACTAGTAAACAATCCGACTGACTCATTAACGCGATAGTGTCTTCAGTTGGTTCACCCAATCCGGGCGAATAAAATAGTGTCTTATTTGTTCTTGTATCGATCACCTGTATTCCAATATTATCGCCAGTATGAGGGTCGTGCCTGTGGGGAGAGTATGGTGGAGCTTTGCCTTTGACAGGGATCGCTCTAAACTCAATTCCATCGATCGCAGGAATAGTAAACGTATCCCCATTTAGAGGTATTGAATTCCTGTTTATTCCTCCATTCCAGTGCTCAAGCATACGGAAAAGCGGAAACCCTGTAGTCAAATCCTCATAGACCATATCACTGCAATAGATTTCATGGGGGCACCCTTCCCGAAGCATCAGTAGTCCCGTTGTGTGATCTATTTGAGAGTCCATGTATATGATTCCGCGAATAGCTGTGTCTCTTATGGATCGAGCTGGTTGAAGCTTCGGGAAAGCGGCAAGTTGGGCTAGAAGATCTGGTGAGGTGTTAAATAACACCCAATCCACACCGTTACCACTTACTGCGATGGAAGATTGGGTTCTCGGTTTTGCGTTAATTAACCCATTTCTTACGCCATGACACATCCGACAATTACAATTCCACTGAGGAAACCCGCCGCCTGCTGCCGATCCTAATACGTGTATGAACATAATAATTTTGTACCGAACAAACGAAACATCAAAGGCTCCGTTATTAAATCACTTAATTCGCTAACTATGCATACAAAAAAGCGCCAATAATGGCGCTTTTTTTTACCTAAAGATTTATTGAATTTAACCTAAGGGATTTTACTCCTTTTAGTCAAACCTAAATCTGTTGGTCTTATCTATTGCTGAAATACATTGTGATTTCAAAACCAAGACGAACATTTTCATAAGTAGGCTTAGTCCACATAATGCTAGTACTCCATATAAGTTATATTCATGAATAATTATTATCGTAGCCGGGGGCTACCCGACTGTCTTAAAGAATATCAAAGAAAAATAAGAATATCTAATATGAAAGTGGATAAATTGACGAAATCACAAATTGTAAAAAATTCGTAACCTTATGAAATTACGAGGATTTTCAATTTTTAAACAGATATTACTCAAAAAAGGTTTCTCTTGTAAAAGGCTAATTCGCTGTTTAATGCCTCAATTTGGTTACCTGGCTTGCGAAAACCATGGCCTTCATCGTCAAAACATAAAATTTGTGTTTCTGAATTTCTTTTAACTAGTTTGGCGTAAAGCATATCCGCTTGGTTCGGTGGGACTATCTTATCTAGTTTACCCTGGAGAATTAAGACCGGCGCAGAGATATTTTCAAGTTTGTTAATTGGTGAACGATTTTTATATAGCTCAATTTTGTCAGGGTAAGGGCCAATTAATCGTTCCAGGTAACGAGACTCAAATTTATGGGTATCCTTTGTTAGTAACTCTAGGTCGGCGATACCGTAGTAGCTTACACCGGCTGAAAATAAATCTGAATCTGCAAGACATGCCAGAACCAAATATCCACCCGCGCTTCCGCCGCGAATTGCTACTTGATCGGCGTTAGCTAGATCTCGTTTTACGAGATGCTCAACTGCGTTGATAGTGTCTCTTACGTCAGCAATTCCCCACTGCCCGTAAAGTTTTTTTCTGAAGGCTCTTCCATAACCGGTCGACCCTCTATGATTCAAGTCGAATACCGCAAAACCTCGACTGGTCCAGAATTGATGCATTGGATTAAAAGCTGCCTGTGCAGTACCAGTGGGACCTCCATGCACGTTGATTATTAAAGGTGGTAATGTATCTGGCGGTAACTTTAATCGATTGTTTTTGGGTCCATAGTAGATTCCAAAGGCTTGGTCACCGCTGTCGGTTTGAAAATTTAAATGTTTAGGTTCAGCAATGATAGCTTCATTAAAGCAAGCAGGGATTTTTGGTTGAATTAAGGGAGCTTTGATTGCGGCAGTAAGTTGTTTCTTGCTCTCGCAATAAATGCCAGGATAATTTTTTTCGTCGGATGCCAAGTAGAATAGATATTGTTCAGAGGACACGATGTCGTCTAATGAGCCTAACTGTGCATGAATAATTTTTTCTGTTTTTTGTTCGAGGTTAACTAGATGAAGCTTCCACTGACATAATTCGACCACTGAGATAGCGACCTCGCATGAATTTATGACGGAGAAGTTTTTTTTTCCAGTCACCCAAGGGGGCCCGCAACAATCTGCTTCGATTTGATAGACATTCTCGCTTTTAAGTTCTTTCTGCTCGAAGCTCAAATCACAGCTTCGCAGATTCCAATAGCCAGATTCGTCACTGAGAAAGAAAAGTTTTTTGTTTGTTACAAAGAAAGGCTGCGTTTTTGAGGAATCACCATTCCCATCTACCTTTTGGACATCATAAAGATGACCTTCATCGGCTATTTTTGCAACTATTAATTCGGTATTGTCCCATGGCATGTTGGGATGCTGCCAAGCAGCAAATGCTAAATTTTCTCCATCTTCAGAAATAATTGGCGAAGACAAAAAGTCAGATCCCTCAAAAAGAGTGGTTTGGGCTTCTGTACCAGTTGGTGATTCGACGGTATTGAGCGCCAAAGCAATTAATGAGTTTTTTGCTTCGTCCACACTCGTTTTAATAAATCGGTGGTCCTCTCTCACAGCTATTAAACGATTTCGTTTTCTATCGATACTGAGATCAGCATATCGCACTTTGTCGCCGTGAGATTCAGTCACCGCGACTGGTGAAGAAAAAGTATTGGATGCTGAAAGGAATGACTGTGAGTAGATCTCTTGATCATTGAAGTTGCAGTAAAAGATATCGTCACCATCTGCAGTGAATGGTCTTCCGCCGTATTCATGGATTTTACTTCGAATGTTAAATCCTTTAGGAGAAACTCTTTTTGTTACAGAGTTGGTATCAGAGTACATTAAGACATTGATATTCCCTTCACTGGGTTCGGTTATAAGAAAAAGTAATCCATCCTTCCATGCTTGCAGATTAGAAATAGTTTTTCTGCTTTCAAAGATAGATTCTGAATTTATAGGAGAGTCCCAGAGAATTGGTGTTGCGGTCTTCATAATGCTAAGAGCCTAAATTGTTGAATGTGTTTTTGAGGGTTTCTTAACCATGCATTTTCCCTCGGGTCGCAGATAGGATAGCACCTAACATACAAAGGCTTCCTGCGATTAAAAAAGAGAGTTCTATTGCCTCCAATAGAGACGGGAAAATTTCTCTTGTTATGAGTTGATCGCCAACGATAAATGACATTGAGAAAGAAACGAGAAAGATACTACTAAGTTGCCCAAGATTTCGGGTTGATGCTGCCGTGCTAGCGGCGAGACCATAATTCTCCTTTGCCACTGAGCTCATTATTGCATTGGTATTTGGAGACGAAAAAAGACTAAAACCGATTCCCACTAAAACCAAAACGGCAATGAAGTACATGGATACATCAGATGACGCTAAAACACTGAGTGCAAATAGACTGCAACTAGCTATCAACATTCCAAGAGTCGCCAAGAGGCGAGGCTCGATAACATCAGATAGTTTTCCTGAAACTGAGGAAAGAATTGCCATAGTGGCAGGTTGGAGGCTCATTATTAACCCAGCTTGACTCGCTGATAGCTGTTTCAGATCTTGAAGGTATAGGCTAAGTATAACGACATTCGAGTACGTGGCGGAATACATCATGTAGGATGCGAGACAAGATTTAGTCAGCATTTTGTTGTTTCTGAAGATTCGTAAATTCCAGATTGGAAACGAGTGTTTCAGAGAATGACTCACAAATAGTGCGACTGTGATTAAAAAGAGACTTAGGAGTACTAGGCTGTTTGAATTGGGTAGGCTGCTAACACCAAAACAAAGCAGGACTATTGATGCCATGTAGAGTGAAGCACCGGTTTTGTCGAACTTAAACTCTTCTAATAGTCTGCTTTCTGAGTCATTTGGAACTTTGTGAAGTAGGACCAAAATTATTAGTGCGAGAGGCAAGTGTAGAACGAAGTTAAGCCTCCAACTCAAATATTCCATCATTATTCCACCCAGGGACGGCCCTACAGCGAGCCCTAAATAGACGGCAGAAAGTGTTATCCCGATTGCTTTTCCCCGTTCTTTAGCCGGATAAACCGAGCTCACCAATGCTGTTTGTGTCGCATATAGCATGGCTGCTCCAACTCCTTGAAGAAATCTACCAAGCATTAAGACAGTTCCTGAATTGGCAAACGCGACAAAAATTGAACTAAAACAGAGAACTAAAATGCCGACTAGGAAAATCTTTTTCTTACCGAAGACGTCAGCGAGACTTCCAAAAATGAGAACAAACATTACGCTAGCCATCAGGTAAGACATTGGAATCCAAGCTATTTGAGTTGCACTTAAACTGAATTGGTTGGCAACAATCGGGATAGCGACATTAGTTGCAGAGAGCATAACTGGCATGCTAAAAGCGCTTAAACAAACTATGAGTAAAACGGTCGATTTTTCAGATAAGTTTCTTTCACTCATTGTTCTATATTCTCTGAGTTGATCCTAATTTAGATATGAAGGCTACCTTCTTCTCAGTTTTTGATCTAGGGCTTTGTCGATAGAGTCTATGTAAATGTTAATTTGTAACGTTAATGACTTTTCAGGGGTTGAATGGGATACTGCATTGTAAAAGGTAAAGAGTATTTGCTGTTATGAGAACAAGAATCACAGAATCTTTGGGTATTGAGTTTCCAATCGTGCAGGGAGGCATGCAATGGGTGGGACTGGCTGAAATGGCATCCGCCGTTTCAAATGCGGGAGGTCTTGGCATACTAACCGGTTTAACCCAAACCAGCCCCGCTGAGTTAGTTAACGAAATCGAACGTTGTCGATCGATGACAGCTAAACCATTTGCCGTGAACCTCACGATATTGCCAACCATTAAACCTATACCGTACCAAGATTACGCTCAAGCTATAGTAGATTCTGGAGTAAAAATCGTCGAAACTGCTGGTCGTAACCCTGAACCATTTCTACCACTTTTTAAGAGTGCAGGGATAAAGGTTATTCACAAATGTACCTCTATAAGGCACGCCTTAAAAGCCGAGAAGATAGGCTGTGATATGGTGAGTGTCGATGGTTTTGAATGTGCGGGTCATCCAGGAGAAGACGATGTAACAAATATGATACTCCTGCCTCTTGCGGCAAAACGACTGAAGATTCCTTTCCTTGCCTCTGGTGGCTTGGGTGATGGTAAGGGTCTTGCTGCAGCTCTTGCAATGGGGGCAGATGGCATTAATATGGGCACAAGATTTATGGTCACCAAAGAAGCGCCAATACATGAAAAAGTGAAGCAAAAAATGGTGGAGGCAACTGAACTTGATACCTCTTTGATTTATCGGACATTGAGCAATACTGCTCGTGTTTTTAAGAACAGTGTGGCGCAGCAAGTTATAGAAATTGAGTCAATGCCAGGTAAAACCCAATTTGAAGATCTCCAGTCACTAGTGCAAGGTGTAAAAGGTAGAGAGCTTTTTGATACAGGTGATCTTGATAAAGGTATTTGGTCTGCCGGCATGATCGTGGGTCTCATCGATGATATTCCTACTTGTCACGAGCTGATATCCAGGATAGTTGCTGAGGCAGAGGAGATAATTAAGCGGAGATTGATAGAAGCCGTTTCTTAATTGGAGTCGAGAGTAAGAGATTATGGAAGTGAAAGATAAGGTTATTGTTGTTACGGGTGGAGCAAGCGGAATTGGTAAATCATTGTGCGAGCGATTTGCAATGGACGGTGCTCATGCGGTAGTGGCGGCGGATATTGATACTGCTGGGCTTGGCTCGACACTGTCAAGTATAGAGAACAATACAAATGGATTAGGTTTGCAATGTGATGTTGCTAATGAGGACGCAGTAAAAAACGTGGTTTCCGTTACCCTTAGAGAGTTTGGTCGCATTGATCTGTTTTGTTCTAACGCAGGTATATTTACTGCTGGTGGTGAGGAGGTATCGAATGACCGATGGAAAAATATTTGGGACATTAATGTGATGTCTCATATTTTTGCGGCGAGAGCTGTTTTGCCTAGCATGTTAGAGAGAGGGCAGGGGTACTTATTGAATACTTCTTCTGCTGCAGGTTTGTTAAGTCAGGTAGGATCAGCTCCTTACTCAGTTACAAAACACGCCGCGATAGGTTTTGCAGAATGGTTGTCAATTACCTATGGTAATCGAGGAATCAAAGTTTCAGTCCTCTGCCCTCAAGCAGTCCGCACTGCTATGACTGCCGGTGGAGATGGAGGAGTTGCGGGCTTAGACGGTATGCTTGAACCAGAGGACTTGGCCACATCGGTGATTGAAGCGTTGGGTAATGAGCAATTTTTAGTCTTGCCGCATCCAGAAGTTCTTACTTATATGCGAAGAAAGACAGATGATTATGATCGCTGGCTCGGGGGTATGAGGCGTTTATATGATAAATTCGCGGAGATCTATAAAAGGCGATAATAATAACTTGAATAACTGAGCTTAGAAGAGGAAACGATGAAAAGATCACAGTGTTATCTTGTCTTGATTGCCAGTATTTTTTGCTCGATGACTTATGCTCAAGAACGGATTACCTTAGAGGATGGCTCACGTCTTAGTGTGTATATAGTAAAACCAGCGCAGACATTGTCGGAGCCTTCCCCGCTGGTAATTTTAATGGGTGGCGGGCCCGGCAATGCTTCCATTTCGAGGGATACATCAATATGGCTGGGTGGGGGATTTGCTGAAAGAGGGTGGATGGTCGCCGTGCCTGTTTCCCCAAATAACCGGGCATTTAGGGGCGATGAGAACAATCACAAAGTTGAGCAGCTGATTACAGAATTACAAAAAAGAGATGAGATTGCGAATGGGAAAGTTCTACTAGCAGGGATCTCAAATGGGGGAATGTCTGCGTTAGAAATTGCGAGGAGGAACCCGGCTAATTACATGGGCGTAGCTGCAGTGCCCGCCTTGGCAACGTCGGTGGTAGATAATCGAGTGCTCGCAGGCTTTCCCGTTTATTTGAGAATAGGTGGGGCGGACCAACTAGGCTGGGCTGAGCGTTTTGATGAGACAGCTGAAGCTCTTACCGAGGCCGGTGTTGACTTAGACGCAGCTATTCTAGATAGCGCTCCACATATGTTTCGTATGAATTGGGAATCTCTGGAACCTTGGTTGGAAAAGGTCTCAGAGTAGTGATTAGTTAGTCTAACTACTTTCCAGAAGCTCTACCCAATTCCCGTCGGGGTCAGCGACTATCGCTATGGTTATTCCCTCTCGGATTACCTTAGCGGGGACCACTACCTTGTGACCACTTTCTATGATTTTGTCTAAAACACCCTCCAGGTTTGGGGTGTGTATTGTCCAGTAGCGATAACCGGTGGCGCCCCGAATACCTCCAGGGGGAGCTTCTGCAGGAGCTGCTGAATCAAGCTCAATTACTTTAATTATACTGTCACCGACTTTGAATCGGTTCATGGTTCCGCCGCCGGGCATGGGGATCGAAGCCTCGAGCTCAAGCCCAAGTACTTCGCCGTAAAAAGTTTTCATCGCATCAATGTCTTTCGCGATTATTCCGATGTCAATGGCTCGCTTTTGTACTTCGATTCCCATTCTTTGCCTCGCTTTAGTTACTGGGCCGCACCCATCATAGCTTTGGTTTCTAAAAATTCTTCAAATCCTTCGATTCCCCACTCTCTTCCATTGCCAGACTGTTTGTAGCCACCGAATGGTGCTGAAAAATCTGGCCCAGCACCGTTGATATGAACATTGCCTGTGCGGAGTTTTCGCGCAATCGCCTGTGCATGCTCAGGTTCACCTGATACGTAGCCTGAAAGCCCGTAATCGGTATCGTTAGCTATAGATACCGCATCATCATCGTCTTTATATCCGATAATTGAAAGCACAGGGCCAAAAATTTCTTCGCGAGCTATAGTCATATCGTTTGATACATTTGCAAATATTGTGGGTCTGACAAAATAACCTTCCTCAAGTCCTTCAGGGCGTGCCGGACCGCCAGCAATCAAATCTGCACCCTCATCAATGCCTTTTTGAATCAGTGTCTGAATCTTGTTGAACTGGATTTCACTTACGACAGGCCCCATTCTTGTGCTTTCAGCAGAGGGGTCACCGACAACAGATTTAGCTGCAGCTGCCTTTGCCGCATTTATTGCTTCTTCCATTCGGGATTGAGGCACTAACATTCGAGTTGGTGCGTTACAAGATTGCCCGCTGTTACCGAAACAGCCTGCAACTCCACCAGAGACGGCGCGCGCGAAATCTGGAACATCGTTAAGGATTATGTTCGCAGATTTGCCGCCCAGCTCCTGAGTAACGCGTTTTATTCCATCAGCAGCTGCTTTCGCTACTTCTCTACCCGCTCGTGTCGAACCTGTAAATGAAACTAAATCAATATCTGGGTGACCGGAAATTGCCGCGCCAACGGATAGGCCATCTCCATTAACTAAATTGAAAACTCCGGCGGGTAACCCGGATTCAGCAATGATTTCAGTTAATATGTATGCACTAATTGGAGCAATCTCACTTGGTTTCAAAACCATAGTACACCCGGCTGCTATGGCAGGAGCTACCTTGCAGGCTATTTGATTTAGAGGCCAGTTCCAAGGTGTAATGAATCCGCATACGCCAGCGGGCTCTTTAACAATTTTAGTTGTACCTCTTATCTCTTCGAACTCAAAATTTTCCAAAATAGACAATACGTTCATAAAATGACCCAGTCCACTTCCAACTTGAGCCGTCTTTGACAGTCCCATTGGGGCTCCCATCTCTGATGAAATAGCGGTGGCCATTTCATCGCTGCGGGATTTCAGTCCGCCAACGATGTTACTAATTATTTCTTTTCTTTCCTCGATACTGGAATTAGACCAGGAATCAAAAGCTGATTTTGCGGCTTTTGCTGCGCTGTCGACATCGTCGGCATTTCCTAAACTGATGGTCGCAAAAGCTTTTTCAGTTGCAGGATTAATTACGTCAAGTGTTGATCTCCCAGTAGGCTCGATCCATTTACCGTTGATAAAAAATTTGTTGTAAGCCGCGCTCATTTTCTACTCCTAACTTTATCAAAACCAAGAAACTCTGGAGGCAAGTTTACAACATAATTATGCACCTCCCTCTTCGGGGCATGAAGTATAACCGACAAATGCCCTTATTCTAAATAGCTTGTCTAATTAAGATTTAACAATCATGACCTTTTGAAACAGGCGAGCACGATATGATCGGAATTCTTAGAGGTATTCAACATTGTTTCTTTTAGATAATACCGAGAAGTGCATTGATAGCAGCATCAAATTGTGGATCTCCGCGCTCCGTATTTTCATATGGAAACGGGACTAATTGCTCGGGAATAATCGCACTGTCTCTAAAAGGTTGACCGTCAATATAAAACTCCTCTCCATTACTTAAATCTTCAAATAAGTATTCGCCAATTTCTCCACGTGTTGCCTCGCCTAAAGTGATAACTCTTTGTAGCTTTTTCAGCTGGTAAGCAAATAACTCGGTTCCGCCTCGAGTGTCCCGATTTAACAAGACTGCGATTGGTTTGCGATAGGGAGTAGTCTCGTAGGCGGGTGAATTCTCTGCAAATTGCGTATAACTGTTGTTTTCGAGTGATGATGTAAAATAATTGTCTCGAGTTGGAAACACTAGATCGAGATGCTGAGGGTCTAAAAAACCTAAGCTATTTCGAAAATCAAAAATTATGCCATCCGTACCGCTAAGTTCTCTGAGTAACGCTCGATAGTTGATAATATCTGCTGTGGCACGACTTAAGGCCCAAAACCTAATGTACCCGATTGTCTTATTACCGGCCGAAAATTGAAGTACT
>CEVF01017431.1_pt1 | contig 19961 bp, 10 predicted proteins | sample 356441 | NCBI WGS metagenome assembly CEVF01 (sample SAMEA2622765, study PRJEB7988) | marine metagenome | biome: marine biome (ENVO:00000447); feature: surface water layer (ENVO:00002042); material: "saline water (ENVO:00002010), including plankton (ENVO:xxxxxxxx)" | depth 5 m | reverse complement strand
ACCACTTCCACTAAGTGAACCAAGATTTATTCCCGCCTCTCTTGCCCTCTTCCTAACTGCAGGACTAGCCAAAATTGGCCCCCCGGTACCCTTGGTAATGACTGGGACAATCTCGGGAGCAGGAGTTCTTGGTTTTGTGGATGGCTTCTCTATCTCTGCCTTCTTTTCTTCTATCTCAGGTGGCGCTACTTCCTCAGGCTCAACTTCCAATTCCATGGGCACGTTCTCAGATACATTGACTGGAGTAGTGCCGGCCGCTCCTGTGTCGAACTCAATTAACACTGAGCCAACTGCGATCATGTCTCCGACTTCTCCGTTTAGGGACACTACCGTTCCATCTGTCGGGGAAGGTATCGTAACCGTGGCCTTGTCCGTCATCACGTCCACTACAGGATCGTCCTCCGAGACAGAGTCTCCGACCGAAACATGCCATGTCACAACCTCTCCCTCGACTACACCTTCTCCAATATCGGGTAGCTTGAACTCATAATTTGCCATGTCAATCCTCCTGTGTCCTCACTATTGCTGCAATAACCCTGTCAGGTCCGGGCATATAATCCCATTCAGTTGTATGTGGGAAAGGAGTATCCCAACCAGTAACTCTCTCGATGGGAGATTCTAGATTCCAGAAGCACCTTTCCTGTATAGAAGCAGCCATTTCGGCCCCAAAACCACTTGTTTTTGGGGCTTCATGAACTATCACGCATCTTCCTGTCTTGGCTACGGATTTTACCACTGCTTCCACGTCCCATGGAACTAATGTTTGTAGATCGATCAAGTCACATGAAACGCCACTGGATTTTATTGCCTGTTCACAAACATGGACCATTGCCCCCCATGATATGACTGTGCATCTGTCTCCCTCCATAGCTAACCTGGCCTCTCCAAGGGGTATCTTGTAGTGTGATTCTGGAACCTCAGCTTCTGGGTGGTCTGACCAAGTTGGTACATTGTGGGGGTCTCCGTAAAAGGGGCCCCTGTAGCATCTCTTCGGCTCGAAGAAAATTACGGGGTCGTTGTCTTCGATTGCGCTAATAAGTAGCCCTTTGGCATTGTATGGTGTTGAGCAATATACGACTTTCAGTCCGGGGGTGTGAGTAAATTGTGATTCAGGGGATTGGGAGTGATGATGGCCGCCTCGGATTCCTCCTCCTGCTGGAGTTCTGATAGTGACCGGGCACCAGAACTCTCCACCCGACCTATGTCTTACTTTTGCCATTTCATTCACAATCTGATCATATGCTGGGAATATGTAATCCGCAAACTGAATCTCAACTACAGGCCTAAGTCCATTGATGCCCATCCCAAAAGCTGTTGCCGCAATCCCTCCTTCCGAAAGTGGGGAATCGAAAACCCTGTGTTTTCCATGCCTTTCTTGAAGTCCATCCGACGTTCTGAAAACTCCGCCAAAGTATCCAACATCTTCACCAAACATTATGACTTCCTCATCTTTTGAGAGCATGGTATCGATAGCACTGTTCACAGCTTCTACCATGTTCATGTTAGGCATTATGATTCCCTCCATTTCTTCATTTCATCCCACTGTTCCATTAGGTGCCAGGGAGGCTCTTCGTACACTTCTGTAAATATGGCATCCGAAGAAGGGTAAGGACCGTTTGCGAGGTCCCCGAATTTGACAGCCTCCTTGTATGCCGCCATAACCTCTGAGTCTATTCTTTCCGAGAGCTCTTGATGTTGTTTATCAGACCACTTTCCTATTTGTTTTAGATGTTCGGATAAACGCGATATTGGGTCGCCTCCTGGCCAGTAATTGTGAACATCGGATGGCCTGTATCTGGAGGGATCATCACTACTGCTGTGAGCCCCTGCACGATATGTGAGAACTTCAATGTGAGTGGGGCCAAATCCCTTTGATGCCCGATCTCTGGCCCAAGAAGTCACCGAGTACAAAGCTAGGAAGTCATTCCCATCAACTCTGATACTAGGTATTCCATAGGGAATTCCTCTTACGGCAAAATTTCCATTTTTACTTGCAAAATTCTTGTGTGTTGAGATTGCCCACTGATTATTTACAACATTGAGAATAACCGGTGCTTGAAAGATACTAGCGAAGTTCAATGCGTAGTGGTAGTCTCCCTCGGCACTGGCACCATCGCCAATCCACGTTATCGTAACTTCATCAAGGCCTTTGTAGTTCGATGCAAGGGCCACGCCAACTGCCTGACTGAACTGGGTTCCCACGGGACTGGAGACCGAGATGAAACGACCCTCTTTGTATGTGTAGTGAACTGGCATTTGCCTGCCCTTGACATTGTCCATCTCGTTTCCTATACAATGACAAATCATGCTAACCATGTCCCTATTCCTGACAAATTGTGCACCGGGCTGTCTGTAGGTCGGAAACAACCAGTCCCGGTCCTCCAGAGCCATTGTTTGAGCGATTGCAACTGCTTCTTCCCCGAATGAACGCATGTAGAATGACAATTTTCCAGTCCTCTGCATCTTCATCATCCTATCGTCAAATATCCGAAGCCTCATCATATGCTCCAAGCCCTGAATCAGAACTTCGGGGCTTAGTTTTGGGTCCCAGTCTCCAGATGTTTTGTTGTCATCGCCAAGTACTCGGACCAAACCCTCTGCCAAATCTAAAGTCTCGGATGCGTCACAATCGATTTCAGGCCTTCCAAGATCTCCCGGAGACCAAGGCCATTCTGTGAAATCGGCCTCATCTCCCGGCCTGTGCGGGGCATCAGGTACGTACAACGGATCCACACCGCCCTCGCCGCTCATGATGTACAAACCCTCCACTTGCTCATATTGTTTGGCCTCCATCAGTGTAGGGGAAGGTTAGGTAACTGACCGCCGAACCGGTTGATTCTCTAGTCACCACTGGCTCTAAACCAGTCGACTCTTCCCAAAGTAGTCCAGCCCTGTAGCTGGACCTAACTAACGGTCCGCTGGCCACAGCAGAGAACCCCATTTCTCTGGCCTCTCTGTCCCAATCAGCAAACTTAGAGGGCTCGGGAAACCTCTCCACGGGTATATGCCTCCCTCCTGGTTGCAGATATTGACCAAGGGTAATCATGTCAACGCCACAGGATCTGATCTTTCTCATCGCCTCAACTACTTCTGAATCAGTCTCTCCCAAGCCAACCATAATGCTAGTCTTAGTTTTGAGATTAGGCCGAATTTTTTTGGCTTCAGCCAAAATTTCTAGTGATTGTGAAAATGAAGCCCTCCTATCTCGTACATGGCTGTCTAGGCGAGGGACACATTCCACATTGTGTGCAAAAACACGAATCGGAAGCCCCACCAAAAGGGTACGTAGGGAGTCTAGATTTCCATCTAAATCTGAACACAGAAGTTCAATTCCCACTTCAGGACACCTGTGGTGCACTGCCATAATGCATTCTCTGTAGTGTGAAGCTCCTCCATCCGCAAGATCATCCCTGTTTACCACGGTAATTACAGCGTGCTCAATTCCCATTTTTTCAATAGCGGATGCCAAATCATCCGGCTCGTCAGGATTCAAGGGAGGAGGATTTCTTGCCGTATCAACCGCGCAGAACCTGCATCCACGGGTACAGACATCACCGGCTATCATGAAAGTGGCAGTACCCCTTCCCCAGCAATCATAGATGTTTGGGCACCGAGCCTCCTCGCAAACAGTATGGAGACCGTTTTCCTTCACGCTACTCATAGTTGAGTTGTATCTATTTTGCGACTTCCCTACTGGGAGACTGGTCTTGAACCACCCTGGGAGCCTTTTTCTTCCTGCGCCAGTTTTTTTCAGTCGTTCCAATGATTGACCACCTGAGCATGAACTAGGCCCCATTTCCGCCTCTCCTATGGTGGGTAAACGAGTCGCCATCAAAACTCCGGGTAGAGTATCGAAGTTAATCGTTCTCATCGGCCCCTTTGGGGCCGTGCAATACAACCCGTAATAGGCAAGAAACCCTTCCGAGTACTATGCGAGGAGGAGTGATCTTAGTTACTGGGGGCGCTGTCAGGATTGGAAGGGAGATTTGCTTGAATCTAGCAAAAGAAGGATTTAGCGTAGCAGTTCACTATAATTCTTCATCAAGTGAAGCGAACTCATTAGTAGAAAAAATAACCTCAAACGGAGGTATGGCCCAGTCATTTTCAGGCGATCTTTCAGATGTATCCATGGTCGAGAATTTATTTTCAGATATCAAAGATTCCTTAGGGGCCGTAATAGGCATCGTTAACAACGCATCACTATTTTCGTTTGACGACATAAACAGCCTTTCCAAGCAATCTTGGGATAGCCACATGCATGTCAATGCCCTGGTCCCTTTGTTGATGATATCGGAATTGAGTCGAAATTTACCATCTGATTGCGTTGGATCGGTAGTCAACATATTGGACCAGAAAATTTCCCAGCCCAACCCAGACTACCTTTCCTACACAGCTTCCAGGTATGCCATGGCAGGTATGACGGAAACTCTAGCCAGAAGCCTGTGTCCCAGTGTCAGGGTCAATGCAGTGGCCCCTGGGCACACTCTCCCAAGCCCTGAACAGACTCCCGAGGGCTTCAAGAAAGCGCAATCCCAGTCCCCCTTGCAATCAGGTCCATCTCCGGGAGATATAGCAGATGCTGTAAATTATCTTATTAAAGCAAATTCAGTGACTGGACAAATCATCTACGTTGATTCGGGGGAGAGATTCTTGTCTCGTTCCAGGGATGTAGTATTTGAGACGGAGGATTAAGATGAGTGCGCCCGGTAGTGTCCCTCAAAAAAATGGAACAAAATACAGCTCTGGAAAAACTACGATTTTCCTCAGGGACCTCATAAGGGAAGTAGATATTGGAATACATGATCATGAGATGGGTCGTCCTCAAAGCCTACGTTTCGATTTGGAGGTGTCGATTCCCAGTGCAGAATCCCCGATTATTGATGAAATAAGCCATGTTTTGGACTATGAGTACCTACTAGAGTCTCTGGAATCCTCAATCAGTGATGGCAGAGTCTCATTGTTAGAATCACTTTGCTCAAAAATCCTTGAAAAGCTGATGTTACCCCCTCAAGTATCTAGTGCAACAGTTCAAATCTCAAAGGTTGATATTCTTGATGAGAACGGTGTCTTAGGCTGTCAAATGACTAGAGAGATATAATGGTGCAGAGGGCAGGATTTGAACCTGCGAAGCACTTTGCACCGGAGCTTAAGTCCGGCCCCTTTGACCAGCTCGGGTACCTCTGCAGGTTGCTAGGAGGGGGCCATACTCCTTGAATAGAGCGCAAGATAGCCTACGATTGAGTCGTATTGACATACTGGACAATTGACGTATATGCTGCCCATGGCGCACGAACGCTTTAACGCCACTTGTGTCGGCGGTTAGTTGTGCAAGAGAGGAGTATAGCGAACTCTGTCCAAGGGCGATTCGCGTCAGCATTGGTACTCAGCCTCCTTTTCATAGCCTCTTCATGGGTAACTGCCATCTCAGATGCAGAGTTGGAAAATGGAGTCAAATTCAACTCTTCAAGTGATGTACAAATGAACCTTTACACAATGTACATAGCCTCTCAAAATTCCTCTGCTGGAGGTGATGGATTCATCACTACCCAGGTTCCGGAGTCAGGGGGCCAAGAGTCAATGAGCGCCTTGAGCAGCAGTGTGGAATTCAGGACAAGCCCAATGCTCTCTAGTTTGGAGGTGGCTGGAAGGCCAAATCATGGTTCCGGGTCTGGCTCATATTACCTTCCGATTGGGGTTTTCTTGAGATCGACTGGTCCGGATACAGCAACTGTTGATTGGACGATTACTCTGAAGTCCTCCGGATCACAAGTTGGTTCTGCATCATGGTCCTCCGAGGCGTGTAATCCCGGGCTGACTCAGAGTTGTAGCTTTGACCATGAGACCTTTGAGATAGATATCGGAAGCGACGAAACCTTCACCATAGAAAAAGATGAGAGATTAGAATTAATCATTGATGCAGACATGTCTGGATGCGAAGGGGGAGGAGGGAGTCCCTGGGGTGGCGGTTCTAGTTGTGAGGCAGAGGTCGCGTGGAATGAAATTGATGGCGATGAAAGATTTAGCACTATCGAGATAGAGGCAAACGCCATAGCAAACAGCCTCGTCCTTCTTCAGAGGGAGGGTGCTGAGCTCGCCGAGGGGCCCGAACTAGATTGGTATCCTAACGACATTCTTTCAGAGAGGGTAATGCAGTTCTCTTTCGATGTAAAGAGCAGTTTCGGAAGGTATGATGTCGACTCAGTAAGGCTGTTAATGAGGGACCCCAATGGCGCATACAGAATAGATCATGTTATCGATGAGGACGACGAGGACATTGAAGATACCAGCCAGGGTATTTTTGGAGAATACCTATGGTCTTACCCAAGTGGGATACCATCCGGCGAGTACACAGTCGAACTAGAGGTTTCTGACATACAGGGAAATAGTGTCATTGTGGAGCATGAGCCTGTTATAATGGAACAGTGGGGGGTTGCTCTTAATCACCGACTTGATAGGTCAACAGAGTACATAGCCCCCGAACAAACGACCGCCGTTCCCTTACAGATGGTACACAGGGGAGACTCAACCAAGTCAATGGATGTAGATCTTGAAGTATTGACCAATTTCCCCAGCTCATGGCTAATTGAATTCGACTCTCCAGGCGGCTATACACTTAACTCTGGAGGAGACATCCTCAACCCAATTTTGACACTTACCGCACCGGAGGATTTGACTGGTTCCCCGAGCTCGATTGATATCAGAGCTGTAGCCGAGGCAGAAGTCGATGGAGTGTTGCAGGTAGTTCATCAGGATACACTTCAGATAGACCTGGAGAAGATGGATGTTTTCCAGCCACCCCAAGTTTCCATATGGTCTGATGACCACGAAATCGCAGTAGCGAACTCTTCGAGGCCGGATGATTTTGATGCTTCAGCGAACAGCTATGTCGATTATAATCAATTTACACCGTTTCTAATGGAGATCTTCAATACAGGCTTTGATGCAGATGAGTTCAAAATCGACGTACTGCAGAGAGCCAAGGCTATAATCCAAGTTTACGACAATGACACTGGGGAAAGAATACTCGAGGATGATGGCGATGGAACTTTCCACACTGCACTGCTGGACAGGCATCAGACACAAACCCTGAGAATTTTAGTCAAACCCTCTTCCGATAGACTAGACCCTGATATTGGGACGATAGAGTTAGAGGTCGTCAGCACAGGGCAGAGCAACCTTTCTTCCACGATAGATTTCACCATACAAAGGACATTCGGTATCAGGGCTGAAGTGTCTTACGATTGCGATGGATCCCCCCTAGGACACATCAAAGTGTCTCTTTGCTCTCCAGGACCAGGTAATTCAGAAGTCACACTCAGAGCTAAAATTACCAATACAATGACATCGGGCGAATCAGCAACATGGTGGAGGATACAGAATCCCGCTTCACTGGAAGAGAATACAGAAAGAAATGCAGCCTATGGGCAATGGCAATTCAGAATTGAAGACGATTCAGGGAACGCCATACCCAGAGTTTCCTTGGCACCGGGCGATGAAATCGAGGTATTTGTGACTGTGACTCTTACTAGTCAGGTGGAATTCGGCAATCACACGGTTTACCTTAGAATCGTCGAGGATACCCCCGACGCAGATCCGAGATATTTCGATCTACCAATGATATTCGAAATAGACTCAGACGATCCAAAATTGGAAATCGTCCAAGTTTCTCCAAATAGACTCCTCTCCCCGGGAGATACTGTTGAGATCCAGATGAAAGTGAAGAATTTGGGTAACAGCCCCCTCACCATCCTTTTGGAGGCTGAATCTGAGTCATCAGGTTGGAGTGTAGAAATCGATGGACCTTCTGGATCAGTACTCATTGTTCTGGACGCATTTGATGAAGTTACTTTCGTCCTTGAGGTGTCAGTGCCAGCTTCGTCAAATAATGGTGATAGATCCATCATTGAAGTATCGGCCACACCCTTCGATACAGATCAAAGCTGGCCAGATGAATCAACAGCAAAAACCTCCGTGGTCATGACTGTAGGCATTAGCTCTCTAGTAGATCGTTTAGTGAACGAATTTACCCACCCACGGATTTCCACATATGTAGTGGGAATAATTGCCTTCATGCTATTGATAGCAGGAACGCAATCAGCTCTAAATCGGAGAAGGTGGAAGTCACACATGGCTTACTTGGAGGCGATCTCAGACGACTCCGAGGAAGATATTGATGACCAAGACGACATTCCTGCGCCAGTTGTTTCTGTTGAGGAGCCCGAGGAAGAAGAAGACATAGCCTACGACGATGATGACATCGAACTAGTCTGAGCTTGTTGAGGCAATGTCCGAACGACGCTCCATTTCTCTTAAGTGCCCTACTTTGCGCCAACAACTTAGGTGGTAGCGTGCGCAATGCAGGAGGACGGTGGCAAGATGACGCTCGACTTATCAAAAAACGCTCCGCAATTGTATTCTCCGCCTTGATGCTTCTTTCATCATATTCTGCATTGGAATTCAGTGCATGGGAGGCTTTAGCGTCATCTGACCAGGATGGCGACGGACTTTCGTACGGGTTAGAATTCTACATCAATACCCAACCTCAAGACTGGGATTCAGATAATGACGGCCTTCCCGACGGGTGGGAATGGCAATATGGGCTAAATCCACTATCTCCCAACGGAGACAATGGCTCTACGGGTGATCCAGATGGTGACGCTTTCAGTAACCTCAATGAGTATCAATATTCTATTCCCACTGGATGGGATCTTTCATCAACTCCAAATGTTCTGGATAATGGAGTTTGGTGGAACGGTACAGTACCAGTTAGAGATTGGGACGAAGAGAGCGCAATGCAACTTATACAGGGCCTAAACTCAGATGGTGCAGATGAGGACCCTAGGGGAAATATTTGCTTCAATACATTTGATGATGATAGAGACGGAATGGTCGACAACTTCGACGGCGATGGAGATGGTGACTCAGATTGTTCTAGTGATGATGACGATGGTGATGGTTTAATCGACGAGGACCCGGACGGATGGGACACTGATGGAGACGGTATGCCGGATGGCTGGGAGGCAGCAAACGGTTTGGACCCAACATCAAATAGTAACCAAGACGGGACCTTCGGCGATCCAGACGGTGATGGGCTGATCAACATCAAGGAGTATGTAAATCCGGCATGGGGCACCAGAAACGGTACAACCACGCCCCCTACACAATATTTCCGACCCGGCCCTCTTGCGATGACTGCCACTGAGACCCCATGCAACCCTGTATTGTCCTTGGGGCCGGGAGGATGCCAATTCCTCACTGCTGAAGTCGATGGAATAACCTCAACAGACCCCCAATCAAATGATACAGATGGGGATGGTCTCAACGACTCCTACGAGGCACTTATTCTTCTCACTGATCCGACATCCGTTGATACCGATTCCGACGGTATAGAAGATGGTGTAGAGGTTCTAGGCCAGTATGGAGACCCTCCACAGGCTAGTGACCCTAGGAACAATAATACAGACGGGGACCAATTCGATGATGGGGAGGAAGATCTCAATGGCAACGGGATTGTTGACATGAATGAGACCGACCCCACTAGGATAGAAGATTCAGGAGACTTCGATGGAGATGGTATCCAAAATTGGGAAGAGAATATGACTTGCACTCTCTGGAACGTTTTCGATACTGACGGAGGAGGAGTTTCAGACGGTGACGAACTCTTACCTTTCCACAACTCAGACCCATGCCTATCAGAACAGACCCTAACACTACAGATACTCGCTTGGGACGCTGTCACATCAGCACTAACACTCAACTCCACAACCGAGTTAGATCAATCCCCGGTAGATTGGAGGCAAAATGATGCCCCTATGGCATACTATGTTCAATCAAACGGCACTCTCGTCGACTTCAGGTACGAATCAATAGATTCTGGAGTTCTAAGGAATGTCGATACTGACCTTCCTACTAACACCTCAACAGTCCTCTTTACCAATTTCTCATGGTGTTGGGATGCATCTGTAGGTGCTGTTAACGATCCTATTTGCGATGATGACTACTCTGATTCAGATGGAGATGGATTGGCGGATTGGGAGGAATACCTGTCGACATGGGGATTCCCAACTAATCCGAATTTAATCGATACGGACTCCGATGGCGTCGAAGATCTAGACGAGATATTGGATGGAACAGACCCATTAGATCCTTGTGAAAATTTACTTGATACTGATGGAGATGGCCTAAACAACTACTTCGAGAACACCACGGGTTGCGTTGTTATCTTCCCAGGGATGGGGGGCAACCTTACCAATGACGCGTACTTCACCCTATGGAATGAGTCTGATACAGATAATGGTGGTGTCACAGACTTCCAGGAGTATCTAGACGGAACAAACCCACAGGATAATCCTAATGACGATAGAAATCCAGTAGACACTGATGGAGATGGAATACCTGACACTATCGAAAACTCAACAGGAACCGACTGGAGAGACCCCGATACCGATGGAGGAGGAATTCCCGATGGACAGGAGTGTACCTCAGAGTTTTGGGATGGACAGTGTGAAGGCTCAACGGGGGACCCATGGGACCCATCCGATGACATTTCACCAAACTCAATTTATCTCATAGCAACCAACCAATCTTCTATTTTGGACCCTACAAACACAATCTATTGGAGATGGCATACCTATGATCAATACACAAGAGTCTCATGGGGGGTAAATACAACCCTGATTGGAAATACCCAAATGACATCAGATTTCTCGACAACACAAGGGGTGGCTGATCAGCAGTTCTGGGATAACTCGACACTCATGGGCTGGGAGATACAATACAGGGGCCCAGGAGTAGCTGACCCGGGTGAGGAATTGATCCTCCCTCATAACACGGTCAATTTCACTGGTTGGATTGACCCAACAGCAGGATTGAATTTCTCAAACTTCACCAGAGACGTCATAGTAGACGGGTCCTCCATCGATACGGTTTTCATAACCACTCCTCAAGTGACAATCACACAGGCAATACGAGAGAATACCACAGTTTTCACCGGCACCGACTATGCTACAGACCTGCCACGAGAATTTACTGATAGAGGAGGGGCCTTCGAGCTCGTATCCGGAATCGCCCAATCTGTGATAAACGATTCAGGCGCACTCTCAGCGTGGGACAAAGTTTCGGCTATCGCGAACTTCCTAACTAACGGAAATGATACATTCACATTCCTCAGGAATAATAATGGCACTGAGGTCCCCGATATGGTTGAGGATGAAGGAGATTTAGCCTACTGGATGCTAAATAACTCATTCGAAGGAAGTTGTGATCAATTCTCTTCGTTATTCGCTGTTATGCTCAGGACCGTCGACATACCATCCAGAAAAGTTACAGGGTTTTCCGGCGGTTATTGGAACGGAGAAGCATTCGAAGTATATGGAAAAGATTTCACATCTTGGGTCGAAGTACACCTGCAGACCAATCAGAACCTAGGTGATGCGGATCTTGGCTGGATACCATTCGAGGCTTGTCCACCCATTTCCATAGTCGAGGTATCAGATGAGACATGGGGGCCATTATCAGTCGATAGAGACTTGTCGGGAGAGTCAATTTGGATGAATGGTACTCTGAGGTTCTCAGACAACCAAACAGCTGTTGAAGGAGTCAGTGTAGAGATGTATCTAATCAAATCAAATATGACTTCGTTAATTCCCGGGATCGCAGCATCTTCTGAGCACCTAGTTGGTTCTTCAGTCACGGATGCAAACGGCTCGTTCAATATCACTGGCCTACCGTCAGAAGCCGTAGATCCCGGTAATGCCTCACTGGTAATCCTAACAAAAGCATTGGGCTATGTAGGAGTTCAAGGAATCTACTCCAATTGGAATTTGAACATCTCGGATGATATCTCAATCAATATCAGTGAGCCACAGCCAATCGTAGAACCCAAGTTAGGAATTGGAGTAAATACCACAATATCAGGCTTAATGACGCTCGAGAATGCTCCGTATAACGATGTTTCCCTAATTGATTCCATGCAGGTCATAATGAACTATACGACGGTTCAGGATGGCCCCGTGAGTCTTATCTCAAGTGTGGGACCAGGTGGTTATTTCGAGTTCTCCGTCTCAATTAATGAGAGTGAACAAGAAGGTCTTGTAGCCGCGACGATTGATTATGTGGGATGGCATCAATACGATTTGAACAATGCTACAAGCCCAATTTACCATATCAGACCAACCTCTAAGTCCTTGAATCTAAACCTAACACAGGCACCGAATTTAACAATCACCTTAGAAGGAGATGGCCTGAATAATACCTTACTAGAGATTAACAGGCCTATTTACCTCAACGGGACCGCTCTAAGCAAATCTGAGACGCCCGAGGCTCTTAATGGGACTCTGGAACTCCAGATGAGAAGATCAGGCACCAATGCCCCATTTCTCACTCTTGCTACTTGGTATCTTAATGATTCTAATTGGCTCTCTTCGCCGGGCCAATTTTCTTTGAATTGGTCATTCCTAGACTCCGATGTCCCCATCCCCGCTGGGCTAGTTGAAGTAAGGTATCAATATCTGGCCGATCAGTTATTTGCTAGAGATGAAATTACTGTCGTGGATCAGCATGGAATAAAGAGCTACATACAATTCAATTACACAATGTCTCCATCCCCCAAAGGTAGTGTATCGGAAGTCCTTGTCAGGCTATCAGATCACACTGGATCTGAGATTACCTCATTCCCCGGACTCTTCTCACTCTCAGTTGATGGAACAGAGGTATGGAACGAATCTGCCCCAGATGTCCCCAAGGTAATGACATCGTGGACGCCCTCACTTCTAGTTGATGCAGGAGATTATCCATGGGTTTTGAGCTATACCGGTTCCTTATGGATCGGCCCTAACTCCACCAACGATTCAGTCAGGATTCAAGGAAGGGCTTCCCCTAGTATTTCGTTAGGTACCGAATGGGTCCCAATGGGCAACACAACATGGGTCACTGGAACAGTCGTTGATTTTGACCTAAACACCACAGTTACTGGGAACAATACAACCGTATCTCTGTTCCTAGATGTCCCCTCTTCACTCCCTGCCGGTCCAGATGGCAACCCGCTTCCTCCTGACAGGTATCCATTAGGCTCAGACTGGCTAGATTTATCCAATGGCGAATTCAATATCACATTCTCTATGCCGGGCGGAATCGGCTCTGGCGTCTATGATGCAGTAATCATACTGGACTTTGAGAAAAACTCTCCAGGAGGAGTCCCGTACTATTTTGATCCATCCTCAGAAAATATATTTGATGTTGGTATACAGACAATGTTTGATGTTGAATCTAATGTCACAAGTGCTATAGTTGTTGCAGGAGAGAACCTGACAGTCTCTGCCACTGTCGTAGACATCGAAAACAATGAACGATTGAACAATGCAACTGTGGAGATTTACTTTGATTGGGGAGGCCCTCTACAACAACTGTTGAACACTTCCATCACCGGCACGGATGGAATAGTTGAATTCCAAACTTTGATTCCGAGCAATTCTCCCCCGGGGTACTATGATGTCCTTGTACTCGCTCCCGATGACTTGACCGACTCACTAGATACTCCCAATGCGGGAAGGTGGTTATCCGGTGAAACTCTCCTTAATCTAACTGTGCAAGTTCAAAGCAATGTAAGAATCGATAATTCTCCTCTTCCAGAGGTTACTGCAGGACAATCCTTCTTGATTGACGGGCAAGTTTTGGATTCCTTCGATCAAAATAGGTCAGTTGATGGCCCGGTGTCTTTGGAGGTCTTTTTCTTAAACGATCCGAGTGAGAAACTTATCACTGGCTTTGCCACCTCCCAAAATGGCTCATTCAGCCTCACAGTCCCCACAGATCCATTCGGTGATGGGGTCACCAGTGGACCGAAGACTGTCGTGATCAGTGTAGAAAATGGAAGTAGCCCATTTTACCTCACTGGGACTGGTTCAGAATCTATTCTGGTGAGGGGCGTTGTTCAGTTCAATGATAGGGTTCCCCTGATCAATACGATTGTAGACAGAGGGTCATCCATCTCATTTGGAGCTAAAATTGTTGAGTCATCTGACAACGATAGGGAAATCCAAGGAATGAATGTATCTGCCAGATTCCACGATACTTGGATTTCTACAGAGGCTGTATCTGACTCCCAAGGTATCGTTAATTTCTCATTTGATGTTCCCCACTCTCACCCCCTCGGAACAATATCGGTCATGCTGATGTTCAATGGATCAAATGGTACTGAGACACTGCACTCGTCATTCACATTTATCAATACGATAATTATCAGATCTCCCACCTCAATTACCTTTAGCCCGATTACCTCTAATCCCTCTGCAGGAGACTTCCTTGATGTATCTGGAAACCTTACTTCTAGCAACGGCAGTGGAATCGTAGACAGGTCAGGAAATCCATTATCGCCCAGCCTGACTTTCTTGATAGACGGGGCATCAAGTGGATTTTCTGTCACCGGAGGTTCAGTTAACCCCAACGGAAGTTGGAATGCTAGGATATTTTTGGATATGTCATTCCCAAGGGGAACCCACAACATCACAGCTACATATACCCCAACTGTAAACTATTACAGCTCCAGCTCTGGCAATACTACTTTCGATAGCCGTGGTTTTTCGATGATTTCAATTATCGACCCAACTGACCTTGATCCAGATGCAAGAACAATCAGGGGAGACTCTTTCGATCTCAACATTTCTGTAATCGACAATTCAGGAGCAAACGTCAACGATGTCGAGGTAAAGATCCTAATTGATGGCCTAGAACATTCGACAGGACTTACAGACTCCCAAGGTCTGATGAATGCCAGTATTTCCACCGACTCAAATAGGGATCCCGGGCCCATGACGGTAACCGTTGTGTTCGAAGGTATCAATGGAACTACCGGTTTACTTGGAGATCAAACTTGGACTAGAGTGGTCATTCTTGCTCCGACTGTAATTGAGGTGACTGCTATCTCCGGTACTTCTGTGGCGGGAGAGCAAGTAATATTCTCGGGAACCCTCCTTGATGAACATGGAATGCCTTTGATTGAGGATAGTGCCCCGAAAGGGGGTGTTTTGCATCTATCGATCGATGGGATAGACGTAGGGCCAATCTATATTGACGTCTCTAATCCTACCACAGGTACATGGCAAATAACATATGATATCCCTCTAGATACGGACTATGGTCAGCATACTTTCACAATAGAATTCCTGGGCGGCTTCACATGGGTGGACCCAATGGGGCAGGGGGATTCATTGAATCCGGAATATTATCTCTCTTCAGACATCACCCTCCCATTCAACGTGACACAGACTTCCCAGGTTGTCCTTACCACTCCCCAAGGTGAGATCGATAGAAATGAACTCCTATTGATTGAAGGTATTCTCACTGATGGGGCCGGAAGGCCATTGGATAACAGGACACTTGATGCCTACATGAATGGCCAATTACTGACCTCGCTGAATGTGGATTCGAACGGCTCATTCAGTCTTTTCTTCCCGGTTCCATCTGATATGCCACTCGGGCCTAGAGAAGTAACCTTGGTATTCCAGGGAGAGGAATTCATTATCGGTTCAAATTCAACGACTATCTTCACCGTTTTCTCCCCAACCACGCTATCTATGACTAGTCCCGATCCGCTTGCGGTGGGTGATGTGCTAAATCTAAGAGGTGACATTAGAGATAATCTTCCAGATGGGTGGCTTTCGAATCACTCTCTTCAGATATTCATCGATGGGATTCTGATTGGAACTACAGTTTCTGAAGAAGACGGTTCTTGGCATCTTTCATGGGTGGTATCAGAGTTCTTGGATGTTGGAGTGCACGAGATTACAGTCATTTCTCCCGATCAGGGTTATTACAGGCAATCTACTGCTGAAGCTAATCTCTCCATAGCCTACCACACAACCATTAATCTGAATGTTGAGAATAATGTGGCGACCAGAGGTGGAAAATGGGATTTTTCAGGTAGGCTTTATGATTCTGACAGTGATGGTACTCCTGGATTGCAAGGAAGAAACATTACATTTTTACTGGATGGTAATGAAATTACTACAATTACCACAGGTACAGATGGAACATTTTCACTGACATACGATGTTGGGTACTCCATATCTAGAGGCGAACATGAAGTCACTGTGTTATACGCAGGAGAGGAACTATACCTTTCCTCTACAGTAAGCACCACTGTTTTCTCCAAGGCCGACATTGAGATTGAATTACTCACCATCTCAGACGAGGTCGTGAGGGGAGATGAGACCAGGCCAATTAAGATTAGAGGTAGGATATTGGAGATTGGAGGAGATGCCAACACAATGGAGGAGATGGACCTCTCGCTGAGTTGGGAAGGATCACTCGAGCCTAATGCCGTGATTTCATGGGATCCAGCAACTGGTCAATTCCTAATAACATCCAACGCGAAAACATACATGCCACCTGGTGCATCAAACTTCACGATAGATGTAGGTCCCGATGCAGAAAGATTCCTGAATGGGGCTTCCATCGATTTGGATATCCAGATTTTAGTTAGTGTAAACTTTGAGTTTATCCCCGACTCCCAGTTCATTAAGAGAGATCAGACTAAGATTACTGGTAAAATAAATGTCACGGCATCCGATGATAATCGTAGACCTCCAATTGAGGGGGTCTCCATTACTGCCAGACTAGTGAATGAGACTGCAACCCACTTTACTGTAGTCGGTATGACCGATGAGAATGGGATTTTCGACTATCAATTCGAGTCATTCCATGAAGACCACCCCTTCTGGGACAGGTCCTTTTGGGGTGTTTTAAGAATCGAGTTTAGTTCGGACTCGGAAATAATTGACCCGGTCAACTCAACTCAGTTATCCCTGTTTAGCGAAGTGAGTATTAGCTACCAAGCCGAGGAGTCTCAGTCCCTACTACAGCCGGTAATTCTTTCAATTGTTCTAGTGATAGTCTTGGGTGCAGTATCAATACTTATTGTTTCAATGAGGAGAAAGAGGCAAGCTGCAATAGATGAGTTAGCCGGGGTATTCAGTTACACGGCTGAACTACTGGCCGCAGGAGATGAAGTGAGGGAAGCTATCTTCAATTGTTATGAGGGACTTTGTTCCATCTTGATGAGTCGGGGCTTCCTCAGGAGAGATTTCGAGACTGTCAGAGAATTCGAGATGGCAATTAGAAGCGCTTTGCCGATTAGCGAGCAATCCCTTCTTTCCTTGGATAGAATTTTCGAAGAGGCCAGATACTCCAGTCATATTCTAGGAGAGCCTCACAGGGAGAGCGCACAAATGGCTCTAAATTCTGTCTTACAGGAGATAGACCAACTGGAAGATGTACCGGCTAGGCCAAAGGGAAAACTAATCGAGGATTAGGATTTATATTCAATTCTTAACGTGTTTCCATTCCAAATTGCACTGTCCAACTCATAACCAGATGGCAGACTAAACGTCTCCAAGATCCCTCCGAATCGGTCAGGAGCAATAAGTCTGACAACCTGTCTCCCAGCAGTTGAAGTTGTCTCAAGTACTATATCTTCAATGAAGTTTGAATTAATCGGTATCTCTAGTCCTGATTCCAAAGGAATCGCACCCAAGTTAGATATGGCATCATCAAAGGATTTGATGGCTGAATTGAAATTAGAACCACCACCAGGCAATATCCCACTCTCTATTGACTTTCCATGCATCTTCATCACATCTTCTAAGTGCGGAATATCATTAATGAATTTATGATGCGAGGCATAAGCGTCTGTATCCAGACCAGCTTGAGAAGCCAAGGAGCTTTTGAAATCACTCTCAGTATCATCCTCCCACGATATCCCTACTCTGGACCACTCCATGGTATCCGGAAGAGACGCTATGGCATGAACCCATTGTTTCAAATTTCAAAGAAGGATCTTACTCTTTCAGCAGTCCTCGAAGGCTTTGATGTTTGGATCTTCATCATTTTGGGCATGCAGTCACTAACTCTTCTTTCAAGCATTCTTTTTTCAAGCAATACTATTATTGCTCTATCCTCCTTTTTCCTAATGGGCCTACCCAATGCCTGTAATACACTATTCACGGCGGGCTGAAGGCTTACGTACTTCCAAGCTCGACTCCTGTCGAACTTATCTGTGAAGTATTCCATCAGCGCATCCTGTTTCGCACTGGGAGGGGCCATTGGTAGCCCGATGCATACCAAAGCATCCAGAATATTGTCCGAGTAATCAACGCCTTCTGAAAGCTTTCCATTAAGTACTCCGAAAATGGCAACTCCTCCCATATCCTTCTGTTCGTAAAGGGTCGAAATCATCCCCTCGACTCTTCTCTTGCTCATTCGTTGCTCTTCCTTGATTATCCTCTTTCTGGACCATCCAAGATTTTCAAAATCTGAGTGTACCCTTTCTAACATTGAGTAACTAGGTGCAAAAATAGCCACATTTCCTTTGGTATTCTCAATTACTGCACGTACGTGTTCGCCAATCAAGGACATGCTAGTTTCTCGTTCAGTAAACTTGCTAGTAACATCGTTGGCGATAAGTACCGGTCTGTTTGCAATCGGGAAATCCGAAGAATAAATTCTGCAAGATGATTTTTCACTCGGAACCCCAAGTACTTCTGAGTACATCTCTGGAGGAAAAAGTGTACCAGACATCAGTATCGCACCCCTACACGTTTCAAATATTTCTTCACCGACAAGGCTGGGATCTAGAAGATGACTTGTTAGTCTGGGCTGTTCCAAGCTATGGTCGAATACCAATGCAAATGCTGGACTATTGCGGTATCGAATGCATATTTCTAGAATCTCCGCGATTCTGGTGCAATCGTTCTGCTCCTCGTCTTCCGAATCCTCCTCTTCATCTATGATGACGGAAAATAGCCTATCTATCATATCACTGACTCGGGCAATTTCAGTGGTTTCTTCTTCGTCTAGGACTCCCTGGGTGGATTTAGAAATCATATCAAGGAGCTCATTGGATGAGATTCTAAGATCATCTCCTCTGGTATTATTATTCTCGGACTTCAACCTCTCGAACCATTCAGTCATAGGCTCCTGCAAAGCAATAATCTGTTTTTCAAGACCCCTTGCACGCAGGAGTTCATTGGATTCCCCAATATCCAGAGACTCGTCCCTTCTTTGCAGATTCCCTTTGTATTCTGCGATATTATCAAGAGCTCTTCTGAATACCTGATCTGTTATTCTTCTCTCCAATCCACTCCTAATCCTATCTGGAAGGTTATGTGCCTCGTCGACTATCAAGATAGAATTTTCAAGCTCGATTCCCATTGCGGGGAGAGAAGACTCACGAACATTTTCTACGAAGACGTGATTATAATCGCATACTAGGATATCTGCATGTCCCGCTGCTAACCTAGCCGAGGCCCAAGGACAAATCTTCCTAGCTCTACCATATTTGACTGTCCAATCTACGTGTTGTGGATCCTCAAGCAACTTCTTCCTCAAGTCAGCACGACGTGATTTCCTAGACTCCTCGACAACTCCATCTTCACAGTCGCACTTTCCTGTCATTTTGTCTACATGATCACACATGCCTTCTCTTCCAATAATGTCAACAAGTGAAATTTTTGGAAATCCATCTGGTAATCTATTGTTGATTTTTCTGACAGTGTCAACCACGATCTTGTGTTGTGACTGTCTTCCAGTCATGAATATGATATTGGCCCTATCTGGAGAAATATGATTGTCAAATGATGAATGCAGGGCCGAAGCAAGGGCGGCCGCTGTCTTGCCTATTCCAGTTGGTGCAGCAGCTAGAAGAAATCCTCCACTGGTCAATGCCCTCACTCCATCAGCAATCATCTCGCTTTGGGAGGATCGGGCATTTTCGTGTGCGAAGTATAACCCAATGTCACTCAAATCAGGCCCTCCATGAAGCTACCGGGAATAGGCCGACCAAGAAGATTGGGTATTGTTCTGAAGAGTTAGGATAGCTGAGTCATGATTCTCCGAGCTCTCTTCCTTAGTCCCTCGAACCCATATGAGTTGTGTGCGAGAGGGCCTAACGGCCCTCCCGCGTTGTT
>CEVF01150311.1_pt1 | contig 20001 bp, 16 predicted proteins | sample 356441 | NCBI WGS metagenome assembly CEVF01 (sample SAMEA2622765, study PRJEB7988) | marine metagenome | biome: marine biome (ENVO:00000447); feature: surface water layer (ENVO:00002042); material: "saline water (ENVO:00002010), including plankton (ENVO:xxxxxxxx)" | depth 5 m | reverse complement strand
CATGTGGATAATTTGCGAAAGAAGGGTTTCACTGCCCACCTTCTCGGCCTTCATCAAAAAGGTTTGATTGCCATTTATGGTACCGCTGCTCACTCCATCCCCCCCTGATTTTTCAATTGGGATGGGCTCACCGGTAATCATGGATTCGTCCACCGAAGTTTCACCATCGGTTATCATCCCGTCCACCGGAATTCTGTCCCCTGGTTTCACCCGAAGAATATCACCTTTTTCAATAGCATCGATACTGACCTCAACCTCTTCACCATTGACCACCTTAATAGCCTTGTTGGGAGCCAATTTCAACAATTCCTTTACGGCATCATTGGTTTTGCTGTGGGCCTTGGCCTCCAGTACCTGCCCCAAAAGCACCAAGGTGAGAATAACAGTTGTAGCCTCAAAATACACATGCACAGCTCCTGTTTCCCCTTTGAATTGATTTGGAAAAAAACTGGGGAACAACAATCCGAACACACTAAAAACAAAAGCCACTCCAGCACCAATGCCTATCAATGTAAACATGTTCAAGTTCCATGTTTTGATGCTTTTGTACGCTCTTTCAAAAAATATCCATGTTGCATAAAAAACTACTGGAAGGGACAGGACAAACTGCACCCAGTTCCAATACTTCGGGGCCATAATATTGTGCAATGGATTATTGGTCAACATATCGCTCATGGCAATGAAAAAAATGGGCAGGGTGAAAGCAAGTGCAATCCAAAACTTTTTGAGCAGCTTTTTATATGTTTTTTCTTCCGAACTGGTTTCCGGCTCCATGGGCACCAAATCCATTCCGCATTTGGGACAGGAACCGGGGCCGTCTTCCATCACCTCAGGATGCATGGGACAGGTCCATTTTTCCCGCGAACCTAGACTTAAATTCTGCTCTTCTACCAAGTCCATTCCACATACCGGACAATCGCCTGGCTGGTCATACGTCTTGTCTCCTTCACACTGCATTGGACAATAATATGTTCCCGTTCCATTGGAAATTGGTTTGTCCTCCTTCTTCTCTGACTTTGGTTGATGGCCCGGTGCATGAATACCATACCGCCCCCCATCCTTTTGCAAGGCCTCTTGGAATTTTTCAATAGGGATGTGACCTTCCATTTCTATGCTCGCTTTGGCATTTTTAAGGTCAACATCAACCGAAATCACACCCTCTACATTGGATAAGGTTTCCTCGACATGGCTCCTACAACCATTACAGCTCATTCCGGTAACGAGATAGGTATGTTTCATTTATTGATTCTCTTTTTTATGGATTAAACCATCATCCGCATCATCCTCCCTATACTTGCAGCAGGGGTGGACGCTCATGTACGCCTCTTCGGTGGCTTTTAATTCTTTTGTGTCGTGCCCCACCGCGGCAATGGCAGATTTAATCTCCATGGCATTGGTTTTGCGTTCGTCCATCACCAAGGACAATTGATGGGTCGGGATGTCCCAAGTCGCATATTTTACCCCTGAAACACCCAAAGCTGCCTTTTCGATACGCATTTTGCACATTTCACACCTGCCGTTGACCTCGAAGGTTATTTTTTTATTCTTATCCTGAGCTATTCCCGCCATGGAAACAAGCATTACAACCATAAGCAATATGCTATTTTTCATAATTATGATTTTTAATGATTAAATTTTAAATCTAAAGCCCATATAGAGCATTCTTCCAAAAATTGGTGCGTAAACAATTGTTGTATCAAAATAATCGCCGAACGGGTCATCCGCTCCCAAAATGGCATTATATTGTCTAAAATTAGTCAAATTCTCTCCCCCAACGTACACCTCAAATGTGTTCGAGAATACCCTGGTCACTTGGGCGTTCATCAAGCTATATCCATCGGCAAACTCCCCCAATTGATATTCAGTAGGGTTGGCAGCGGTACTTGGCAAACGCTGTTCTCCCAATAGGTTGAAGGTATAATCGAATCGCCATTGCGACCCATTGTCCTTTGGCATTGTATTGTACCCAAGATTAGCAAAATACCTGTGTTTTGCTTGCAAAGGTTTTTGCAGCAGACCCGTTTGGTACTCCGTTTTTACATCATAAAACTTATATGCGGTACGTAATTCCAAATTCGGCAAAACTTTATAGTTCAATTCTACTTGCAAACTATTTGCAAAGCTTTTTCCGTCCAGGTTGGAAAACGTCACTTCCCTTGGATTTTCCCAGTCCACGACAATCTGGTTTTCAAAATCAGTGCGATAAAAATCGATGCTGAAATCCCCCGGTCTATCAAACAAATTGAACTTTTGGATAAACCCAAATCCATAGTTCACCGCTTTTTCCGCATCAAAACCATAAATATTCCCTTGATTTCCATTCAGTTGAATGGTTCTGGAAGAAGCAAACATTCTTTGGTTTTCTGCAAAAATATTGGCTGCCCTCCGCCCTAGACCAAAAGAACCGCGCAGACTGGCATTTTCCCAAGGTGTGTAGCGAACATGCAATCGAGGGGTGAAGAAATTCCCAAGCCGGTTATGAGTATCAAAACGGGCACCTGCGGTGAGGCTCAATTTTTCCAGATTGGTGTAACTATATTCAAAAAATGCACCTGCCGACCTATCCGACCTTGCAAATATTTGATTGTTCACCAATTCATCATACCCATCATAGGCAAAAGATATCCCTGTTTTGAACTTATGTTTTGTGTTCCCTATAATTGAATTAAAAATCAGATTGGAATACATACTCTCATGGTCAATATCGTAGGTGTTGAAACCATAATAGGAATCCTGGGCATGGTGGCTGTACGACGCTTGAAACCCAAAACTTTGGAAAGGCAAATCCGGAAATACATATCCCAACTTCACGGAACCATCAAACCTTTCCGTATCTATTTCACTGCCCCATGCATTGGTGGTAAACTTGTCCGTATCCGGGTCAAAATCAGTTTCCCCTATTTGTTTTTCATCATTTAAATAGCGAAAATTAATAAAGCTTACCCAACCTGTTTCAGGGTTTTGATATTGCCAGCGATTCATCACATTGATTTGGTTGGACAAAGGATTATCCAAAAAACCATCGTCGTTATTGTCCACCTCGGTATCCCTTCTGTTTCCATGAACATATAGTCCTGTACTCCATTTATCCGATATTTTAGTGTTGAAATGGGTGTTCAACTCCAGTCTACCATTAAGATTGCCATAACCATTCACAAAAATCCGTGAGTCGGTGAGTGGTTTTTGAAGTTCGGTATTGATTTGGCCCGAGATACTTTCATATCCATTCACTACACTCCCTGCGCCTTTGGTAATCTGGATGCTCTCCACCCAAGTTCCGGGGGTAAATGTGAGCCCAAATGCTTGGGAAGCCCCACGAACCATTGGGATATTCTCTTGGGTAATCAACAAATACGGACTGGTAAGCCCGAGCATTTCTATTTGCTTGGTCCCTGTTAACGCATCATTAAAATTGACATCAATGGCAGGGTTGGTCTCAAAGCTCTCCGAAAGGTTGCAACAGGCTGCTTTTAAAAGTTCGGCACTGTTCACGGTTACCACATTCTGCGCCGAAAAAAAGGTTTTTTGCACCGCTTCTTTTTTCTGTTCCACCACAACCTCATCCAGTTCGTTGGAAGGTTGCAACCAATGATGGACCATTTTTGGCTCGTTTATGGTGAGGGTATCAGATTTAAAACCGATAAAACTTATAATTAGTTTATTGTAGTCTTTGGAATAAGGAATGCTGAACATTCCATCTTTGTTGGTCATCGTCCCAATTGGAGAACCTTGCCAGTACACGTTAGCTCCTGACAGACCTATATGTTTATTTTCGGGGTTTGCCTCCATCACCATACCTTGAATGGTATCTTGGGCACTTGTCAACAATGGAAGACAAAAAAATATGATCAAATATGTTTTCATCAAAATGATTAATGGGATTAGAAAAATTTAAATAATAGGGATTGCCCGAATCAACATTGAAACGGGTAACTGTTCTAATCCTAAAAATCAAATCAAGAAAACTTGATCCAGCACATGAATGTCCTTGACCAAGATAGGGGGGGGATATTTTTCGTTGGGAACAGGAAGTTGATCCAACGGGACAAAAAGTTCAATGTAAGATTGTGCAAAGGCCACCAAAAAGAATTGATGGTCCAAATCCAAATCGCTCCATGAAAGTTTAAGGTCATTTTGCCCTTTTATCGTGAACGATTCATCCTCACAACATGGATTTTGAATGTTTTCATCATCCATTAAAGCAATAGCAGCCTCCATACCACAATCTTCCGCGTGGGCAAAAAAGGAAATATCCATGATCCTTCCCATACAGAAATGTTTGTCAACCGTCCACGAAATAGTGGAGGCCAAGACCAAAATGGCCATGACAAACGTGAATATTTGATGTAAAACCTGCTTCATTACCGTACAAAATTACAAAATATAGTAGTTAAGCCCTCCACTTAACAAAAGTTTATTCCTTCCAAGGTTCTTAGGCTAATTTAACTTTGTCCAACAAAACCACTATTCAATACATTTGCAAAAAAATATCTCATGCTAAAATCATTGGAACCCAAAATTCTTGAAATTGTCCAAACGGAAGACAAATCGGTAGATGCCCGCTTGGGTGAAATCTGTGAACTTTTGCGTAATAATGTAGACCACTATGACTGGGTTGGGTTCTATTTTAAGAATGGGGACAAGCCGGAATTGAAATTGGGACCCTACGCTGGCGCCCCTACCGATCACACCATAATCCCTTTTGGGAAAGGTATTTGCGGACAGGTTGCCGTCAGCAATGAGAACTTTGTGGTGCCCGATGTAGCTGCCCAGGACAATTATATCGCATGCAGCATTACGGTAAAAGCAGAGATTGTGGTTCCCTTGTTCGTGAATGGTGAAAATGTGGGGCAAATCGATATTGATTCCAATACTCCCGACCCATTTACGGAGGAAGATGAACGCTTTTTGGAATTCGTCAATGGTGAAGTAGCAAAAATTCTGTAAAACTTCTGGTAATTTGTTGATAAACCCTTCTGCTTTTTAGGTTCAAAAAAAGTACTTTTGTGCGCTTAATAAATTGATTTTAAGACACAGAAGATGACTACCAAAAAAGCCTCTGCCGCATTAATTTCCGTATTTCACAAAGATGGACTTGAACCTATTGTAAAAAAATTGGATGAACTGGGTGTAACCCTTTATTCCACAGGAGGAACCGAAAAATTTATCAGGGACCTCGGCATCGACGTGGTGCCCGTGGAAGATGTGACCAGTTACCCGTCCATTTTGGGGGGTCGTGTAAAAACGTTGCACCCCAAAGTTTTTGGAGGCATTTTAAATAGACAGGACAATGAAAGTGATGTGGCCCAAATGGAGGAATTCGAAATTCCGCAGTTGGACATCGTGATCGTGGATCTTTACCCTTTTGAAAAAACCGTTGCCAGTGGAGCTTCCGAACAGGATATTATAGAGAAAATCGATATTGGTGGAATTTCCTTGATCAGGGCAGCGGCCAAAAATTATAAGGATGTGCTTTGCGTTTCTTCCATGGAGGACTACGAAGACTTTTTGAACGTGATTTCCGAAGGAAACGGAACCACGACCTTGGAAGACCGCAAACGTTTTGCCACAAAAGCTTTCAACATTTCTTCACATTATGACACGGCCATCTTCAACTACTTCAATAAAGAAAAAGAAGAAACCGTATTGAAAATCAGTGAGACCAAGGGGCAAGTATTGCGCTATGGTGAAAACCCACACCAAAAAGGATTTTTCTTTGGTGATTTTGATGCCATGTTCAACAAACTTCATGGCAAGGAACTATCCTACAATAATTTGTTGGATGTGGATGCAGCTGTAAATCTAATGGCTGAATTTAAGCATGATGATCCAACATTTGCCATCCTTAAGCACAACAACGCCTGTGGCTTGGCAACCCGAAGCACTATTCATCAAGCCTATGTGGATGCGTTGGCAGGCGACCCTGTTTCTGCCTTTGGAGGTATTTTGATTTCCAACGTTGAAATTGACAAACCCACTGCCGAAGAAATCCATAAACTGTTCTGCGAAGTGGTGATCGCCCCCAGCTATTCTGATGAAGCTTTGGACATCTTAAAGGGAAAGAAAAACCGAATCATCCTTATCCAAAAGGAAACCGGCCTGCCAGATACTTTGGTCAGAACCTGTTTGAACGGTGTACTGGTCCAGGACAAGGACTACAAAACAGACAGCAAAGAAGACCTCAATCCTGTAACAGATAAAAAACCAACCCCGGAAGAGATTGAAGATTTGATTTTCGCCTCCAAATTGTGCAAGCACACCAAAAGCAACACCATCGTTTTGGCGAAGAACAAACAACTTTGCGCTAGCGGGACAGGACAAACATCACGAGTAGATGCTTTGAACCAGGCCATACACAAAGCAAAGTCTTTTAACTTTGATTTGGACGGTGCCGTTATGGCCAGCGATGCTTTTTTCCCGTTCCCTGATTGTGTGGAGATTGCCGACAAAGCTGGTATAAAAAGTGTGATACAACCGGGTGGATCCATAAAAGACCAATTGAGCATTGATTATTGCAATGAAAATGGATTGGCCATGGTGATGACTGGCACTAGGCATTTTAAACATTAATTTTAGTACATTAGCCGATAAATTTTACCGTTAATCCGAAAATAGACACTTTTTATGGGATTTTTTGATTTCATGACCGAGGAAATAGCCATTGACCTTGGTACTGCAAATACCCTGATCATCCATATGGACAAAGTGGTGGTCGACAGTCCTTCCATTGTAGCAAGGGACCGTGTTACAGGGAAAATTATCGCGGTTGGTCGCGAAGCCAATATGATGCAGGGAAAGACCCATGAAAACATCAAAACCATACGGCCATTGAAAGATGGAGTAATAGCCGACTTCGATGCTTCAGAGAAGATGATGAACATGATGATCAAAAGCATTCCGGCATTGAAGAAAAAATGGTTCCCTCCGGCACTTCGAATGGTCATCTGTATCCCATCTGGTATTACAGAGGTGGAGATGCGTGCCGTTCGTGAATCTGCAGAACGGGTCAACGGTAAAGAAGTGTACCTGATTCATGAGCCGATGGCCGCCGCCATAGGTATTGGTCTGGACATTATGCAACCAAAAGGGAACATGATCGTGGACATAGGCGGGGGTACTACGGAGATTGCCGTAATCGCCCTAGGTGGTATTGTTTGCGACAAATCGGTGAAAATTGCAGGTGACGTGTTCACGAACGACATTATTTATTACATGCGCACCCAACACAACCTGTATGTTGGCGAAAGTACCGCAGAGGCCATAAAAATTGAAATCGGTTCTGCAACGGAGGATTTAAAATCCCCTCCGGAAGACAAATCCATTCAGGGTCGTGACCTATTGACCGGAAAACCAAAACAGGTACATGTTTCCTACCGGGAAATCGCCAAGGCCTTGGACAAAAGTATTCTTCGGGTAGAAGACGCGGTTATGGAAACCTTGTCGCAGACACCACCGGAACTTGCCGCGGATATTTACAACACGGGGATCTATCTTGCAGGTGGGGGATCTATGCTCAGAGGTTTGGACAGGAGACTTTCCCAAAAGACCGATTTACCGGTATATATTGCGGAGGATCCTTTAAGGGCTGTTGTTAGAGGTACGGGGATCGCCCTTAAAAACATTGAGCGATATAAAAGTATTTTAATAAAATAGACCTGTATTTTCAACAGTTCTATTACCTTCAGGGAGTTCAAAAACCTTCTTAACGATACGATTGCATGCAACGCATCATCAATTTTGTTCTACGCTATCGAAATGCATTTTTGTATGCCTTTTTTGCGTTGATTTCGTTGGTGATGACCATCAGGTCACATTCGTATCATCAATCCAAATTTTTTAATTCATCGAAATGGATCAGTGGCAGCATCTATGGAGCGGGTTCAGATGTTTCTTCCTATTTTAGCCTACAAGAAGAGAACAAAAAGTTGGTGGAGGAAAACCAGCGGTTACGGAAGCTATTGTTCAATTCCCCGGATGATAGTATCACAAAATCCCTGGATTCCACTTTGGCAGTATATGAAGTGATGAGTGCCAAACTGATAAAGAACAGCTTTACCTCCCCTCGAAATTATGTTACCATTGACAAAGGGGAAAAAGATGGGGTTCATCAGGACATGGGTGTGATCACCACGGACGGTATTTTGGGGATTGTGGAGAATGTTTCCCAAAATTTTGCCACGGTTCAAAGTGTACTCAACACAAAATCCAACATCAATGCAAAAATTAAGGGAACGGAATATTTTGGTTCTTTGATATGGGATACCAAAGATTATACAGTGGTCCAATTGATCGATATTCCCCGATTGGTCCCTGTGGTGGTCGGGGACACCATTGTCACAGGCGGAATGTCCAGTATTTTTCCCGAAAATGTACCCATAGGGGTCATTAAAAAATACGACCTTAATGCTTCCAAGAGCTTTTACAATATTGATGTTGAACTTTTCTGCGACATGGCAAACATCAAAAATGTGTATCTCATAGAAAACAAGAACAAAGAAGAAATTCAAGAACTAGAGGCAAGAACCATAGAATGAGCACTACCGTTATAATAAATATTCTCCGGTTTATATTGTTGGTCCTCACACAGGTTCTAATTTTCAACAACCTTAATTTTTTGGGGTTTATCAACCCAATGGTCTATGTGATCTTCTTCTATTGGTATCCGATAAAAGTAAATAGGGCGTTGTTTATGCTCATTGCTTTTTTATTGGGTCTGACCATTGACATTTTCTCCGACACACTTGCCCTAAATGCTTTGGCTTCAGTAACAATAGCCTACACCAGACCTGCTATAATGCGTTTTTGCTTTGGGGTCAACTACGATTTTCAAAATTTCAGTTTTAAGAATACAACCAAGCTTCAACGAATTACCTTTATGGCCTTGGTGGTTCTGATCCATCATTTGATATTCTTTTCCTTCGAAATTTTAAGTATTGCCCATATCCTATTAATTTTGAAAAAAGTTATTGCCACAGGTATCGTAACTTTGATACTTTGCATACTGTTCAGTTCACTTTTTAGCCCAAAAACGGAATAAAGAGGAGGCTTTTTTCGTTGGATATACTAACGCGCCAAATAATTTAGGCCGATCATGAAAAAATTATTGCTGTCATCCGTTGTCATTCTCATAGGATTCACCTTTATAGGTAGGCTTTCCTATTTGCAATTGTTCCGGTTTTCACCTGACCAAATATTGGATGATCCTGCCATAAAAAAGGTTTACGACTACCCTGAAAGAGGTTATATCTATGACAGGGATGGCAGGCTATTGGTAGGCAACCAACCCGCTTACGATGTCATGGTCATACCTAGGGAAGTCAAACCTTTGGACACTTTGGAATTCTGTGGTCTACTGGGCATTGAAAAGTCAGAGTTTATAGCTAAAATGGAAAAGGCAAGGAGATATTCCTCAAGACTGCCCTCAGTTTTGGTGCCGCAGCTCTCCAAGGAAGATTATGCCAGTCTTCAAGAAAAAATGCGCCATTTTACCGGTTTCTATATCCAAAAAAGGTCTTTGCGATATTATAACACAAAAAGTGCGGCCAATGTGCTTGGTTATATTAGTGAGGTAAACGAATGGGATCTTCAGAACAACCCTTATTATGTAGCTGGAGAGTTAAAAGGAAGAACAGGGATTGAAAAGCAATATGAAGAAGTTTTAAGAGGTCGGAAAGGGGTAAAACATATTCAAAAAGATAGGTTTAACAGGGATATTGGCCCTTATAAAGAGGGCAAATTGGACACACTGCCCCAACAAGGCAAAGAGATTCATATTACCTTGGACAAGGAACTCCAAGAATATGGAGAAAAATTAATGCATGGAAAAAGAGGGGGCATAGTCGCCATTGAACCCAAATCGGGGGAAATTTTGGCCATGATATCCGGGCCCACCTACGACCCCGCCCTTTTAGTGGGCAGACAACGTTCCAAAAATTACAGCAAACTCCATTACGATACCATATCAAAACCCACATGGGACCGTTCCATTCTGGCGCAACCCTCCCCTGGATCTCCATTTAAAATTTTAAATGCATTGGTCGCTCTTCAAGAGGGTGTTATCGATCCTGAGACCAAGATCAGGTGCTATCATGGCTTTTATGTGGGCAATACGCTCAGGGGATGTCATTGCGGAGGTGGCATACGAGACCTAAACTCTGGTATCTATCAGTCATGCAACGCGTATTTTGCCGGTACTTTCCGCAAAATTTTCGATAAATACGAGACTACGGACAAGGGCATGGATGTTTGGGAAAAACACATGAGAAGCTTTGGTCTTGGAGATTTTTTGGGAACCGACCTTCCTACGGGAGCGCCTGGAAGAATCCCAAATAAAGAGTATTATGACAAATGGTATGGGGATGGCAGATGGGCAGCATCTACCATTATTTCCAATTCTATTGGACAGGGAGAAATTGCGGCCACCCCCCTGCAACTTGCCAACATGACGGCTGCCATTGCCAACCGGGGATATTTTTACACCCCCCATATTATCAAGAGTATTGGGAGCAACGGACAAATAGATCCAAAATTTACGGAACCCCACTATACCACCATTGACAGAAAGCATTTTGAACCTGTAATCGAGGGCATGGCCAATGTTTATAATTATGGAACCGCAAGATGGCTCAAGATCCCGGATATTGAAATTGCCGGTAAAACCGGTACCGTGGAAAATTATATCAAAATCAATGGGGAGCGCATGCAGCTCACTGACCACTCTGTTTTTGTTGCCTTTGCCCCTGTTGAAAACCCACAGATTGCGTTGGCCGTTTATATTGAAAATGGATACTACGGTTCTCGATATGCAGGACATATAGCCTCTCTTTTGATTGAAAAATATATCAAAGGCAAGATTACCCGAAAAGATCTGGAAAAAAGAATGTTGGAAAAAACGCTGGAGCACGAGTACGCCAAACCCTATAGTGGAGAACCTTTCAAGATAAACGAATATGTTTGGTAAAGGGCTTTTTGGAAGGTTGGATTGGATTACCGTAATTCTCTACGCCTTATTGGTATTTATCGGATGGATCAATATTTACTCAACTTCGGTAGGGGAAACGGATACTTCAATTTTTGATTTTTCGACGCTCTACGGAAAACAACTTTTTTTCATCGGTCTCGCTGCATTGGGAATCATCTTCGTACTTTTTGTGGAATCCCATTTTTTTGAACGCTTTGCCTCCATTTTTTACATTGTTTCCATTGTTTTGCTCATGGGGTTGTTCGTGTTTGGAAAGACCATAGCAGGAGCGACATCGTGGTACGACCTTGGTTTTTTTAACCTTCAGCCTTCGGAATTGGCCAAAGTCGGGACTGCCCTGGCCCTCGCCAAGTTCTTAAGTGACATACAGACGGATATACGTACCGGAAGACATCAACTTTATGCACTGATCATAATTTTATTGCCGGCGCTGTTGATCTTGCCCCAACCAGACCCGGGGAGCTCACTTATTTATTTTTCGCTGTTTTTTGTGCTGTTCCGGGAAGGATTTCCAATCTATTATTTAGGGATACTTATCTTCGCGGTGGTACTATTTGCAACAACTTTAATGTTCGGGACGGTTTGGGTTGCTATTGGATTGATCATTCTCGCCCTATTGATCTATACCTTCAAAAAAGCTTCGGTAAAAATTCCGGTACTTCCCGTTCTGGGAGTAATCATTGCTTCCATACTTTTTTCCCTTTCCGTGAACTTTGTTTTTGAGAATGTGTTTGAACAACGACATAGGGATCGGTTCGCCCTATGGCTGAGTTTGGAAAAAGACCAGAAAAAACTGGACGAAATCCGAAAAACCATTGGCTACAACACCTATCAGTCAGAAAAAGCAATTGAATCGGGAGGGTTCACAGGAAAAGGATTTTTGGAAGGCACAAGGACCAAGGGCGATTTTGTACCAGAGCAGCATACCGATTATATTTTTAGTTCGGTGGGCGAAGAATGGGGTTTTTTGGGAACATCAACGGTGATTATATTGTTTTCTCTATTTTTTTTACGGTTGATCTATATTGCCGAACGACAAAAAAGTGACTTTAGCCGAATGTACGGCTATGGCGTGATTTCCATTCTAGTGTTCCATTACTTCATAAATATTGGAATGGTGATCGGATTATTGCCCACCATTGGGGTACCCTTGCCCTTTTTTAGCTACGGTGGCTCTGGATTAATATTTTTCACCATGCTCTTGTTCATCTTCTTAAAGCTGGACTCCAATCGACTAAAGGATGGTATTTAAAATTTCCAACTTTTGGCATTGACGCTGGATTCTACTTCTGCCTGCCATTTTTCCGATTGTTTTTCAAAAAAATCAATCCCCGTCCTTCGTTCAATCTCGTCTACAGGCACCAAAAAGTTCTGTAGTGGTTTTTGACTTTCCTTGGCTGGCATCAAAAATGCCAAAACCCTTACTTCTTCCCCCTGCTTTCTCCATACAATTTTGTAAAAAGTGTTGGGCACATCCACATCTTCTTCACCTATCTCAGGCAGTCCTTCTTCCAGCACACCCCCCGTCACTACAACCAAATCACCGTATTTTTTGCACCAGTAACGAACCTTTTGTTCCAAACGGTTCCAGATTCCTGCATTAAAATGTTTATCCTGTGGGCTAATATTACTGGTATAAAATGTTTCGTTGTACGCCTGCTCGGAAAATCGTCTATCCCCAGCAGGGCACAAATGTCCCCGGTCGTACCCAGAGCCTTTATAGTTTCGCCAATCCGCTGATTTTGATTTGACCTTGGGATCCTCTATGAAATAAGGCCGTTGTCTATCGTCGTAGGTTAGATGTTCTCTTTTTAGGGTATATGCGACCCATTCGGCCTGTTCATGCGGCTCACTGTATGAAAGGGTGTAATTTGTATGCTCAACTATCTCCCCTGTTGTGGAACTGGGCAAATAATTGGATTCCACAACATCAGCACTGGTCCCATTGGAATCGGAGTAAGTGGCCGGGGTATAAAAATTTTCGAATATCCAAAACCCGATTACACACAGTGATATCAGTATGGCATATATTGTCCTATTTTTCATGTAGCGATCAGTGAATTTAAAAACTTTGATTCCAAAGTTGCATAAAAAAAGCCAACTCTTTAGAGTTGGCTTTCAAACAATTTATTTTAACAATGGCCAGACTATCCTTTAACGCTGGCCAATTTATTTTCTTCTCTTTTGATATTGTTGCTATGAAGGTCCTTCAGAACATTTACTGCCTCTTCAACATAAATATCACGGGCCAAATCTTTGTGCCATCTATCTCTTTTTTCTCTTAGTACGGAATCTTGGGTAAAGAGTTCAGTCTCATATTTCAAAGAACCAAAAGATAATTGAGAATCATAATCTTGTAAGCTTTTGAACTTTTCTGAACGCTTTTTGGCCTCTAGCTCCTTCTTTACATAATCATCGTAATTGAGAGAGATCAAAGTTTCTTCTTGCTGCTCCTTCAACCATTTGGCGTTTTCCTCAATCAGCTTTATCTGTTCATTCTTCGCCATTCGTTCTTTACTGTTTTTTACGGCTGCTTCCAAATCAATATATCCATCCCAAACTTGATAATCTGCTGGAGTAATCTTATCCCATCCAAGTGGGTTCTGTTGATCACGTTCCCCCAAATCGATGTAACTATAACGGTCCGGTACCACAATATCACTTTTGACTCCTTCCAACTGGGTAGAGCCTCCATTGATCCTATAGAATTTTTGCGTGGTCAATTTTATGGCGCCCAAATCTCCATGCTCATTGCCTCGGACAATGTTATCCAAAGGGATTACATTTTGAACGGTTCCCTTTCCGAAAGTTTGTTTACTTCCAATAATCACCGCTCTTTTATAATCTTGCATGGCGGCAGCCAATATTTCTGATGCCGATGCGGATAGTTCATTTACCAAAATAACCAATGGTCCATCCCATTGCACACGTTCGTCCTTGTCCTCATGGACCTCTTTGCGCTGTCCGGAAGACCGCACTTGAACGATGGGACCGTCTTTGATGAACAATCCCGCCATTTCAACAACAGTCTTTAATGATCCACCCCCATTGTCCCTTAAATCCAAAATGATTCCTTCAGCGCCAGCTTCCTTTAAACGTTCCAATTCCTTGGCTACATCGGATGCTGCATTTCTTTCAGAATAGTCTTCAAAATCCACATAAAATTTAGGAAGATCTATAAGACCGTATTTTTTACCGTTGGCATCAATCGTGGCGGATTTTGCATAGGATTCCTCCAATTCCACGACACCTCTTGTAATGGAAACGACATCAATGGTGCCATCCACCCTTCTTACCGTCAGATCAACCACTGTACCTTTTGGTCCTTTGATCAACTTAACGGCATCGTCCAATCGCATTCCAACGATATCGATGGGCTCCTCTCCTTCTTGGCCCACTTTAAGGATTTGATCTCCCACTTCCAGGCTTTGATCTCTCCAAACAGGACCTCCCGAAATTATTTCGACAATTTTTGCTCCTTCCGGTTTTTTCTGCAATCTGGCACCAATACCTTCAAATTTACCAGACATTCCAATATCAAATTTTTCCTTTTCCTCAGGGGCAAAATAGAATGTATGGGGGTCAAATTCTTCAACTATGGTATTCAAATATTGTACAAACCAATCCTTGCGCTCCAAGTCGTCCACAAAATCAAAGAACTCATCCAAGGTGTTTTTGGTTATCTCCCTGGCTTCTTCTTCTATAGCTACTTTGTCCACAGAATTTGGGATTTCATTGAAATACAAAACCGGTTTTGAATCTACATTTGCTTCTTCACCGGAATCAGAAATTATATTTTCGATTTTATTCTCAAAGACATTCAACGTATTGTACTTCAACTGTTTTCTCCAACGTTCTTTGAGTTCCTCCTTGTTGGCGGCAAATTCCTGTTTGTCATAATCAATTTCTATGGCTTCGTCAACCGTATAATCAAAAGGCTGGGAAAGCACTTCTTCATATATCTCCTTGGCTTCTTGCATGCGCACCATCAAGCGCTGATAGACAGCGTTGTAAAATGTAATGTCGGTATTTCTGATCTCATCATCGATCATAAACCTGTACTTTTCAAATTCCCTGATGTCACTTTGGAGAAAGTATCTTTTGGTAGGGTCCACAACATCGATAAAATCATCAAAAACATTGGAACTAAAGCTATCATTGATGTCCTTGGGCTCATAGTGCCCTCTTTCCAACACATAGGTGATCAGTTCCAACAAAAATTTATCCTTATCATCATTTTCAAAAGACTTATTGGTAAAACTACAGGAGGCTACTGCCACTAGAATAACCAAAAGTGCCAAAATGAAGTTCTTTTTCATATATTTTGTTTTTTTGGAGCGTTATAATCTGACTTCATACAGTCAAATCTACATTACGTCATCCGTCGTTTCTAATTGTATGAATTCTCTAAGATACAGAAAAAACCGTGCCAGTCCTTTCTATTGAATTTAATTTTTTGTTAAACGCCTAGAGCTTCATATCCTTATGAAAAACGTATTTTTATGCCATTAATTATCCAGTATGGAAAAACCATTGATACTTGTTACCAATGATGACGGAATTACCGCTCCGGGACTTAGAGCATTAATACGTACCATGAAGCAACTCGGAGATGTTGTCGTAGTGGCTCCGGACAGTCCCCAAAGCGGTATGGGGCACGCCATTACAGTGGATAGCACCCTATTTTCCAAAAAGGTGGTCGTGGACCAGAATGAAGGTGCCTTGAGCGAATATAGCTGCAGCGGCACCCCTGCAGATTGTGTAAAATTGGCCCTTCGGGTAATTTTGGACAGACGGCCCGATATTTGTGTGAGCGGCATCAACCATGGGTCCAATTCATCTATAAATGTGATTTATTCCGGCACCATGAGTGCTGCCATAGAGGCAGGAATCGAAGGAATTCCCGCCATTGGTTTTTCACTTTGTGACTATTCCTGGGATGCCAATTTTGAGCCAGCGCTGGATTCTATAAAAAAAATTGTTTCTGAGGCATTGACCAACGGGATCCCAAAGGGAACCGTATTGAACGTCAATATCCCTAAAACGGAAATGGCGCCAAAAGGGATAAGGATATGCAGGCAGGCAAGGGGCAATTGGAAAGAGAAATTTGACAAACGAACAAGCCCATCCGGAAAGGATTATTATTGGCTTACGGGAGAATTTGAACTTTTGGACAAAGGCGAGGATACCGACGAGTGGGCCTTGGAACAGGGTTATATCTCGGTAGTACCCACCCAGTTCGACCTAACGGCACACCACGCCATACCACAAATAAACAACTGGAACCTAAATGAACAATAAGAGAGAAATAATTATTGGCTTTTTAGTGGGAATAATTGCAAATTCCTTTGGGACCTTGCTCTATATTCTTCTTTTTTCCGATTTAAGCATCGTAGAGACATTCAAGGCTGCTATAGCACAAGGTCATATTGGTAGCTTATTGGCCTTGGGCGCCATTTTAAATTTGGTTACTTTTTTTGGTTTTCTGCGTATTAAAAGAGACCAGAGGGCCAAAGGTGTCATGTTGGCAACCTTGGTGACCGCCTTGGTTATTTTGATATATAAAGTGATGGCTTAGGTTAAGTAAAATACCCATGAAATACTACATTATCGCTGGTGAAGCATCTGGGGACCTACACGGTTCCAACTTGATAAAGGCCCTCAAAAAAGAGGATCCCTCGGCGGAAATTCGCTGTTGGGGCGGTGATTTGATGCAACAAGCTGGTGGAGAATTGGCCAAACATTACAAGGATATGGCCTTTATGGGTTTTTTGGAGGTGGTCATGAACATTCCCACTATCTTCAAAAACATTTCCTATTGCAAAGAAGACATTGAAAGGTTCAATCCCGACGCCATTATTTTTATTGATTTTTCCGGTTTTAATCTAAGGATTGCAAAATGGGCCAAAGAACATGGCTTCAAGACCAACTATTATATTTCGCCACAAATTTGGGCCTCTAGGGAAGGGAGAATCAAAAAAATAAAGAGGGATATTGACAATATGTACGTGATTCTTCCTTTTGAAAAGGATTTTTATGAGAAAAAACATGGTTATCCCGTGCAGTTTGTCGGTCATCCACTGATCGATGCCATTGAAAGCACGACTATTCAAGACAATACTATTTTTAGAAAGGAAAACGGTCTGGATCCAGATAAACCGATAATAGCGTTGCTCCCTGGCAGTAGAAAACAAGAGGTCCAAAAAATGTTGGCCGTAATGCTTTCGGTGAAAAAGGATTTTCCTGATTATCAATTTGTCATTGCTGGGGCGCCAAGTCTTCCAGATGAATTTTATACTCCTTTCTTAAAAGATGATAAAGTAGAGTATGTCTCCAACAAAACCTACACACTTTTAAAGCATTCCCATGCTGCCATGGTAACCAGCGGAACGGCAACTTTGGAAACCGCTCTTTTTGGCATCCCTCAAGTGGTGTGCTACAAAGGAAATTGGATTTCCTATCAAATTGCAAAACGCATCATTACATTGGATTATATTTCCTTGGTCAACTTGATCATGAAAAGAGAAGTTGTCAAAGAATTGATTCAGAATGATTTAACTACAAAAAATCTTAAGGTGGAGCTTGCAAAAATTGTGAAAGGGGATGAACGGGAACGCATGTTGGCCGACTATAAATTGTTGAAACAGAAATTGGGTGGAAACGGCGCCAGTCAATTAGCGGCCAAATTAATCGTTAAAAATGTGTAGTTTTATATTCCAAGAAAGCAAATCTATTCTTGGATGCTACGAAAAACCATAATCTTATTATTGTTTTTTGCCATCACCGCATGTGGTCCCGGCAAAAAACGACGTACCTACAGCAAGACCCGAACCGTTACGGTAGAGGGGTCCAAAACCGACACTTCCCCTAAACGAATTTCCAAAAAAGAGGGGCGTAAAAATGCTAAGGCGAATGACATCATTTCCACCGCATTGACTTTTTCCGGAACCCGCTACAAATACGGCGGAACTACCAAAAAGGGCATGGATTGTTCTGGATTGGTCTATGTTTCCTTAAAAGAAAATGACATTATGTTCCCGCGGACTTCCTATCAAATGGCAATGGAAGGACAAAAAATAAAGGTGAGCAATGTTGAAAAGGGAGACCTACTCTTTTTTAAGACCAGTAAAACCGGAAAACGTATCAACCACGTTGGATTAGTGGTGGAGGTGGATGGCAATGACATTAAATTTATCCATGCCACAACTTCACGGGGCGTGCTGGTATCCTCGTTACGGGAAGGGTACTGGAACAGCGCTTTCGTAAAAGCCATGCGCATCCTATAGGTGCGTCAATTTAATTTTGTGTCCATAAAACTCACACCATGGGTTGTCTTGGGCATTATTTTCGGTTTTTATTTTGAAGTTGCCCCGTTTTTGCCCCTGATTGCCCTGTTTGTGTTGCTGCCCTTGCTATATTGGGCAAACAAAAAACAACGAAGAGAAGGGGTCCCGTATTTTGAGGGGCTGACCATACTGGTCACCATATGTTTGGGTGTCTTTATTGTGGGTATATCCATGAACCAAGATATGCCCCACCATTATAACAAACTGAACCTTAACAATAATAAGGTGTGGCATTTAAAGGTAAGAGAGGTACTCAATCCAAACACCTATTCGAAGCGATATGTGGTCAAAATAATTTCTGCAGATAACGAGAATGCTTCTGGGAAACTACTTTTTAGCCGACCTGTGGATTCCACCCTAATAGACTTACAGGTTGATGATGAATTTCTGGTTCACGCCAAACTTGATAGCATTTCACCTCCTTTAAACCCACATCAATTTAACTATAAGAGTTATCTGAAAAAACAGGGGATACAACACCAAATAAGAGCCGACCATTCATCCATCGTAAAAAAAGATAGTGCACCAAAAACCTTGTTCGGTGCAGCTTCCAATTTCAGGGAGCATATAATATCACTATTGAAGCAAAAGAACTTTGGAAAGGAGGAACTAGGGGTTATCCAAGCACTTCTTTTAGGAAAACGTGATGATATCTCCGAGGGCACGTACAACAACTACAAAAATGCGGGAGCTGTACATATTTTGGCGGTGTCCGGCCTTCATGTGGGCATTATGCTCTTTCTTTTGGAGTTTCTTTTATCTCCTTTGGAGCGATTACCTAAAGGTAAAACCCTTAAATTAATAATGGTTGTACTTCTTCTTTGGGGCTACGCATTTGTGGCAGGGCTCTCCCCTTCCATTGTCCGTGCCGTTACCATGTTTTCTTTTGTGGCTTATGCGATGTACTTGAACCGTCCCACCAATGCCTTCAATATTATTGCGCTCTCCATGTTGTTCATTTTATTGGTAAAACCCTTGTTTTTGTTTCAAGTTGGGTTTCAGATGAGTTATGCTGCGGTTTTCGCCATTGTATGGATCTACCCTAAATTGCAAAAGTTCTGGTTTCCCCAGAATATCATCGTTCGAAAAACTTGGCAATTGTTATCTGTCAGTGTGGCGGCCCAATTGGGCGTATTGCCGATCAGTTTGTTTTATTTTCATCAATTTCCAGCGCTTTTCTTTATTTCCAACCTACTCATCATCCCCTTTTTAGGATTGATTCTAGGTCTGGGGATTTTGGTCATTATATTGGCTTTGACAGACTTTTTGCCTTCATTTTTAGTCGACAGTTTTAATTGGGCAATCAACTTGATGAATTCCATTGTTGGCTGGGTTGCCCAACAGGAAGGTTTCATCATTAAAAATATTCCTTTTGATGGGGTTCAAATGATATTGGGCTATATCATCGTTATTGGGTTGGTCGTATTTCTGTCCAAACCTAAATGGAAAGTAGCCCTCCTAGCTTTTGGTGGCGTCATTCTATTTCAAAGTTGGAATATGAGGAACCAGATCCAATTGCAGCACAAAGAAGCCATTGTATTGGCACATCGGTCAAGAAACACGGTTCTGTTACATCAAACCGGAAATTCGCTTTCTATCATCACATCGGACAGTACCAATATTGGAAGCATTGCAAGCAATTATTCCGTTGCCGAACGGATTTTAAACAGCAGC
>CEVF01030311.1_pt1 | contig 20120 bp, 18 predicted proteins | sample 356441 | NCBI WGS metagenome assembly CEVF01 (sample SAMEA2622765, study PRJEB7988) | marine metagenome | biome: marine biome (ENVO:00000447); feature: surface water layer (ENVO:00002042); material: "saline water (ENVO:00002010), including plankton (ENVO:xxxxxxxx)" | depth 5 m | reverse complement strand
TAAATCATATTGATAATCTCTAATTCTCTCTCATGAAGTTCCATGGTTGCCGCCGCACAAGCATCTTGGACAACCAAAACCCCAAAACTTTCATCAGCTAACGATCTTACCGTTGAACTAACACACTGATCAGTAAAAATTCCTGAAACTATTACATCCTTGATACCCATATTATGAAGAATTAACCGTAAATTTGTTCCAGTTAGTGCACTATCAGTTGTTTTGGTAATAATAATTTCATCATTTATTGGGTTCAATTCGGACACAATCTGACTATCTTCAACGTCTTTTGGAAGTAATAAATAGTTAAAACCTGGCTTTTTTTGACTGAGAGAGCGATCACGGCCATTTGTCTTTTGACAAGCAATTCTCGCGAAAATTACCTCTATCCCCTCTGATCTTGCCCAATCTATCAGCCTTTTATTATTTGGAATAACTATTTCTCTCATGCGTTTATAAAAAGGTTGCCAACGCGCTGCCTCACCAGGGTCATCATCTGGCTCCAGATATGTATTTTGAATATCAATAACGAGTAAAGCAGTGTGATCTATTTTTAAAATAATATCGTCAGGAGGTTCCGCATTCGCATAGTAAAAACTCCTAAAAGAGGTTTTCCAGTCCAACATTTTACTAATTCCTTAAATATTACCTAGCATTAAGACTATCCATCCAAATCTGACCTAGTCTAGCGGTGGTGGACGCAAATCCAGGGGCTAGTTCCTGTGGTTCCGGAGCTTCTATATGGCTACCAATCCAAGCAAGAAGAGCCATTCTCCTTAGCATAACAAACGTATCTATTTCTGCTTCCTGCTCATCAGATAATTCCCTAACAGAACGATAACCTCTAACCCATGCATTCTTCAAACTAGGAATGCGCGGATCATCTTCAATGAAGCTTATGGCAGCTGCAAAATCGTACATAAACCAGCCCCAACCACAATCATCAAAATCGATTAATCTAGTTTGATCCAGTCCTACCAGCAGGTTCGCCAAACGCATGTCTGCATGGATAAGATTGAATCGCTCATCGGACTTCCCGTACTTATCTAGCCTAGCACAAATTGTCTTTTCAACTTCTTCCAATATAAAATGATTTGAATTATCAACTTCCGGAGCATCACGCCAGTCACCCCAAACTGGCTCTTGTCCAAATACTGCCGTGGTATCCCAAGTTAGTCTTTCAAAATCTTTTGGCTTTTCCCAAGCCAATACATGGTCATGACAACTTGCTGCAATAGCACCAAGTTCAAAAAAGCCATCTGTCATGTCACCAGATTCATCTGGTGCTTCCCCTTCAACAAATTCAAACAACACCATAAATCGTGGTTCGGGTAATCCGTCTACCACATTCATTTGAATAGGACTACCATTCCTACCAACATAAAAGCCAGGTGTAGGAACAATCTTAGATCCCTCTAACGCTCCCAGCCACTCTAATTCACACTCGATAGCTCGCATAGAATGATAATTTTCACGATGTATTCTTAATATCGATTTATAATTATTGGGACCCTCAACTAAATAGGTTGCATTTTCAGATACATTTATAAGCCTTGCTGTTGATCCTTCAGGAACGTCCCAAAGCACCAAAGATTTATTAGCCAACCTTTCCAATAAGACCAGAAGTTCGGCCAGTGGCATTTGCGAAACAGACATTATCTTTCCTTAAATCTCGTCTATTGCTTCAAGAGACTCTGGAATAATCTGCCCTCCATCAACTACTATTTGCTGACCAGTAATGTAAGCTGCCTCATCTGAGGCGAAAAATAATGCTGCATTACCTATATCTTCCACATCCCCCAATCTCTTCAGAGGTATTGATGCAGCCATCGTATCCAAATATTCTTGTCCTAAATCCTGCAGTCCCTCTGTATAAATATTGCCAGGCATAACTGCGTTAATAGTTGCATTGTACCTTGATAATTCCATAGCTGCTGTCTTCAAAAACCCTAATTGACCTGACTTAGAAGCGCCATAGTGAGACCAACCTGGAAAACCCGTTACCGGACCAGTGATTGAAGAAGTCAAAATTACACGGCCTTTTCCAGCCTTCTCAAAAAATGGAATAGATGCCTTAACGCATAAAAAAGATGATTTTAAATTTACCGCCATAACTTGATCCCATTCCGATGGTTCCATATCAATCATCTTAGTCTGTGGGAAAGCCCCAGCATTGGCACACATAACATCCAAACCATTCTGAGCTGAAGCTACGCTCTCTACCATTGATTTCACCGAAGTCCAATCGGATACATCACAAACTTCATAGCGGACATCACCGTCAATTTCATTTGCAGCGGATTGCAAATCAGCTTCATTCCTAGCAGCGATAGTCAGCCGCGCACCCTGCCTTGCGAATACCTGAGCGATGCCACGCCCTATGCCTTTTGAGCCTCCTGTAACAATAACACTTTTACCTTTAAGTGATGTAAGCATATTTCATTCCTCCAAATTTAATTAAACGAGTTCTCTATTTTCTCGAATTTTTTGCACACTCCAAAAAACTATAAGGGCTATCACTATTAATAAAAAAGAGCCAATTACAGACAATACTCCCAATGTGGGAACGAGTGGTGAATAGCCTGAAACCATTTTTGCATAAAGCCATTCAGGCAATGTGCTGTCAGCTCCGGTAGTGAAAAGAGATAATGGGAAATTACCCCAGCTAAGTAAAAATGCAAATAGACCTGCAGAGATCAATCCTGGTAATAAGAGTGGTAAAGTAATTTCACGTAAAATTGTATAAGTGCTCGCACCCATATCTCTTGCTGCCTCTTCCAACGCTGGATCAAAACTATAAGCTCTAATCGCGACGATAAGTGTGGCAATTGGTGCAATCCAAACCAAATGCGCAACAACAGCTGTTTTCCATGTAGGAATAATTCCAAGCGAATTAAACCACATCAGCAGTGACAAACCCAATACAGTTTGGGGAAAGAATATCGGCAATAGTATCAACTTTTGGAAGGTAGTACGATAACGCCACTCATATCTAGCAAAAGCCAATGCACCAAAAAAAGCTATTATAATGGAAATTAGAGTTACTAAAACTGCAACCGAGAATGAAGTAACAAGCAAATTGCTCACAGTACTACTTTCTAAAGCATCCGCATACCATTTGGTCGAATATCTTTTTATTGGGAAACTAAGATAGCGGGCCTTTGAAACTGAGGCAAACGTCACTGAGATTAATGGAAGATATAAGAAAAATATTACGAAAAGTCCATAAGCAAAAAGAACCAGCTTTGTGGATTGGGATGTATTCATTATCGCTTTCTTCCCATAATTGTATCCAAATCGACTTTACTGACTCCAAAGATTGCTAAAAACCCAATTATTAAGATCAAAATAATAGAAAGTGCTGAGCCTAAAGGCCAATTTTGACCATAAGTAAAAGCAGTTTCTATATCATCTGCCATAGCAATAACAGCTTGCCCTCCCAAAATTTTTGACTCTGCAAGAGCACCAGCAGCGAGCACAAAGCTCAAAAGTGAACCTACTACGATACCTGGAGCAGCAAGAGGAACTTCGATTTGCCACAAAACCTGCCAACGGGACGCACCAAGATCATATGCTGCCTGGCGCGTATCGTCCGGTACCATTGCTATTCCCTGAGCTAAAGGAAATAGCATGAACGGAAAATATACATAGACAAGTCCAAAAATAATAATCGGAACTCCATAGAGTGGGCTATCAAACCCAACACCAGTAAAATATCGCCAATGGCCTTCTATCAAACCGCCTTTCATTAGGGTAAGTACCCATCCAAATAACCTTATATTCTCTGAAACAAACAAACTCATCACCACTGCAAGAGTGAGCACCAAGGTAAACCGACCGAATACTTTGGCCATACCATAAGCTAGTGGCCAACTAACTATCAGTAGAATAAAAGTTGATATCAAAGCCATAAACAAAGACCAAAGTAAAGATTTGTAGTAACCTTGTGTGAAAAATAATAAATATGCTGAAAAATCGGGCGTGTTTAAAATTGAAAAAACTTTTGAGGGCATGACCGAAAATATTGCCACGACAAATAGTGGTGCCAAGAAGGATAGGGCTAGGACAACTGTAATTGGCAACGCCGACAAAAGTCCAAGTCGCTTATCCAAATTATTCATTTCTATCGCCTATGAAGTGAGTAACGTCGAGATTAAATCCAACTTCGATAATGTCGCCAAGTTTTGCAGAAAGTCGGTCCTCACGAAGTTTTTCAACAGTGACACCGCCCGCAGTAGATTCTAATTCATATTGAATCCGTGAACCTAATGCATATTCACCATGCAGATTGCCGGATAAAGTAAACTGTAACTTGTTACCACCATCGGTAAAACGCATATACTCTGGTCTTACCATCAAAAAACCTGACCTGATTTCTTTAACTTTATCTAGTCTAACTTTCTTATCGATAGTTAAAACATCACTCTTCAGCTCACCCCTATCACCAATTTCAATCTTAAAAAGATTTACTTCTCCCATAAATTCCGCCACAAACCTGCTAACAGGTCGTGCATAAATTTCGTCAGCTCGCGCAATCTGTTCAAACTTGCCCTCCTTCATAATGGCAATGCGATCAGACATGACCATTGCTTCTTCCAGCGAGTGGGTAATGTAAACAAAAGTCTTGCCAGTCCTGGCATGCAAATCCTTTAACTCTTTTTCTAAAGTCTTTCTTAATCTATAATCTAAAGCAGACAGCGGCTCATCAAAGAAAAGAATCTCGGGATCAAAGGCCAAGGCTCTGGCTAAAGCAACTCGTTGCTTTTCTCCCCCTGAGCATTGTGATATTCTCTTTTGATAATAATTGCGAGGCAACCGGAGTAGGTCTAGTAATTCCAAAGCACGTTCACGACGTTTAGACGGATCCTCATTTTTAATCTTGAGCGGAAATTCTATATTTTGCCCAACAGACATATGGGGGAAAAGAGCAAGAGACTGAAAAACCATACAAGTTGGACGCAAATTAGCTGGTGTCTTTTCAATACTTTTACCTCTTAACAGAATTTGACCTTCTGTTACATCATCCATTCCCACTAACAAACGTATAAGGGTTGATTTACCACTGCCTGATGGGCCAACAATTGTAAAAAATTCACCTTCCTTTATATCTAAGTCAACATTATCTAGTGCGGTAAAATCACCAAACCTTTTTACCAATCCTCTTAGACACAAAAGCGGTAGTTCGGCCATATTCATCCCCATGGCTTGCCAAATTAATTTGAGAGCTCTGGGCAATGCCCAGAGCTTTTAAATTTTATGAACGTCTCTCTTGAGTATAGATATCGATTAACGCATCATACGATGATACTACTTGGTAGTCCAAGGATCGGGACATTTCTTCCTCTAGACTATCCATCTGGATAGCATCGAGTTCATCCGCATCAAAAAGGGACATTACTGCATCAGATCCCATCTGTGCCACTGGATTGTAGGTCCCTTCAGTAAACGCAACGGCCTTTGAAATATCTGGAGCCTGAACAAATTCCAAGAAGTCCTCAGCCAACGAACTTGGATCCGGATTGTTAACTACAGATGTGAGTTCAATCCAAACCACACCTCCTTTTCCATCGACGGGTCCAGAGTTTGGTGTGATTGCACGCACCTGAGTTGCTCCATCAAAACGTGCAGGCGATGCTGTATATGTGCCTCCCGTAAAATATGCGTCAATTTCGCCATTTATGAGAGCGGTATTCATCGCTACAAGATCATCCGTTAGTAACTTTGCACCACCAAAAATTGCTTTAGCAACATCACGGAATTTGTCTTGATCAGCACCCTCTATGGGGGCAAATGGATTAAGATCGGCTGTAAGGCACATATGCATAACATTCCAATTGTCATATGTTAAAACGCCGTACCGGTCTTTCATTTTTCCATCTAAAAATAACTTCCATCCCTGATCTTCAGCCATAGATCGGCTGATTACGTCGGTGTTTACCACAAAACTGAATGGGCCATAACGCTGAGGCATCCCAATTAAATTTCCATCAGATGCGAATGACAATGAATAGTTCTTGAATTCAGGTAACATCTTGTCAAAGAATGGCATAAAACGGTCTTTGTTCAGTGGATTTATTAGTCCTTCCGGATAAAGTTGTTCCCGTGCCCAAGGTTGGTTTACATTAATTAAGTCCCATACTGAAGTTTCACCTGCCCTCAATTTATTTATCATATCTGGGTCTGAAGTACCGCTTTCGGCCCTCACTGTAGCACCGGGATTTGCTTTTCTAAACGGTCCAAGAACCTCATCCGAATTATAGCCTTCCCAGCAAAGTATATTCATCCGATCAGAACGTGCAGCAAAGGCCGGTGCTAGTGGCCCAACAGCTGCTAACCCCCCGAGTGCAGCTGTTTTTCCAACAAATTGTCTTCTATTCATTTTTGAAGTCATATCTTCCTCCTTTTGTTGTTTAGGGAAAATTTGTTTCCCCTTTATACCCCAAATGATTGGGGAAACCCCAAACCTGCGTTTAGGTTAATATGCAACTATTCCATAACAATTCAGTGATTCTGTCACGTTAAATTTATAAATTTTTCAGTACTTTATAAATTTAAAGCTAGGAGTGTATATTATTTGTCCCGCCCCTTTATATTTGATAAAACTTTGGTTATTCTCTCTCGGGCTGTTTTCATTTCCGTTAAGGTACCCGACATAAAAATTCGTCCTGATGCACCCATCATCTGAACATCGTTAATCGTAGCACTTGGAGCTACCTTCTCTGCTTCGTTTGCCGCAACACATGCAAATAGAGCTGGAACCATTTCACAAATTAGTAAAGAAACACCCGGTATTAGTATCGATCCATCACGCGAGCGATTCAAAATTAAAGCATGTTGATCGGACAAATCTTCTATAATTTCAGAGTAAAGGATTTCTGGCGCAAGTTGATCAGTAGCTTTTGCTTTTATTCCCCCAAGGATTGCTTTGCCTGCGGCATCCAAATCAGCCATGTTATCTGCGTGCAATTCTAGCAGCCCAAATTGTCTTTCGGTGTATAATATACCAGGCTCCATTTCAGGCGCAGCCTTCAAGGCTAAATCTGTTATTTTATGAATTGATAAAGCAGGCGCAACCTCAATGATTAAGGAATTCTGCCCCTTAAATGGTGGGTAAGCTCGTGCACGCGTTGGCGATGAAAGCCAGGCGGAAAACTGGGGCTGTAAGTCTTCAATAGGTAAATAGACCCGTAATTCTGTCATGGCTAAGGAATCCTAAATTTCTTGAGTTTTCACTTACCTGAAGCCGAAGAAAAATGCTTACCTAGATCGGCATGCGGTCTTGGTATCACATGTACAGATGTAACATCACCAACTTGGCTCGCTGCTTCCGCTCCAGCTTCGGTAGCTGCTTTTACCGCTCCAACGTCGCCTTTAACTATAACCGATACGAGGCCACCACCAACTTCATTTCGCGACACAATTTCTACATTCGCAGCTTTGACCATCGCATCTGCAGCAGATAAAGCCGGCACATAGCCTTTTGTCTCAATCATTCCTATCGCTTGATTAGCCATCTTTATTCTCCTTTATAAGTTATTTTTTGATTTAATTTGTTCATCGATTGATCCGATGATTAAGGCATCCACTGGGGCTGTTTTCCCTTTGAAGTAACCGGCAGCAACAGAACCCTGAGTAATCAATACGGACTCTCCATCATTACAACCGAGAGGGTCAAATGCAATTATCGAAGAACCTCCCTGTATTGCAACTTCTAATAAGGCACCACTTGGTAATGTATCTACACGGCGTGTAGACCACAGTTTTCCAATCACCCGACCCCTTATCATTTCTCGATCCTTTCAATTGTTATACCGCGACGTTTAATTTCGTCTTGAGCGAGCGGAGTAAGACGAGACGACTTCCAGATATGAATAGTTTTTTCTGATATATCTAGTTTTCCTATATCGCGCTCGGTTATCAGTGTTTTCACAAAACTTGCCTGTTTTGGGTCGTTCAGGTTTATGTCAGTGCGTGAATTTGTATTCATACTCAGTTGTTTTGAGAGTTCGAAACGCAAAGTTCCGTCTTTTACTTGGCTGACGAAACTTGCATCATTGGCCCGAACAAGAATTTTATGCACGAACGCCATCAAGTCATCATTGGATCCTATAGCAACTGGCTCAACCATTATTTCTTTGAAACTAAATTCATCTTTCATCGATGATAGTTCTTCACGTAACAAATTACGAATTTCTTCTTTCAGCTGGTTCATCAAGCTGCACCCACATCACGAAGCGCCATTTCCGCTGCATTCTTAGCATTTCTAACATCTGCTTCCGTTCCGGCTAAATACAAACGGCCATTTGCACCAATCATTCGCATGTCAATTAACTTAACATCTGCTTCTTTCTCTGCCTCATTACTTGCCAAAATAGCATATGCTGCAGACTGGCATTCTAGCAAATAGATACTGTCTCCGCCTAAAACCATCGATCCAAGTTTGTTACGATTCATCAAAAACGCATGCTGATCATCAACATTAGTTACAAGTTTTGAAGCTAGGATTTTTGGTGGCGATATATCAGTATTAGATTTTCCCAGTTCATGTAAAATCGCTGCAGCTCCCGCGTGAACTTCTGCTGTTGAATGAGAATGGAACTGTAGTGTCCCAAATTGCCGCTCAACAACCAGAAGGCCAGCTCTAACATCTGCACTTTTTAAAACGGTATCTGTCAATGCTTCAACATCCAACCCCGGTGCAATCTCCACAATTTGCGCCGCCATCCTTAACCGTGGTAAATAACCTCTCATCCAAGTTGATATATACGCTAATGTTTGAGGTTGTAATTGATCGACAAATATAGAAGCGCGAAGATCTGTCATTAGATTTCACCCTTCAAATTTCGGAGCTCTTCCAGGATGAGTTTTCGCAAATGGTCATGATCTAAACCATTTTGTTTATTTGTGTCATTGGTCACCACATGGTGATCTATATTTGGCTCAGCTTTTATTAAAGAAATATTGTTTAAATCTAATTTACTTAAATCAGCAGGAAGATCTTTTGCATAAGCAATCCGGGTCCAGTGCACTAAGTGCTGAGGACCCATATTTTCACCAATTGACGACCGACCAGAAAAACCTGTTCCAATTGTAAAGGAAGGAGGCAAATTTGTAGCAAAACCAGCTGCACCTTGTGAGCATGGGGCATTAACTACAACACGATAAACCGGAACTTTCTGAGAAAAAAAGAGTAAACGATTACCGTCTTCGCCATGAAAAGCTGCTGAGTGACCACCTCCACGCTTGGCTGTATGTTTAGCAAACGTAAGAGCTTGATCAAAGTCTACCGCTGCCGTTAAAGTTAACACAGGGCACAGTTTTTCTCTAAATAATAGATCGTCTTGACCTGGTGTAGCTACCACTGGCACTAATATTTTAGTTGCAGGATTCACTCTTATATTTGCACGGTCAGCTATCCATGCTGCACTTTTACCAATAGCTTCAAGATTGAAACCACTCTCGTTAAATAAATAGGTCCTTAGCTTATCTGTATCTGCCTCATTACAAATGTGAGCTCCAGCAGTCCGAAGTGCGCGCTCAACATTTCCCCTATTGGTATTCAATGTCAATACAACGCTTTCATTGGTGCATAGTACAGAATTATCAAAACTTTTGCTCTCTACAATACATTTAGCAGCCACATCAACTTTTGCTGAAGGGTCTACGTAGGCAACAGCATTACCAGGCCCTACTCCCAAGGCCGGATTTCCTGAGGAATAAGCCGCACGCACCATTGCGTTGCCACCAGTCGCAATGATCACATTAACACGATCGGACGCCATAATATCTTGTACCAACGGAATTGATGGCTTCTCTACGCACTGGATTAAACCAGACGGTGCGCCCGCATCTTCGGCAGCAGCTGACAAATGCTGGACAGCTTCATTAGAAACCTTACTTGCGGCTGGATGTGGACTTATAACAATCGCATTCCTACTGAGCACGGCTAACATTGCCTTATAGTAAATTGTTGCAACAGGATTTGTAGCCGGAGTCAACGCGAATACTACGCCTGCCGGTTTAGGAAGCTCAACTATCTTTTTAACTTCGTCTATTCTAGGTGTAACCAGATCTAGATCACGGTAATAATTAAGTAAATCATGTGTACAAAGCCTATTTTTTATAGCCTTGTGCTCCACCACACCAAAGCCAGTTTCCTCAACTGCATCTGCAGCAAATTTTTTAGCCTTCTCAAAGCCAGCCGCTGCAACCGCTTCTGCGATTTTGAGCACAGAGTTTCGTCCAAAATCTCTGTAAGACCGGGATGCCCAAGCTGCTCGTCCCACCTTCATTCTTGCCTTTGAAAGCTCCCTATTGGGAACTTCTAAACGTGGACTTTCAATCGCAGTATGTTCGTTCATGCTGACCACTTTCCAGATTTCAAAAGTTGCCGAACCCGGGGCATGGCAGCGTCAAATCGGTCCATAATTTCTTGGCACGTATCGACGTCTAAAACCACTCCAGGTTTAAACTGAAGAACCCGCTTATCTAGCGACGAAAAAATTGCCCATACACCATTCTCATACAACGCCCTCGACACAGCCACGGCTCCTTCTGGATGGTTAAACTCAAGACCCATAACAACACCCCGTTGCCTTACCCCAGTAAATATATCAGAGTGCCGGTTCATCATATCTTTCATGCTTTGAGAGAAAAACTCTGATACAAATTTAATATTAGAAACTACTTCCGGACGTTGTAACATTTCCATGACATGGTGCCCTACAAGACACCCCAGCTCAGATCCACCAGCAGTTGAAATGTGGGCGGCACCGTCTTCCACAAGCCATTGGCCACATTCTTCAGTTACTAGGCAAGCACTTATCGGATAAATACCGCCGCCCAAACCTTTCCCGCAAACAAAAATATCAGGCTGTAAATCATACCCTTGCCATCCCCACATAATGCCTGTGCGCATAAGCCCTGTTTGCACCTCATCAGAAATAAATTTGGTACCATATTTATGACACAGATCTTGACATGCTTTTAGGTAACCCTCTTCAGGCATGGGAAAGCCGTATGTTGCTGGAATAGTCTCAACAATGAACCCTGCCACATCTCTATTTTTAAGAACACCTTCCAATGTCTCAACATCATTAAAAGGAACTTGAATAAATTCACTAGGGTTATCTGCCAAAAATATTTTTGAAAAGCGCTCATCACCTGTAGCTACCGATAAACCAGAGTGACCATGATACCCCTTGATGATTGAAACAATTTTCTTGCGTTTTGTTGCATACCTAGCAGTCTTTAACGCGATTTCGACGGCTTCAGCGCCACCAGCACCAAAGATAGCATATTTTGTATGAGGTGCTGTTTTGACGAGCTGTTCTGCGAATGCAGCCCGTGCAACTGAAGGAAACCAATGATTACCCATATCAAAATAATCGAGACCTGACTTGAGAACGTCAACCAACTCGGGGTGCCTATGACCAAAATTGTAAGTTCCTCCATTTAAGTGCAAATCAATTAGACGCTTTCCCGACATGTCGTACAGAAAATAGCCCTCACGACGGTCAACTACCATTGGCGTACCGGCATCAGTCCAGAAGTTTACCTTACCAGGATTCCAATATTCCGCCGCTTTTTCCATAAGCGACTGCTTTGAATCGAATGAAAAGTATCCATAGTCGAACAAAATTTATCTCCAATCGATTCTAAATAAACATTTTTATGTGTGACTTGCAACATTATTTTGTTGTAATTCGGTCAAAATATTATAAAAATGTGGTGGTTCCTCTAAAGTGTGGTATAAATACCAAAAACTAGGTTCAAAATGTCAAAGAAAAAAAAACGCCAGAACCGTATCCTTAACCAGCTTGAACTTAACCCAAGAATTCGTGTTAATGAGATGGCAGAAGATCTTGGTGTATCTACAGAAACAGTTAGGAGAGATCTGGCCGAACTTGATGGCGCCGGCAGGATACAGCGTACTTACGGAGGAGCAGTCAGCATCAAGACCTTTGAGCCAGCACTGGCAGAACGTTCCACTTTACACATAGGTGCTAGACAAATTATTGCAGAAAGGGCTGTTGAGTATGCAAAGTCTGCAAACAGCCTTTTTATAGGAGGTGGCGCGACTACTCTACACTTTGCTCGTGCTTTAAGGCAAATTGAGCGGCCGTTGACCGTACTCACTCCCTCATTCAGCATAGCAACTGAACTTTCCGGCAATCCTAAAATAATGGTTATGGCCTTGCCGGGTGTCGTTGAAGCTAAAGAGGGTTTAGTCGTGGGTGGTGAAACACTAAAGTGTATTGCGCAATTTCATACTTCGATGGCTGTTATGGGAGCGTCAGGTCTCGATACAAAAGGGGTAAGCGAAGCATTAATTAATGTGGCCCATGTATATTCAGCTATGATTAATAATGCGCGCGAGACTTTGATATTAGCGGATTCGTCAAAATTCGGCACTCGCTCCCTTCAACAGATTACAGATTTAAATGCGAAGATCTCTATTTTTACAGATTTGAAGCCAGAACAAAAAATGCTTGATACAATTGAGCGAACTGAGGCAAAACTATTTATTTGTGATGAAACTGGCAAGCTGAAAGAGGGCGAATAAAATGAGTAGTTCTTATCAATCAAACCGTTGGAGAAGAGTGGATGATTGGGATGACAGACCTTTGCGATTGGATAATTTTGCGGTTGAAGACCCTGAAAATGGTTTTTCAGCATTTAATGGGAAAGCAGATCCCAAACCAAGCATTGGATTAACGGCTGGTAAGATAACATCGATGGATGGTGTTGCAATTGAAGATTTTGATTTGATTGATACGTTCATTGCAAAATATCATCTTGACATAGATATCGCGAAAGAAGCGATGGCCATTCATTCCTCAGAATTAGCAAGAATGTTAGTAGATATGAATGTTTCAAGGAAGGAACTTACTAGACTTGCCCAAGGTCTTACGCCTGCTAAACTTGCTGAAACTGTAGCTCAACTTAGCGCAATGGAGATAGCATTTGCGTACTCAAAAATGCGAGCCCGACAAACTCCAGGAAACCAAGCACATGTTACAAACGCAAAGGATGACCCACTGCAACTAGCCGCTGATGCAGCAATCGCTGTCGCTCTGGGTTTCGATGAAATAGAAACAACTATGCGGGTCGCTCGAAATTCATGGTCAAATGCTATTGCTTGCTGCGTGGGATCGTCGCTCGGAAAATCAGGTACATTATTCCAGTGCTCAAGTGAGGAAGCTGAAGAATTGGAAATTGGGATGGCAGGTTTCACGTCTTACGCTGAAACTGTTTCAGTTTATGGCACTGAAAGTGCCTTTATTGACGGAGATGACACACCATGGTCTAAGGCATGGCTTACAGCAGCATATGCATCACGCGGTATCAAAATGCGTTGTACATCAGGCGCTGCAGCAGAGCTTTTGATGGGCTTTCATGAGGCAAAATCATTACTATACTTAGAAGCACGCTGTCTATGTCTCCAGCGCGGAATGGGCGCTCAAGGTACTCAGAATGGAGGAATAGATGGAGCACCGTTAGCCGGCTCGATGCCGGGTGGAGTCCGGGAAATAATGGCTGAAAATTTAATCGCTGTTTGGTTAGATTTAGAATGCGCATCTGGAAATGACGCTCGTCACTCAGAGTCTGATATGCGTGTGGCAGCCAAAGTTCTACCATACCTTATGGGTGGGTCAGATTTGATTTGTTCCGGTTTTGGCAGTATTTTAAAATATGACAATTCATTTAATCCCTCATCATTCAACGGCGAAGAACTCGAAGAATTTTTAGTTTTGCAGCGTGATTTTGAAGTCGACGGAGGACTTACCACGGTAGAGGACTCCGAAGCCCTCAGTTTAAGAAAAAGAGCAATAGACGCCTTGGCACATGTGTTGCAAGATCTAGGGCTAGCTAATACTACAGACAAAATGAAACAATCAGTTGCAGTTGCATCAGGATCAAATGATACAGATAGTTTTAAAACTCGAGACGTAACACTAATAAGCGAAAAAATAAAAACTGAATGTATTAATGTTTTAGATATTATAAAATCACTTCATGGTGGCGGTTTCAAACAAGAAGCAGAAAATTTATTATTTTTAGTTAAACTGAGGGTTTCTGGAGACTACCTTCAGACTTCAGCAATAATTAGAAACTCTCGTGTGGTTAGTGCTATCAATGATCCTAATAATTACTCAGGACCTGGCACTGGTTATAGGCCGTCAGAGCAAAGAAAAGAAGAACTTGCTGCTATACGGAATGTAATAGATAGAGATGAAGTGCTTAGAACTGAGGCCTTAGGGAAAATGGCCGAAATGAAGGCAATAAGTTATAAACTTTTAGGTGAAGCAGAGAGCGGAGGACCGCCTTTTGAGGTAGTGGTTGGAATTAGTCCAGCATTTGGCTCAAAAATTTTTAAAACTTTGGCTGGTCATAAACTTAGTTCTGTTCTCAAAGCATTACAAAATGGTATAATGAAGGGTGGCGCAGTAATGCGTTTGGTCAAATTTTGGCATACGGCTGATACATCATTTCTAGGCCTTAGCGCTGCACGCCTCTCCGGCTCGGGCATAGGGATAGGAATACAAGCAAAAGGTACTGCTGTAATACACCATCGAGGTCGTCTGCCTCACAATAACTTGGAACTATTCTCAAATGCTCCTATAACTAAGTTAAGCCACTATGAAAGCATGGGATACAATGCTGCAAGGTACTGCCTAAAAGAACTTCCAGATCCAGTTGTAGTGCCAACAAAAGGTGAAGCTCTGGGAGCACGATTCCATGCCAGGGTAGCACTTATTTACGCAATAGAAACATCTATGACCAAAGATAATGCTCCGCCAGAGCTTCTGGATTTTACATTCTTGAAGGCATAAACATGAGAGAGAAAAAACTTAATCAACGGGATTTTCCTATAGCAGAAACACGCCCCTCTAAAGTTAAAGGTAAAAGAGGAATGGCACTATCGGAACTTACAATTAACGCCGTCCTTGAAGGAACTGTAGATTTAGAAGATTTACAAATAACACCAGAAGCATTGCTGCAACAAGCAGAAATTGCCAAATCAGTGGGCAGAAAAACATTATCAGAAAACTTTGAGCGTGCTGCAGAAATGAATAATCTGCCAAATTCTGAAGTAATGGAAATTTATGAGCTTCTCCGTCCAGGCCGAACCGAGACTATGTCTGCTCTTTTGGAAGCAGCAAAAAAAATCAGAAATGAATATCAAGCTGAGAAGCTGGCAAAGTTTATAGAGGAGGCTGCCGAATTCTACGAAAAACGTGGTCTATTCAAAAAGCGCTTTTAGACTATAGTAATGACTATCATATTTTCCAATCTTAATAACTCTTCTTGTAACAAGACCATTGGCAAAACCAAGAAATAACGCCAGTATGAACACGATGCCAAGTAACGAAAATCTAGCAATCTCAATTGTTCAAAATGATATTAAAGGTGAGATATTTGAGTGTGCCGAAGGATTAAGTTTTTGGGGTGGAGTTAATCCTAAAACAGGCTGCATAATTGATATACATCATCCAAATCATGGTTACTGTTTGGCTAATAAATTTGTGTTAATGCCTAGCTCAAGAGGATCATGTAGTGGTAGCGGTGTTCTTTTGCAATTGGCCCAAAATGGGCTAGCCCCAGCTGCAATCATTTTTAATGAAATGGAAGAAATTTTAACCTTGGGTGCAATTGTGGCTGATCAGTTATTTGATAAAAAAATTGCAATTCTGCGAGTATCTAAGAAGTTATATTTTGATCTTGCTATGGCAGATAAAGCGGAAATTTTTGAAAATACGCTGATGTTTGGCTCAAAGATTATCAGATTAAGAGAGTTAAATATTGATACACTACAATTAAATTCAAAAGACCGAAGTATTCTTAAGGGAAATCATGGGGTTGCGCAACAATTGGCCATGGAAACAATATGTAAAATGGCAACAATACAAAACGCCAAAGAATTAATTGACGTCACGAAGGGACATATAGACGGCTGTATTCTTGCTCACGATGCAAATTTAATTTTTGCTGAAAAAATGTACGAGCTGGGAGCAAGCATAAGCATTCCCACAACAATAAATGCAATCTCGATTAATCGTACCAACTGGCAGAGCCAAGGAATTGAACCAGAATTTGGAAATAGGGCAAGCCGACTTGCGGATGCCTATGTAAAAATGGGCGCGCACCCTACCTATACGTGTGCTCCCTATTTATTAGAAGACAAACCCAAAAAGCATGAAGTAATTGGGTGGTCCGAGTCCAATGCAGTGATATATGCAAATTCAATTTTAGGAGCAAAAACACAAAAGCACCCCGATTACTTCGACTTATTTGTTGCGATAACTGGGCGGGCACCAAAAGCAGGTGTATATCTAACTGAGGAAAGAATACCAACATATGAAATTAGCATTGACTTACCAAGCAAATTTGATGACTCAATTTGGCCAATGGTTGGATGGTTAATAGGCAAATTTTCTCCTAACAAAATTCCCCTGGTTACTGGTCTAGAAAAAACCTCCTTAACACCTGATGATTTGAAAGCGCTTTGCGCTGCATTTGGTACAACATCTGCAGCACCAATGCTTTACATTAATGGGCATACCCCCGTAAATAAACTTTCAAATATCCAAAAAATGGATAAATTCAAAATCACTTGTGAACATTTAGCTACGCTTTGGAAAGATTTTAACACTGCTGATTTAAATGTTGATCTAGTGGCCATTGGCAGCCCACATGCCTCGTTATCAGAGTGCCGTAATTTTGTGAAATTTTTTGATGGAAAATCTTGTAGTCCAAATGTAAAAACTATTATCACATTGGGACGTGATGTACTTTCCAAAGTAAAAGAAGAAGGCTTACTAGAAGAGTTGAAGGGGGCTGGCATTCAGGTTATTTCTGATATCTGCTGGTGTTCTATTACTGAGCCAATAATTCCTTATAACGCTTCTGTAATTATGACTAATTCGGGTAAATATGCACACTATGCAAACGGATTGACTGGTAGGAAAACACGCTTCGGTAGTTTGGAAGACTGTGCAAAAACGGCACAGAGTGGTTTGGCAAAATCTGATTTACCTTACTGGCTTGTAAATTAATGCCAGGTTGAAATTAGCCTAATAAAGTCATTTAACATTGTTATTATGACATCTAACTTTAATAAACTTTATGCTTCAAATCCCATCAACACATTCACTGTGTTAATTCCTATTTCCTCAACCGCATATCCGCCTTCCATAACAAATAATGTTGGTAACTTCAACGAAGCAATACTTGCACCCATTTTAATAAAATCATCACTGGCCAGTTTAAAAAAACTGATTGGATCCCTTTCAAAAGTGTCAACACCAAGCGATACGATAAGTGCATCAGCATCAAATTTTGATATATGATTCAGCGCAGCCTCTAAAGCTTTACTCCATTTGGAAAAGGGCGTTCCCACTGGCATTGGATAATTAAGATTAAAACCTTCTCCCTCACCCAAGCCAATCTCATCTGCATGTCCTAGAAAATGAGGAAATGCATGCATAGGGTCACCATGTAACGATAGAAAAAGTACATCTGAACGATTGTAAAAAATGGCCTGTGTTCCGTTGCCATGATGAAAATCTACGTCAAGCACAGCAACTCTTTCAAACCCCTTATCACGCATATGTTGAGCTGCCACCGAGGCGTTATTTATAAAACAATAGCCTCCAAATTGATCATACGAAGCATGATGTCCTGGCGGGCGGCAAAGTGAAAAAGCAACAGCGTCACCAGCCAAAATATGCTCTGCACCACAAAGCGCAACATTAAGCGAGTCCAAAGCAGCTTCTGCTGTTCCATTGCTAATGGAAGTCTCGGCAGCCAAGCAGTAATATCCCAGTTTGCCCTCTATAAAATCTGGTATATACGATGAAGGCATAGAGCGCGATTGCCAAACGGTAGCAATTGCTTCACCCTTAAAACCCTCCGCTTTCCAATCGTCCCATGCTGATTTCAAAAATGATAAATAGTCTTTATCATGGATTTTATACAAAGCTTTTGATTGAACCTCATAAGGAGAAATGACTTCACCAAATCCTGTTTCCTTAAGTCGATCAAGGATGTAATCTATTCTTTCTGGACATTCAAAAGGGCGAACCAATTCACCGCCGTATAGCTCTGTCTGAGAGGCTCTTTTTCTATGTGCTTCTGTATACACTACCTTCAATTTTAAAATCCTCTCCGGCTTATCTTATATCCAAACAAAAACTGGCTACGACTAGACATAATAGACTTACTACTAGCCCCTAACAATATGACATTGACTAAATTGTAAACATAAGCGCCAATGCAAAGTTAGATTTTCTAGGACTGAACTATCTAAATTTATTATGAGGCTGAAAATTTGATAGCTGTGGCGTTCTAGGATCCCGAACCCATAATGAACGGTTAGGGTGCATTCCTGCACCAAATACTGCTGAAACTGCCGAATTGCGCATTCTATTGAGCAAACGTGTATCGGCATCACCTACAGAGGGATGCATTCCGTTATTATCTTCTACCATTTTTTCCCATGCCAGTCGACGTTCTTCGAAAACTTTAGGGTCCTGCAATTGTGTACAGCTGAGCTCGTTTTCATTCAAATCAACAAGGATTTCATCACCATTTTCAATTAAACCAATAGCGCCACCCGCTGCAGCTTCCGGCCCGACATGTCCAATTACAAGGCCAACGGAGCCACCAGAAAATCGACCATCTGTCATGAGCGCCACTACGATATTCTTTTCGCGACACAGAGCAGTAATTCTAGATGTAGAGTCTAGCATTTCGGGCATACCTGGAGCGCCAAATGGACCCTCGTATCGAACGACAATCATATCAAAGTTCTCAAAAACTTCTGGTTGTGTGTCTAACGCTTTTAGTAACTCTTGTTCACCATCAAAGACTTTTGCATTGCCTTTAAAAACATTATTTTCTAATCCACCCTCAACACCAGCTAATTTTAATACTGCACTATATTCGGGCGATAAATTACCACCCAAGAGGCGCAAACCCCCAGTTTCTTTAAATGGGCTTTTTACGCTATAAATTACATCGCCGTCAGGCTTAGGTGGATCTAATCGCTTTATCTGCTGTGAAAGTGTCTCGCCAGTGCAAGTTAACGTTTCACCATTCAGTAGACCAGCATCCAACAACTCTTTAACAATTACTTGCATGCCACCCTTGGCATCAATATCTACCATTGAATACTGGCCAAATGGCCTAGCGTTAATTACGACCGGAATGATATTTCTAGAAAGATCGTTGAATTCTTCTGGGCTCATAATTTCTTTTGCAAAATCTTTGTACCCAGCCGCTCGAGCTATTTCAGGGGCATGTAAAAGAACATTTGTTGAACCACCAACTGACATAGCCACTATGACCGCATTTCGTATAGAATCTCGAGTAACTATATCCCGTGGTGTGATATTTTTTTCAATAAGATTGGCTAAATATTTAACAAGCTCAGAGGGGAATTCCTCTAGACGCCGAATGTCCTGGGATGCCGGGGATATCATATGCAGCGGCTGCATCCCAACTACACCAATAAATGACTGCATAGTATTATAGGTAAACATACCTCCACAACTTCCAAAACCAGGGCATGCCTCTTTTGCAATCCTGCGCTTCAATTGCTCGTCATTGCTTCCTGCTAATTGATACGCTGTAATTAGATCTATACTTTCGCCCGTTTTGGAATCAATGCCAGGTCTAATGGAACCATCGGACATAATAATTGCCGGACGGTTGTGCTCTAAAATTGCTGCAAGTGTACCTACAGGAGGCTTATCGCAAGCAACGACTGCAATGATACCGTCCAGGCCAGTTGCGCTTAAATGTTCTGAAAGACTATCATTAGTGACTTCCCTACCGATAAGAGAGTACCGCATTTCTTTCGTGCCATTTCGTATACCGTCTGAGGTTGCAATAGTAAATTCGGGCTGAATAAGACGCATAGATAATTTACCAGACTCACTTCCAACGCTGTTTTTCAATGCCTCATGTATTACGTTTACCTTTTGCAGAACGCCGATATAACATTGAGAGTCACCTTTATTCCCAACTACTCCCACTGACGGCTCGTGAATTAAATCCAATTCAGTACCTAGTTCTCTAGCGATTCCATAAGTTTGGGAATTTCTACCTGGGTT
>CEVF01306996.1_pt1 | contig 20195 bp, 22 predicted proteins | sample 356441 | NCBI WGS metagenome assembly CEVF01 (sample SAMEA2622765, study PRJEB7988) | marine metagenome | biome: marine biome (ENVO:00000447); feature: surface water layer (ENVO:00002042); material: "saline water (ENVO:00002010), including plankton (ENVO:xxxxxxxx)" | depth 5 m | reverse complement strand
CTTTTTTGACTCGATTAAGTTTAGTTTGATAGGTAGAAATCTATTGACCTTTTCAGACTATAACGGATGGGATCCAGAGGTGGCCCAATATGACAGTGAAACATTACAGTACTACTCTGTAGATTATGGTGTTTATCCTGTTCAAAGAGCATATTCTTTATCACTACAATTTAAATTTTAAACTAATGAAAACTAACAAAATATTTGTCTTATTCTCACTCATAACCTTTCTAATAGGTTGTGATGATTTTGACACCAATTTGGATGTTGGAAACCCGGAGAACCCCAATGATGAAATATTGGCAACCGACCCCGTTGCCCTTGAATCAACTACGGGTACACTAATAAACAACTGGTTCCAGACCACGCACAGCTATGAAAGCCCTGTATTTGCAATGGCAACCATGTCAGACATTTTAACCTGTTCATGGGGGAATTTTGGTATGCGTGATACTTCCAGTGAACCCAGGGTTGCATTCAACAATGAAGGCAGTTATGGATATGCGTATATCAATGAAACCTTTTTCAACTCGATGTATTCTATCCTAAGCGATGCCAATACAGTTATGTATGCCGTAAACTCCGGGGTTGAATTCGATAATCCGGAAGCTGTGGAAGCTGTTGCCAAATTTGCACAGGCCATAGTTATTGGATATTTGGCAATGACTTATGACCAAGTATGGCTTTCTGATGAAAATGGTGTAATCAATGAAGGTGAGTCCGTGGATTACAAGGAAGCGATGGATTTTGCAATAAGTAAATTGGATGAAGCCATAGACTTCACCAACCAATCCTCTTTCACTCTTCCTGAAACGTGGGTTCCCGGTATGACCATTGATAACAATTATTTAGCTGCATTAATGAATTCTTTTGGGGCTCGTATGTTAACAATGAATGCAAGAAACTCTGCGGAAAGGGACGCTACTGATTGGGAAAAAGTACTGGAATATGCAAACAACGGTATAACAACTGACTTTGCCCCCGTAGCAGATGACATAGTTTGGTATGATTTATATAAAACCTATGCCGTATATCCTGGATGGGCAAGGGTAGATTTATATGTCATTAACAAAATGGACCCATCAACCCCAGCGTATTGGCCAGAAGACACCCAAACCCTGCCTGAATCCACTAGTGATGATGCCAGGTTGGCCACCGATTTTGAATATCTGTCTTCTCAAGACTTTAACGCTGCAAGGGGAACATATCACTATAGCAGTTACAGGTATAGTAGATATGATGATTATATAACAGAATGGACAACTCCCATGCCGGAATTTGTTGTTGCAGAAAACGACATGTACAAGGCTGAAGCACTATTGCGACTTAACAGATATTCTGAAGCTGCAGCAGTTATAAACTCAGGAACCAGGACCACTAGGGGTCAACTACCTAATATTGGTACAACTCCTGAAGAAATTGCCGAGGCAATACATTACGAAAGAGTGGTTGAGTTCCCATTTACCAGCTATGGACTTAATTTCTTCGAAATGCGTAAAGAAAATCTATTACAAGCAGGAACAATGCTCCATTTTCCTGTTCCAGGAACAGCATTGGCCGCAATACCTGCAGAGTATTACACTTTTGGAGGTACATCTGGTGAAGCTGGTGTAGACTATTCAACAGGAGGTTGGAGGTAGAATCCCTCTTTCCCCAGTGAATCAAAATAAAGAGAGCTATACCTTGATGGTATAGCTCTCTCTTTTTTATCAATCATCATTTGAAGTTTTTTAGTCAATTAAAATTAATTTTATCAAACTCTACGAAATAGCCGAATCTTCGATTCACCCACCATTTTTTTGTGAAAAAAGAAAATTGTAAGTCCTATAGATTATTTCTATTTACTTTTGCCCCATGAAACACGACCAGCTCATCTACGGCATACGTGCAGTTATAGAAGCGATAAACGCCAACCAGCCCATCAATAAAATATTTGCCCAAAAAGGGCTGAAAGGGGAACTCTTCAAAGAATTGGAATCCTCTGCCAGAAAAAATGGGATCAGCCTATCCTATGTTCCCGTTGAAAAACTAAATCGCCTCACACGAAACAACCACCAAGGCGTGGTTGCACAGATATCACCCGTGCAATTCCACGATTTTGGAGCATTGGTGGAACAAGTGCTCAACAAAGAAGAAACCCCACTCTTCTTGATGCTTGATGGCGTGTCAGATGTCCGTAATTTCGGGGCAATTATCCGAACAGCCGAATGCTCCGGGGTTCATGGTATCATTATCCCAAAAAGCGGTGCTGCGCCTATAACCGAAGATACCGTAAAAACCTCTGCGGGGGCTGTATTCAATGTCCCCATCGCCAAAGTGGACCATTTAAAGGATGCTGTTTTTTATCTACAATCCTCCGGCATCGTGGTCACTGGGGCCACGGAAAAAGCTGATGAAGATATTTATGGAGTAGATTTTAGCCAACCAACGGCCATAGTAATGGGCTCCGAGGATAAAGGCATCTCCCCTTCCACCCTAAACATACTCGATCATAGAGCAAAGTTGCCGCTTATGGGCAAAATTGGTTCGTTGAATGTTTCGGTGGCCTGTGGCGTTTTCCTTTATGAAGTGGTTCGGCAACGAAAAAAATAAGTGTCAATCCTTTTTGGATTCCTTGTAGTGATATTTAATTTCGATTTTATCCTCAGTTTTTTCCTCCTCGGAAATTTCAATGAAGTTACCGTTTTCGTCAAAATGTTTTAAGAAAGGGTCATCATCCTCATTAAAATCTTCCCGTTCCCAATCATACTTGCGAACCTCCGGCACACGGACTCTGGTAACAAACGCCAAAACAAGACCGGTTGTGAATCCAGCTAGATGGCCTTCCCAAGAAATACCGTCCTTTACCGGGAAGATGTACCAAATCATACTCCCATAAATAAAGACAACCACCAAAGAAAGTGCCACCAACCTATAATTTTTAGCCAAAATCCCTTTGAAGAAAATAAAACTGGCCAGTAAATAGATCACCCCGCTCGCACCAATATGGTATGATGGCCGTGCAATTGCCCAAGTGAGCAAACCAGAAGCAAGCGTTCCTAACAATAGCACCCGAAGTGCGGCGCTCCGATAAAAATAAAACAGGAATGCGGTCAATACAGCCAAAGGAATGGTATTGTTGTACAAATGTGCTATGGATCCATGGATAAATGGACTGAACAGAACTCCTTTCAACCCGGATAACCGTCTAGGGTAAACGCCATATTCGTTCAAGTTGATGCCAAACTGCACCTCCACCCAAAATACAATCCAAATGGATAACACGGCCAACAATGGCGCCAATAGTACCGCATTTGAAAATTTAAATGTATCCGAACCCATATATTCACAAAATCAAACATCCCGCCACAATCCTAAATATAACCAAATTGTCAGGTGATGAACAAAATCCTTATCAAAGTAAGAACCCCAGACCATCAAATTTATTTTATTTTTACCCCATGAACGAACCTTTGGCAGAACGGATACGTCCAAAAACTTTAGCGGATTACATCAGTCAACAACATTTGGTTGGAAAACAGGGTGCGTTGACCAACCAGATTAAAAATGGGATCATTCCATCCTTAATCTTTTGGGGGCCACCGGGAACGGGAAAAACAACCTTGGCCAACATCATTGCAACGGAAAGCCAAAGGCCCTTTTACACGTTGAGTGCCATTAGCAGCGGAGTAAAAGATATTCGAGAAGTAATTGATAAGGCCAAACAAAGCGGAGGACTGTTCACATCCAAAAATCCTATCCTATTTATCGACGAGATTCATCGGTTCAGCAAATCACAACAGGATTCACTGCTCGGAGCCGTGGAAAAAGGCTGGGTGACCCTTATTGGCGCAACCACCGAAAATCCAAGTTTTGAAGTAATCCCTGCACTATTGTCCAGATGCCAGGTGTACACCCTGAACCCATTTGGAAAGGATGATCTCATTGCACTTTTGGAGCGCGCCATAAAAACAGATGTACACCTTTCCAAAAAACAAATCGAGTTAAAGGAGACCGAAGCACTATTGCGTTTATCTGGAGGGGATGGCCGCAAATTGCTCAATATTTTTGAACTGATCATCAATTCAGAAGAAGGTGACAAAATTGTCATTACAAATGACCTGGTGCTCAATAAGGTTCAAAAGAATACAGTTTTGTATGACAAAACAGGCGAACAGCATTACGATATCATCTCGGCCTTCATCAAAAGTATTCGAGGTAGCGACCCCAATGCTGCGGTATACTGGTTGGCCAGAATGATCGAAGGTGGTGAGGATGTTAAATTTATTGCACGTAGAATGATTATTTTGGCATCGGAGGATATTGGCAATGCAAATCCCACGGCACTTGTAATGGCCAATACCACTTTTCAGGCCGTTACCACTATTGGTTATCCCGAAGCTAGGATAATTTTGAGCCAATGTGCCACATATCTGGCAAGTTCCCCAAAGAGCAATGCCAGCTATATGGCCATTAACGAAGCTCAGCAAAAGGTGCGTCAGACAGGGGACCTTTCAGTTCCTTTGGCCCTTAGAAATGCCCCCACCAAATTGATGAAGGACTTAGGATACGGCCAAAATTATGACTATGCCCACAACCATGAAAATAATTTTGTGGACTTCGAGTTCCTTCCTGATGAAATTAAAGGAACTACATTCTATAGACCAGGGAACAACCCAAGGGAAAATGCCATGAAGGACTTTTTAAAGAAACGATGGAAGGACAAGTACGATTTTTAGAACTTGATGTTCAATTCTTTCTGTACTTTTTTACCGTTATCGGAATACTCCAGGACCCATTTTCCATCTTGCTGAAAAACCACGGCGTTATTACCCTGAAAATCGGTCATAAAAATATTCTCCATCGAAGTTTCTTCCAGTTTTAGGACTACTTTTGGAGTGCTGTCCACAAGTTGGTACCCATTTTGTATGGGCTGGGCATATAGAACACCTGTAGTGATCGGGGCATCCATTTTGCCTTCACCTACCGCTTTCACAATATTGGTACGTTTTGGCTCCACCGCCTTATACACCTGTTCGTCCACAGTGGCCTTTTGTTCTATAACGTGTTCTTTTGGTTCCTTTTCAACGGATTTTACATCATCTTTAAAACTTATGGTAACCGGAGCTGTTTCCTCAGTCACATCTTCTTTTCTTGGCTCATATTTATAATTCATACCCGTAAAGGAAACAAATGCGTTTTGGATAGCCTCTTTGTATGATTCATTATAATCTTTAATCTTGCTCCTACCTTCTACGGACCTAAAAATTTCAACATTATTACAATCTATTAACACGATACTCACTTTTGTTGTAAAAATGGTAGAATCATCAATAATATCCGTTACAAGTCCTAAACATCTATCACCGGCCAAATCAACGGGAAGGGCATCATCATAAACAACATTGAAACCGTTTTCGGCAAAATAATATTTTACCAACGTACTGGTCTGGTACTGGTTTTCTGATTTGAACGCATCAAATTTCTTCGGAACAATAATGTATTTATAATTGTTCAACTGTGCATTGACCGCACCGCTCAATCCCATTGCAAAAAGCAATATGTATATAACTTTAGATTTCATATAGTATAGCATACTCAATTATTGTTCCAAGATATGATATTAAATCCAAACTGTAAAGAAGCGTAGTGACTGTCCGCAACATTCGAATAACTTAAAAGGTTATCGGCCAACACATAAAAATTAACGGGTCCCATTTGAAAATTTGCCCCTAACCCAATATTTGTCATAGAATATTTATCGATCGTATACGTGGTCTTTAAGGAAACGGTCCTTCCAAACCTCCTTTGATAGAACGCTGTCAACGCAGCCTGAACCCCTTTCGGTCTTTTCATCATAAACAATTGCCCACCAATACTGTTTCTATAATAATCACGGTTGTTTCCCCTTACCGTATTAACTGCGCAACCACAATTTTCCAACAACGGGCGTCCTCCTTCCCCAAAATCGTAACGGATGGAACCATAAACTTTTACCGGTCTCCATGAGATATAGCTTGATTGATTTTCACCATGGGGCAACGCTTCATCGATTTCATCGATCAGTTCCTGCCATAGATTGTTGTCCACATCATCTATATCATCCGGAAGAAATACGGAAATCCCATCGGTTGTAGTACTTCCACTGAAGGTGTAGTTCCAAACATCTTTGGAATTGTAGATAAACCCAAGATCCAAAACACTCCCGGTAATGGTAGTTTGCGGATTGAGTTCGTAGCTAAACCCAAAGTCCAGACCAAGGCCAAGGTTCCCTCCAAGCAACACGCGTTCCGTGAACAAGTCCGTTACATCTTTTCGGGTGGTGTCCGTGTCTTCCTCAACAATGTCGTAAAATCCTTTAACTCCCGAGGTCTGCAATTCCATATCCGCATTAATGGAGCTTTCGTAGATATTATTTGAGCCTTGGGTGGTAACAAATGACCCCGAATTATTTATGGATTGAAACTGAAAAATACTGGAATAGATCTTGGCCCTAGCACCCAAAGTAAGGTCCGGGCCCACCTTCCTGTTGATACCAAAGTGAAACACGTTGACCATTTCGCCACGGATGTTTAAATCGCCAAGGTCAAAGCTTCGTCCAATATTACTGCCCCCATTACCTTCGAACGCCAAGATGGCCAGATCCTTTGGCCAATAAGAGATAACGTCCATTTCCCCGTACATTCCAAAGGAATAATAATCATCTGGTCTGTTCCTGCCCCTAAAACCCACGGTAAACCCTTCTATCTGGCTTGTGGAACTAAAATCGTCCTTATCCTTCATCACATCGAGAAGTCGTTCCTGGACCTTTGTGGTAAAATCGATGCCGTCATTGGCAAAAAGGTCATTCACCGTAACCCCGCTGGTAGCTCCCTGAACCGAAATCCCGGATATCACTGGAATTCCAGCATGCCAATTTTGTGCTGTCTTCACTCCAGGGTTTATCATCAAGGACTGTGGGATTTCGTAAAAATCGTACAACAGCTCCTTGTTTTGGGCAAAACCATTTACACTGGAAAGTAGCACGACGAGTATAAGCTTTTGAACTATTCTCATTGTAGTTCAAATAGAAATTCCCCACCTGACCTGAATATAATTTTAGGATCATCGGTTGACGACACACTGGTACCGTCGCCCAAATTGCCGGCTGACATTCTTAGTCCCGTAGTATTTGCAAGTATGTCCAAGTTTTTACCCCCTAGGCCATAAAAAACCTCCCTGGTCAAAATCCCGGAAGGGTCAGCTTCAATAGTAAAGGTCTCGGCGTCCAACACACGGCCGTCAACGTTTAAAAACTCAATGGTGATCCGTAGCGGTTTGCTGGTGGTATTCTCTATTTCGTAGATAATGGTGCCCTCCAATAAATGTTCTGCCACATAGTCCTCACTGAAAACTTCAAAAGTCACTTCATCATAATAAAAGGAGGTGTTGGGCCCGGCAGAATTGATGGTCTCCTCATCGGATTCAAAATAAAAAAGTCCAGAAGAGATTGTCGGGGTGATGTTCAAATCATCAATTTGGCCAAAATCCTGCTCCTCGGTACATGATGTGACAGTAAACAAGAACCCGATTGCCAAAAGGGCGGAATAGAATAATCTTTTCATAACCAAATCATTTTCTAGTGTCAAAAAATGAGATATACCACTCTTTAAGATAACTCTACAAAATGTTTTTTATTTCAATAAGATCGTTAATCATTGTGCATATCCCGTGATCGGGGTCATTATGGAAATTATAATGCAATACTTGCATTCCTATCGCTTTTGCCCCCAAGATATCCGCTTCTAGATTATCCCCTATCATCAACGACCTTTGTGGGGGTACCTGTGCCATGTCCAAAGCAAGTTCAAAAATATATGGATCGGGTTTCTTTACCCCTGCCATTTCTGAATCTATAACCTTTTGAAAATAATGGTCTATACTGCTCCCCTTGAGTTTTTTCGTCTGTACTTCTTGAAAACCGTTGGTGATGATATGTAATTTGTATTTTGGAAAGAGGTACTCCAACGTTGGGACTGTATTGGGCAACAAATGGGTAAAAGAAGACAAATGTGCGATATAATCATGTGCCAACCTATTGATGACCTCATCCGAAACATGGACACGAAGGGCATCAAAAGTTTGTTTTAGGCGTTGATAGCGGAGTTCTGATTTACTAATTTGATTTTCGCGGTATAGTGCCCACATTTGTAGGTTTATAGGGGAATATACTTCCAAAAAAACATTCAAATCCACCTGTACCTTGTGGTGTGCCAATATTTTGGCGAACGTTAGGGCTGAGTTCTTTTCAAAGTCCCAAAGGGTATGGTCCAAATCAAAAAAGATATCGGTAACCTGGTAATCAGACATAATAACGTTTTAGCATGGATTGATACAGTTCCATCCAGTCCAACTGTTGCTTGCTTCCCAACAGCTCGTTGGAAAAAACCAAGATAAAATCACCTTTAACCTGCTTTACCAAACGATATACCTTGTCCATTTTATCAAAAACCTCCTCTTTGGTCTTGTATTTTAACAAGGCATAGTCGTGCATCGCAAAGGGATGTATTTTTAGGGGTTGTCGTACTTCGGTATTGATGTCATAAAAATAAAATGGGGTGCATGTTCCGGCCCTAAAACCGATTTCGTGTGTGTATCCCATGGAAAAATCATCCGTAAACTCTGTTTCCACCAAGTTTCTATAGGTAGCGGGAACGTTTACTTTGTTGTACCTGAGCCTAGCATAGTTAATGGGCCTATTGATAAGGTTCCCCAACTGTTTTTTCTCCTCACGAAGTACATTTATATCCAACGATGATATAAAAGATGTACTTAGGGAGACAATACTATAATCAGCCACGGATTTTATCAAATACCTAAACTTGTTGTTATTGGGCGACACATTTTTATCGTGTGCCGAATGTTTGGCAAATTGAAAAAAGAACATGGTTTGGATAGGAAATTTTTTATGAATGTCCACCAATTCGGAAAAATTATCATACGGATCTTTTTTTAGTCTCATCAAAACAGATAAACGCTCCCAAATATTTCGAAATTTGAAGTTTGTCAAATCCAGTAAAAATCCGCCAATTGTCCTTGCAAACCCTCGCATCGCATAAGCGTGGGAGGTGGTAACATTGATAATTGGAGTGAAACGATAACTTTTCTCCGTGTTTTCCAAATCCGGGAAACGCTCCTTTAATGCCTCCAATAATTTGTAGGCCCAAAGGTCCACTACGGGAAGTTCCAAAAAATTGTTTTGATAGGCAATACTTTCCTTTACAGGAAATCGGCCAACACTGTCCTTAACGTGTGGCAAATACTCCTCGTACCTGCTCAAAAGAAAAAAACTTGCCGAGAAAACATCAAAAGGAACGGCACTCTTGTCTCCAGACGAAAAAAAACAGGGAACACCGTCCCAATCCGAAACCTTAATTTCCAGATCGTTGATCCCCTGCTCAAACAAAAGGTCGTTGCTCCTAATAAAAAACTCATTTTGCAGGGGCTGTTTGGAATAGGTCATTTTTGGGCCGCTATGTTTAATGAAATCCTCCACCTTTGTGGTAAAACCAATCTCCACTCCCAAGATTTTTTCAAAAATCTGTTTGGCAGTATAGCTCAATCGGTTGGTTACCTTATGGGTAAATATCAATAACATGGGCTACAGTATTCCTTTATCTGCAAAACTAATATATTGGTGCCGGGCCAAAATCAAATGATCCAGAATTTTTATATCCAAAGCTTCAGACGCTATTTTCAATTTATTGGTTATCTGTCTGTCTGCCATGCTTGGTTTCAATGTTCCCGATGGATGGTTGTGGGCAAGGACAATTCCCACGGCACCCAATTCCAAGGCTTGCTTCAGGACTAATCTGACATCGACCAAAGTTCCTGTAATCCCCCCTTTACTTAATTGCGCCTTGTGGACAACCTTGTTGGAATTGTTCAGGTAAACAATCCAGAACTCTTCATGTTGCAGCTCACCTATCAATGGATAAAGTAGTTCAAAAACATCATGGCTACTTTTTATTTTGGTGATTTTTGAGGTATCCTCCACCCTTCTTCGCCTACCCATTTCCAAAGCGGCTGCAATGGTCACCGCTTTTGCCTCTCCAATGCCCTTAAAGCGCATTAACTGATTTACCGATAGGTTACCAAGTTCGTTTATATTGTGGTTGACCGAGGCCAATATGCGCTTGGAAAGTTCCACCGCACTCTCTTCACGGCTCCCAGACCCGATCAAAATAGCGATCAACTCGGCATCGGACAGTACATAACTGCCTTTTTGTACCAATTTTTCTCTTGGCCTATCATCATCCGCCCAATTTTTTATGGAAAAGGAAGCTGGTTTTTCTTGCATGGCCTAAAGATAGGAGAATAATTTTATGTAATTTTCATGATAAATCATTCAAAATGAAATCCCTTTTCAACATTGAAGCTCACCAAGAAATCTTATCCCGGATAAACAAACTTACGGAGGCTTCCGAAGGACAGTGGGGCAAAATGAAAGTTGCACAAATGCTTTGCCATTGCCAATATCCTTTAAAAATAGGATTAGGGAAGTACAATCAAAAAAACAAGCCCAATCCCATTTTTAAGTTAATGGGCAAGTTCTTTAGAAAAAGCCTATACAATGATAAACCTTGGCGGAAAAACCTTCCCACTGCAAAAAAAATCAAAGTGGTTGAAGACAAGGATTTTGAAACGGAAAAAGAAAAATTGGTGAATCTGGTCAATGATTTTCACCAAGAAAAAGAACGGAAAAATTGGGACCCACACCCTGTGTTTGGTTCATTTACTCCAGAACAGTGGGGGCAAATGCAATATAAGCACCTAGACCACCATCTACGGCAATTTGGGGTTTAGATTATTATTTATAAGTAACCATAGCTTCGTAGAACTCCACCTCGTCAACGCCCATTTGCTGACATATCCATTTGGCTCCTGCCATATTTCTTAAATCGGTGGTGTTTGAAATTTCCAATGGCATTTCCCCATCGGGTGTATCCAAAAAAACTTCACCATCGATTTTTTGATATTCCGGAGTGGTGTAAGGAAATTTTCTTATCGGATTTTCTGATGCTTCAACACGTTTTTTGACTTCTTCATCTTCATCATTATAAGTAATGCTCCCTCCTTTTACAATGCTATCCACGAATGTGCTGTATTGTTCCGCGTAGCTTTCAAAATCGGAAAAAATCCCATTGTCCTCGAATCGAATATCGCTTAGCAAAGCTATATTGGGGCGGTACAATTGAAGTTGTGGAGTTCCATCTATTCCAGATAATGATCCATCTCCTTCTATAACCACAAAGTCATTTTCCTCGGTCAAATGAATACCATTCGGGGAAGATAATACATAATCCACGTCAACATCATTATAATCCAACACATGTAAAATCATAGAGACAATGGATGTTTTACCGTGACTGCCAGTAATCACCACCCGAGTTTTGTATTTGGATAGTTCGTAAAGAAATTCAGGATAGGAAAAAATACGTAGCCCCAATTCTTGGGCTTTGACCAGCTCAGGATTTTCCTTTTTCACCTTCGCTCCTATCACAACAGCATCCAATTGCGCATGTATCTTCTCTGGAAACCACCCTGCTTCATTGAACAACAATTTTTGTTCTTGCTTCAAGGTCTTAAGTGATTCATCAAGCACCTCATCACTGCCCGTTATGGTTTCTCCCTTCTTTTGTAGTGCAACTGCCAGGTTACTCAAACCAGCTTCACCCAAACCTATAAAATGTACCTGCATTGATTCAATTTATCCGTCAAAAATAGCCAATGTCTACACCATTACAAATTCAAGAAGCTTGTTATTAATTTCTATCTTAGTCTAAATTTGAGAACTATGAACCTATCAGAAATCCAACCAAAGGAAATAATGCCGGGCTACCATGGCAAACTGGTACATGGCGAACGTATGAGCTGGGTGTTTTGGGATGTAGACCAAGATGCCGAAGTACCGGAACACCAACATGAACACGAACAGATCATGCATGTGGTAGAAGGCACGTTTGAATTTAGTCTGGATGGCAAAAAAGGCATTTACAAACCAGGAGATGTTGTGGTTATCCCGTCCAACGTTCCACATAGTGGAAAAGCCCTGACCCCATGTAAATTGATGGATATTTTCAGTCCTGTAAGAGAAGAATACAAATAGTTATGAATATATCATTGAAAGGCAAAAATGCCCTTGTGGGCGGGAGCAGTAAAGGAATTGGAAAAGCCATTGCCGAGCAATTGGCCGAAAGTGGAGCCAATGTTACCCTAATGGCCAGAAGTGTAGAACGCATGCAAGAATTAATGCATGACATGGATAACTCCCAAGGACAAAAACACCAATATTTAGTTGTTGATTTTTCTAGTTTTGAAAAGTATAAAACGGTGATTTCATCATACTTTGAGAACAATACCGTAGATATTTTGGTGAACAACACCCAGGGTCCCGAAGGTGGTGGAGCATTGGAAAAAAATGTGGAGGATTATCAAGAAGCTTTTGACCTGCTCTTTAAATCGGTTGTTTTTACCACCGAGCTTGCACTAAGACATATGCAAAAAAACAAATGGGGAAGAATAATCAACATCGCCTCGATTTCGGTCAAAGAACCACTGAATTATTTAGCGCTCTCCAACACCATTAGGGCCGCTGTGGTTACATGGGCCAAAAGTTTGGCCTATGATGTGGCCAAGGACGGAATTACTGTCAACAACACATTGACCGGTTATTTTGATACGGACCGAATTGCCCAGCTGAACTCCAAAAAAGCGGAAAAACTGGGAATCTCGCCAGATGAAGTGCGCGCCAATATGGAAGAACAAGTCCCCATGAAGCGAATAGGCGACCCAAAGGAATATGGATATTTGGTGGCCTTTTTGGCCTCGGACAAAGCTGCATTTATTACGGGCACCAACATTCCGATTGATGGAGGGTTGTTGAAATCTCTCTGATATTATATGTTAAATGGATTTTTTTAACAGACACCTGAAAAACACATTGAGTTTTGACTGGAAGTTAGGACTTGCCCTCATTTTTATTTTTGGTGTTCCGCGATTTTTTGCAGTGCTCAATGCAAGCAAAACTGGGGATTACAGGTTTACTTCTATCATCTTTGTGGTTATGTGGATTGCGCCATTTCTTTTGCTGACCAAACAGGGAAGGACAGAAATAGGAATCAAAAAACCTGATAAGTACAGTGCTATCTTCCTTGGATTTATTTTGGGTGGACTCGTTTGTCTACTAGTTTGGTGGTTGGGCACATGGCTCTATAAAGACACTGTTCAAAACTGGATGGTATATATCTCAAAGTCCTATCAAGTACCCATGGATCAAAATTTTGACACAGTCAGGTTAAAATATTTCATCATTTTTGGGATTACGAGCATGATCTTTAGTCCCATTGGGGAAGAACTTTTGTACCGCGGACTCATCCACAGGTGTTTTTCCGAAAAATTTGGGGAAAATAAAGCATCAATTATAGACAGCCTTGCCTTTGGGTTGACCCATTTGGCTCACTTCGGAATTCTTTTTATTGATGGAAGATGGGTTTTTTATTGGCTGCCTGCCATCTTGTGGGTGATGCTGATGTTTTTTGCATCCCGTGTGTTCTTTTTGGTCAAACAAAAATCCAACTCCATATGGGGAGCCACCTTATGTCATGCAGGTTTTAATTTGATGATGACATACCTTATCTTCTACCATATATTTTAAACATTCAATCGTAAAGGAGATCATGCCCTTATAAGCTCATCCTATCTTTAAAGATGTAGGATTGCCTTCTTGAAACCTCGACTTCCTCACCATTTTTCATGGTAAGCTTTAATTTACCATTGAACCACGGCACAACATTTTCTATATAATTGGTATTGACTATCTGCTGGCGATTAGCTCTGAAAAAAGATTCCACCGGCAATTTTTCCTCAACTTGGTTGAGCGATTTATACAGCATTGGCTTTTTGTCCTTAAAATACACACGGGTATAATTGCCCACAATCTCAAACAGGGAGATATCCCTAATTTTCACCAACCAGCAGGATTCTCCATCCTTTATAAAGATTTGACTATCCTCTGTAAGTTTTTTGGTCGTTGATTTAGCCTCTGAATTTGAAGAAATTTTATCCCTCACCTTGTCCATGGCCATATGGAACCGTTTATCACTAACGGGTTTCAAAAGATAATCCAAGGCATTATACTCAAATGATTTTATGGCGTATTCGTCGTATGCGGTAGTAAAAACCGTGATTGGAACCTCATCCAACATTTCCAAAAGTTCAAATCCATCTTTTTCGGGCATATTGATGTCCAAAAAAAGCAGGTCGGGGGATTCAGATTCAATCAGTTCCACCCCTTCATCAACATTACTGGCTTCACCCACAATCTCCAAATCATCGTGCAGTTTGATCAATTCCTTCAACTCGTTACGAGCCAAACGGGAATCTTCAACTATGACGGCCCTGATTTTCATGTCAATGGAATTTTGATTTGTGCTACCACTTCATCGGATATTTCCTCTAATTTAAACGATGCACGGTCAGCGTACAATAATTTCAACCGTTGTTCAATATTTTTCAATCCCAGTTGCGTGGAATCTTTGGAAATCTTCAATTTACCCGTATTCTTTACCTCAATATAGAGGTCGTTGTCCTTTTTAAAAATGGCCAAAAGAATCCGTCCCCCATCCTTAAGATTGGAAATACCATGTTTTACCGCGTTTTCTATCAGCAATTGAATGATCATAGGAGGAATTCGAACATCCAGTGTATCCTCGTCCACTTTTTTTACAAATTCCAAACGATCTTCAAATTGGATTTTTGATAGATCGATATAATTTTCAACCACTTCCAACTCTTCCCAAACAGGAATATCGTTGATGTTATTTTTGGTGAGGGAATATCGGATAATCTCGGAAAGTTTGGTGATCATTTCCCTTGATTTATCCACATCCTCCAGCATCAAACCGCGAATATTGTTCAAACTATTGAACATAAAATGTGGGTTTATCTGCCCTTTCAATGTATTCAACTGGGCCTGTTTCAAGGTCGTGTTCAGTTCTAGTCGTTCTATGCGATTTTGATTGAGTTTCAATAGAAGTTTGATGACAAAATAGGTAATCACCCACGCCCCGACCAAAAACAAAGAGTTCAGGACCTGCAACATAATCTTGTCATACCCCTCCATCATGCGCATTTCGGTTTCGGTGAGTTCAGGGCCAAATTTCACATAGAGATATCCAAAAAACACATTGAGCAGTCCAAACAACAAGGCCGTCAACAATGTGGATACCACAATTTTGATGACTTCCTTAACGCCAAAGGCATCAAAATGGACATTTCTTTTGAGGTACCACCGCAATATCGAGGTTGAGAAGATCCCAATAAAAATCCCAACGATGACCGAAAATATGGTCATCTCCAAACTGATTTTTTGCGGAATCAAAATGGCAATGGAATTGATAAAGCCCCAACCAAGAAATTGAAGGACCCAAAATGCAATATTCCTTTTACGTGTACTTAACTCCATTATGTTGAGCGTGAATTACCCAAATTTACATTAGACTTTAACGGTATAAACTGTCCTAAGACTTTTGGGCTTTTTTTCTCCTAAACAGATTGGAACATGACTTTTTTTGAGGTAAAAAGACAATCCACATCATGGTTGAACCTGCATAGAAAAACGAAAAGTACTCCATATATTCCCAAGCATTGAATCTACCGTAGATTCCTATTAGAACGCCGAGAACACCCGCGGCAAAAACTACTTTTTGACTTGTTTTAAGTTTTTTCATTTTGATTGATGTTTTCTCCGTTGTTACGGTTTATAAAATAATGCTAACTAAAAGTGAAATGATCAATTTTGCGAGTGCTATCATGATTGTTCGGTTTTAGATTTTGTTTATGGAGCTAAAGTAGTGGACTCATCTTGTCCAATGAAGGGATTTATGACAAGTGGTAATTTTGCCATAACGAACGGTAAACCCGGGATATTTTATGGGTAAAATCAACCGAAGACCACGCAACAACCTGATCAATAACCTATTGTACTTTTGGCGGGAATTTGGAAAACACCTTTTTTACCAAGGCTTTCAACTTGTCCTCCCTTACACTTGGAGAGGCATTATCTTTATATCCGCTCTCCGTCATAGCTTGCCAAACCAGCGCATCCCTTTGGGCATCCACCACATCGAACTGAATGCTACGCTGTATTCCCGAACTGCCCAGCGGCAACCCTACGGATATACCCCCGCCCACATTTCTTCCTCTACCTCCAATGCCAACGCCAACATTGTTACTTGGGGCCTTTCTGAATTCATTGCTCATAATATTGATGAAGAGTTCCGGTTCCTCGGCCAATCGATAGCCCCTGGCTTTCAAGGTTGAATCCAAGGCTCTGAGCAATCTCTTTTCATCCAACTGGCTCAATCCAGATTCCATGTCCGAATAGTAATTGTAAGTAGAATAATTTGAGAAATCGACCGCCTTGTCGTAGTCATAGTTCACCTTTATGGCACTACAAGATATCAGCATTGACACCATTGCTATGGAAAGAAAATAACGCATCATAGGACATTTGGGTTCCTCTAAAATTAATCAATAAAATGATTATATCCGTAGAAAAAAACCTCTTATTCGTTCAATAACACCCAGAGCCTGTCCTTAAGTTCTTGAATTCCGAGACCACTCACCGATGATATAAAAAGATACGGGACATCCTTGAAATCCTCTTTCATATCCTCCCTCATTTCTTCAATGAGCTCATCATCCAACATATCACATTTGGAGATGGCCACCAATCGGTTCTTGTCCAACAATTCAGGATTATATCTTCTAAGCTCATCCAAAAGAATTGCATATTCTTGGCTAATATCCTTACTGTCCGCCGGAATTAAAAACAATAACGAGGCGTTACGTTCAATATGGCGCAAAAAGTAGTGTCCCAGCCCCTTGCCTTCAGCGGCACCTTCTATGATCCCGGGAATATCGGCCATTACAAAACTCCTGAAATCGCGATATTTCACAATGCCCAAGTTGGGTTTTAGCGTAGTAAATTCGTAATTGGCGATTTTGGGTTTCGCCGAGGTCATCACGGAAAGCAATGTGGATTTCCCAGCATTCGGAAACCCTACCAGACCTACATCGGCCAAGACCTTCAGTTCCAAAGTAAGCTGCTTTTCCTGTCCGTCAATACCGGGCTGGGCATATCTCGGGGTTTGGTTGGTGGCACTTTTAAAATGCCAATTGCCCCGACCACCCATTCCACCTTCCAGTACCATTTTTTCTTCTCCGTCCTCGGTAATCTCAAAAAGTATTTCGTTGGTTTCGGAGTCCCTAACCACGGTGCCCAAAGGCACTTCCAAATAAACATCCTCCCCATCGGCCCCAGTGCTTCGGCTTTTACCACCATGTTCTCCGTGACCGGCTTTAAAATGTTTTTTGAACCTATAGTGCACCAAGGTCCAAAGGTTTTTGTTTCCTTTGATTATAACATGACCTCCTCGACCACCATCACCTCCATCGGGACCACCCTTCGCCACGTATTTTTCGCGTCGTAAATGTGCAGACCCCTTACCTCCTTTACCGGAAGAAACATGCACTTTTACGTAATCCACAAAGTTGCCCTCGGTCATATATCAATATTAAATCTTAGTAGAAAATCCTATTAAAGTGAGTCTATCACCTTGCTCAAACGCTCGGTAATCTCCTCAATTTCCCCTATTCCGTTCACAGCGTGGAATTTACCCTGTTTTTCGTAATACGCTTTTAGCGGAGCCGTTTTTTGGTTGTATTCATCAAAGCGGTTGCGGATCTTACTTTCATCCTGATCATCAGATCGACCACTGCTTTTGCCACGCTCCAACAAACGGGCCACCAAAATATCATCCTCAGCTTCAAGGGCAATGGTCGCATTGACTTTCATGTCCTTGGATTCCAAAAAATTGTCCAATGCCTCTGCTTGGGCAGCAGTACGAGGAAACCCATCAAAAATAAAGCCTGCCGCATCCGGATTTTTCTCCACCTCGGCCTTCAACATGTCGATGGTCACCTCATCCGGCACAAGATCACCTTTGTCAATGTATGACTTGGCCAAGTTTCCAAGCTCGGTCCCGTTTTTTATGTTGTAACGGAAAACATCCCCTGTGGAAATGTGCTTCAAATTATACTTTTCCTTTAGGAACCCTGCTTGGGTACCCTTTCCAGCTCCTGGCTTTCCAAAAAGCACTAGGTTGATCATATCTGTTTGATTTAATTGGTAAACTTCTCTTAGATTTCGACCCAACTCATTATAGTCCAGTCCGTACCCCACAATAAAATGATCGGGGATTTCCAAACCCACATAATCTATGGCATATTCACCATTGTATACATCGGACTTATAAAAGAGCGTAGCGATCTTAAATTCTTTTACATTGGTATTGGAAAATAGGTGTACCAACTGCTTCAAAGTGCGACCTGTATCCACAACATCTTCCAAGATAATCACACTTTTGCCCTCAATTTCCTCAGGAACATCCAAAAGGGTCTCCACAATCCCCGTTGAAGTAAGCCCCTGATACGAACTCAGCCGTACAAAAGAAACCTCACAAGGATGTTGGTAAGCCTTGAGAAAATCGGACACAAACATAAAGGCCCCATTGAGCACACCGACAAACAATGGCGTTTCATCTTTATAGTCCTTAGCAATCTCCTTGGCCATTTTATCTATGGCGGCAAGAATCTGTTCTTCCTTTAAATACGGCTTAAAATGTTTGTCGTGAAGCTTAATCAATGTTCTCAAGTTATGGTCAGGTTGGCAAAGATAATATTTTTAAAGGTCCTAAGCCCCTACATCTTTTATAGCCTCGTGTATTTCATGTATTTTTGCTTTCATTCAATTCACAAATCAATGCAATTTTTCTCTTCCAACTTTAAACTGGGAATTTTAGGTGGCGGCCAATTGGGCAAAATGATGCTCCAGGAAACCCGTAAATGGGACATCCAGACCAAGGTAATGGATGCTTCCGACCAAGCTCCCTGTAAAATTGCCTGTAACGAGTTTGTCCAAGGTAGCTTAATGGATTTTGATACCGTTTACGCTTTTGGAAAAGATGTGGATGTGCTCACCATCGAAATTGAAAATGTAAATGTGGATGCCCTTGAAAAGTTGGAACACGAAGGGGTCCAGGTATATCCTCCAACAAAAACCTTGAAAATCATTCAGAACAAAGCTGTACAAAAGCTGTTCTATACGGACCATGACATTCCAACAGCTCCTTTTACCCGATTTGCCTATACTTCCGAAATCAAGGACAGTATCAATAACGGGGGCCTTTCACTTCCGTTTGTTTGGAAAAGCGCCCAATTTGGATACGACGGACAGGGTGTAAAGGTGGTTCGAAAAATAGAAGACCTCGAAGGGCTTCCCAATGTGGATTGTATCGCTGAAAAAATGGTGGATTTCAAAAATGAATTGGCGGTCATTGTGGCACGGAACACCAAGGGTGAGGTAGCAACATATCCCGTGGTTGAAATGGAGTTCCATCCCGAGGCAAATCAAGTGGAATATGTAATCTGCCCTGCCAGGATAGATGATGCCGTAGCCAAAAAAGCCCAAGAAGTGGCTTTAAAGGTTTCCGAACATATAAAACACGTAGGGCTGTTGGCCGTGGAAATGTTCCAAACCAAGGACGACCAAATTTTGGTCAATGAATCTGCCCCAAGGCCACACAACAGTGGACATTATAGTATTGAGGCAGCCTACACCAATCAGTTTGAACAACATATCCGTGCCATTCTAGGCCTTCCCCTCGGAAAAACAGATAGCAAAGTGGCCGGAATTATGGTTAACTTGGTGGGAGCCGAAGGACATACCGGTGATGTGGTTTATGAAAACATGGAAAAAATATTAGGGATGGATGGAGTTACCCCACACATATATGGAAAAAAACAAACAAGGCCCTTCCGTAAAATGGGCCATGTAACCATTGTGGACGAAAATATGGCCAGGGCCAGAGAAGTGGCACAGCAGGTAAAAGAAACCATTAAAGTGATAAGCAAGTAAGATATGAGCAAAGTAGCCGTGATCATGGGAAGCACAAGCGATCTTCCCGTAATGCAAGACGCCATTGATATATTAAAGGAATTGGGAGTTACTGTAGATGTAGATATTGTTTCCGCGCACAGAACCCCAGAAAAATTGTTCAGTTTCAGTAAAAGCGCCCACACCAATGGCTATGCTGTAATTATTGCAGGTGCCG
>CEVF01306997.1_pt1 | contig 20242 bp, 18 predicted proteins | sample 356441 | NCBI WGS metagenome assembly CEVF01 (sample SAMEA2622765, study PRJEB7988) | marine metagenome | biome: marine biome (ENVO:00000447); feature: surface water layer (ENVO:00002042); material: "saline water (ENVO:00002010), including plankton (ENVO:xxxxxxxx)" | depth 5 m | reverse complement strand
CGGTCTGGACGGGACTCGAACCCGCGACCCCCTGCGTGACAGGCAGGGGAATTTATCTTTCATTTGGTTACTTTTGATTTCTTATGTATTGATAATCAGTACTTTATGTTAAAATTCTTTTCTTCTAATTTGATTTATTTTATCTTTAAGTAGGTTGATGTTTAACCTATGTTTAACCCACAAAAGATAATTTCTAAGATGGCCAGTATCAAATTAACGCTTAAGAAAAAGGCACTTACAGACGGTTCTTTTCCAATTTTCTTGCGTATTACCAAAGATAGAAAACATAAGCATTATAAAACCCTATATAATGCCAGTATTGAGGAGTGGGATGATAAGCTTGGCCAATTTAAAAACAACACCAAGTTCATTCAAGAAAATAGGTTTTTGCAACAATTGAAAGCCAAAGCTTTTACAGTATGTAGCCAATTGGAAATTGAAAAAGAAAACTATACTCTATACGACTTTGACAAGGCCTTTACTACAAAGTCGCAAAAGAAAAATACCTCTAAAAACTTCTTCTATTTTTGGGATGAGATAATAGAAGAACTAACTAAGTCAGGGAGAACGGGTGATACGACCATACATGATGAAAGTTTTAAGGCACTCAAAAAATTTCATGGGAGTACTCAACTTGAATTCCAACAAATCAATTTTACTTTTCTTTCCAAATATGAGGTTCATTTGCGTTCAAGAGGGGGAACCAACGGCGGTATCAGTATTCGTATGCGCTCCATAAGAATCATTTTCAATATTGCCATTGACCGTGGCATTACAACTGCTGATTATTACCCTTTTAAAAAATACAAAATATCTAAACTAAAGAGCGATCCCAATAAGATAGCACTGGACTATTTTGACGTAATGAAAATTATTCAGTGGGATTCATCTGAATATCCTCATTTGGTAGATAGCCACAATTATTTCGTTTTTAGCTTTTATACCCGTGGCATGAATTTTACCGATCAGATGCTACTTGAATGGACCCAAATTGGACGTAACAAGATTTTCTACACCCGTTCAAAGTCAAAAGGGAATTTTAGCATTACCATTTTGCCCCCTGTTCAGAAAATATTGGACTACTACAAAGAAAATGCTTTAGATACCAGGTACGTATTTCCTATTCTTTTAAGGGATGGCATGACTCCTATTCAAATTGAAAATCGGAAAAAGAAAACGCGCAAAAAGTACAACAAAGATTTAAAGGAGATTGCCTTTCATTGTGAGATCGACGCCAAAGTTACAAGCTATGTAGCCAGACACAGTTTTGCGAATTCTTTAAAACAAATGGGGGTAGCAACCGACGTAATCAGCGAAGCCCTGGGGCATCGCGACATCAAGGTAACCCAAGGCTATTTGAACAGTTTGGAAAATTCAGAATTGGATAAGGCAAGTGCTTCTTTACTATTATAATATTAAACTAAAACATGTTGCAAAGAAAATCAACTAAACTCGAAATGAGTATTTATAATTGTAAAGATTTCTAATGGCCTCTTCCTCTAGCAGGGTTTCATAGGCAATGTCATTTTCCATGGAATATTTTTCTATTTCCTGTCCAAATTGGCTTAGAATATCTTTTTTGGACTCGCACAGTAATTGCTCTTGTGTCTCTTTGCTAAGGTGGCTATAATTCAATTTTATAGTCATACCAATTTTTATTTAAAAAGTATGCCACTATCAGAAAAACTATAATACTCTCCGTCCGGTGCAAGTATAACATGGTCTAAAACTTTTACGTCGAACAGCTTAGCAGCTTTCTGAATCTTTTTTGTTACTGCGCGATCTGCAGGCCCTGCCACCAGATTCCCGCTTGGGTGATTATGAGCCAAAATAACCGATACTGATAAGGTTTTTAAAATTACCGCAAATAGAATACGAATATCTACTAAAGTCCCTGTTATACCACCTTTTGAAATCTCATAGATTCCTTTGACTTTATTGCTGTTATTCAACAATAAAACCTTAAAAGATTCGTGCAAGCCTATGGTATCTTTATCCCAATGGTCAAACAATATTTTGGCTGCATCTTCTGAAGTGTCTATTTTTTTCCAAAACGGAGCCGGTATGTCATGGTGATAGCTTACTTCGATTTCGTTAATAGTCAACATACGCTCATTGTATTGTTTTCAATTTCTTGACTTACCCCAAGATACGCCCAAGCCTTTGGAAATCCACGCCAAATTAGGCTAAATACCACCCTTTTCTTCTTTCTCCCTATCCACAAAAAAAGCGCCCGATAGGGCGCTAAATTCCACATCCGAAACAACAATCAAAACGCGTATTCTGCGTTTGCATTTCGTAGTTCTTTTTCACTCAGAAATTGCATCGGAGTTTTTATTTGTCCATTAATAAGTAATTTTACATTATGTTTTATCGAAGAAAATTGGTTTTTGCTTTGTTGGAAAAGTTTGAAAATGGATTGGAAAGCACCCGTCTTCAAAAACTTATGTTTTTGCTGACTCAAATGCAGAAAGAACCGAACTATGATTTCGTTCCCTACAGGTATGGGTGCTATTCCTATTCTCTGAAAGCGGATTTGGCAGCAATGGTAAAACATGATTGGCTACTTGAATCAGAAAAGACTTATAGTATCAATCTAAAAAAGAAATTCTATAAAGAACTTACTTTAACGGACAAACAGCTTGTAAAGGAAACTTTCGAACTTTACGGAAACATGAAAACGGATGTCATTACAAAACATACCTATATCAATTTCCCATATTATGCTACCAATAGCATTATAGCAGAGAGAATTCTTCCAGAAAAATTTTTTAAAAAAGTTGAAAGTGCACGCCCGAATGATGAATCCACAGTTTTATTTACTATCGGGTATGAGGGTATTTCGTTAGAAGAATACTTAAATAGACTACTAAAAAACAATGTACACCTCCTTGTGGACGTCAGACGAAACCCTTTGAGTCAGAAATTCGGCTTTAGCAAAAAGACTTTAAGCAGTTTTTGTAGTCGATTGGCTATTGAGTATATACATATTCCTGATGTGGGTATTGATTCCAGTAAAAGAAGAGAATTGAATACACAAGAAGACTATGATTTACTTTTCGATGAGTACAAGGCAACCGTACTTAAAGAAACCGTCGAAAGTCAAAATTTTATACTTGGTTTACTGGAAAAATATAAGCGAATTGCACTCACATGTTTTGAAGCTGAGACCTGTCAATGTCATAGACTGCACCTAGCCGAAAAATTAAATCAATCCCCCAATTTTAAATACAATTTGAAGCATATTTAAAAATGCCGCTTACAAAAGTTCTTATCACTGTAAAGACTTACCCTTCCCTTTCAGCGAAATATGGAGAACTTGTCTGCACGGCAGGTTTTCTAGAAGATGGATCTTGGATAAGACTATATCCAATACCGTTCAGGAAGCTTAAAAAGGATGTAAAGTACACAAAATATCAATGGATTGAATTAGATATAGTAAATAATGATAAGGATTTTAGACCTGAAAGTTTTCGACCGGTAGCTCTTGACACACCGATTACATTAATGAATACAATTGACACCAAAGGCAATTGGTACAAACGCAAACAAATAGTTCTTGGAAAAGTATATACCGATATAAAGGCTCTCATTGCGGAAGCGCATGATAAGGACATCTGCACATCCTTAGCTGTATTTAAACCTACTAAGGTTACTGATTTTAAGGTCGAGAAAGTTTCGGCCGAATGGGACAAGAAAAAATTAGACGAATAAAAAGCATTGCAAGAACAAGGAAACTTATTTGAAATGGAAGAAGAACCCTTTGAGGTTGTAGCTAAACTTCCTTATAAATTTTCTTACGTTATTGAAGATGAGAATGGGGTTTCAAGTACGATGATGATTGAAGATTGGGAAATTGGAGCCCTATATAGAAATACACTTGCCGCAGCAGAAGGAAATGAAGCGGTTGCCGTAGAGAAAGTGAGGCAGAAATACTTCGACTATTTTGTTTTAAAAAAAGATTTGCATTTGTATTTGGGTACGACCAAGGCATTTCATTATCGCTCTAAAAATCCGTTTATGATAATTGGTACTTTCACCCCAGATATTGAAATACAAACTAGCTTATTTTAATTTTTTGAAATATGCGTTGTATTTTTTGCAAAAAGCCATCCGACAGGTCTTCAAGTGTTCAGCATATTATCCCTGAATCGTTGGGCAACAAAGAATTAATTCTTCGACCCGGTGTAGTATGTGACGAATGCAACCAATATTTTGCCATTAAAATTGAGAAACCATTATTGGAGATGAAATATTTCCAAAACGTGAGATTCAGAAATAATATCAAATCCAAAAAAGGGCGAAGCATTCCATACAAAACATTATTTCCACACAAGGATGGTGGCTGGTTCGACATGTATATGGATGGCAATAGTTTAGGCTTTCGCGGCGATGACAGCAAAGTAATTAACCTAATACGTAATAAAAAGGTCAATAGATTGATGTTTGAAATTGTGGATCTGCCCGAAAGTAAAAACTACTATATGTCCCGTTTCCTTGCCAAGACGGCTCTGGAATTATTTGCATTAAAAGCGGGGCGTAGGCAATCAAATCTAAATGAGGTTATCGATATGCCCGAACTGGACCCATTGCGTGAATATGCCCGTTTAGGAAAGGGGGAACAATGGATTTATAGTCAGCGTAGAATTTATTCCGAGGAAGCACGGTTTGTAGATCCTATATTCAACCCTAAACCTTATGAGGTACTGCACGAATTGGATTTCCTATTTATTGAACCGGGCATATACTATTTCGTTCTTGTAATCATGGGTGTTGAATATGTGATTAACTGCGGAGCCTCTGAATTGGAATTATTTTATGATTGGTTAGAACGAAATGAACAAAAATCGCCTATAAGACGCTTTACTGAGAGAATGGTTATGAAGTAATTAAAGCGTTAGGGATAGCAGCGGCATTGACCGCTGCGGGCCGTTAGGGTTCGTTGGCTTGAAAAGCGACGGTAGGAGCTCTTTCAAGGCTTACGAAACCTTAGGGCACGTGAGGGCGATATAGCGGATAGCCCGGCCAACGCCAAAAAAACAACAATGCGCTGTTCAATTGAACCTTGATTTTTTCTTTAACTGTTCCTGAAATTTCTGCTCCAGATATTCATCGCTCACATTGGGGTTGCCCAGCAACCACTTATCAATGCTCTTTTTATCAAAGAACTTTTGGCGAATGTGTTTGTTATTGCCCGTAGGTATCAATTTAAGATGTGTGAGTTTATAGATTTTACTTTTTGAAAGACCAGTATATCTGGCTAAATCATCAACGTTTAAAACATCTTTCTGCTGCCCCATCAATGCTTTGATGTCCTGAAGTAATTCTATGATATGCTCGTTATTTTCCATCGCTCTTATTTTATGATTTGCTTCTGCTTTTATGCTCTATTTTTTGGTTTTTCCTTAAAATCAAAACCCTATCAAGTCGTGAGTTTCGTTGTGCTTAAGATTCAAGAGACCTAAACTATTTTCAATAATGTTGACGTAATTTTCGGTAATCTCTTCTATCGTTGTGGTATTGTGAAAAGCGAACGGCATATCGTCCCCGTGGGGATTCATTGAGAATTTAGATTTTAAAATCTCTGTGTGACTACCCTCGGCAATAATTCCATAGAATTCTCCAGGGTCAAGGTTCATAATATCGGTGGTCTTTACCCTGTCGCGCTCTTGTACCGATTCGCCAGTGGTACTATTCGAAGAATTTACATGCTTGCCCCATATGGAAGATTGGTAGTAATTATCTCCCTTGCTAGTGGTTCTGAAGACCTTATCGGTCTTGCCAAACAGTCGACCAATCATTTCGGCGGACTCTTTATTGACGGTTCTGCCGAAGAATTGATTACCCATATTCGACAGTATTACTTGGGCCTTTTCTCTACCATAACGGTCAACCAACTGCGAGAAATCTTGACATGCCAGAACAGTAGCAATCTTGTTGCTTCTTGCGGTGGCTGGGGTTTGTTCCAGTTTATTGATATACAATGTGGGTAACTCGTCAATTAGCACTACGGACTTATGTTTTTCGGGTTGATTCATCATCTTGAGCGCAACGGAAATAATCAACGAAACTACAGGGGCGTAGGTTTGGGATAAGGTACTTTCGTTACCGATGCACAGGAATTTTGGGTCGGTCGGGTCATTGATGTCCAAACTGATGTCATTGCCCGAAAGAATCCAAAATATATCTGGGGTATTCAGTTTTGAGAGATTGGTCTGCAACGTACTCATCACTCCTGAAACTTGGCGGGTAGATTCATTTTTGATGGCCTGTTTCAGACTCGCCACAAAACCTGCTGCCTCAAAATCTTCGGATATTTTTTCAATCAATAATGGAATATTGGCGTGCAATAACAAACTGATGACATGGGGTAGGCTACAGTATCGTGGATGGTTCTTTTTTAAGTACCATATTAGGCCTGTAAGCACACTTTTTGCTTCCATCATCCAATAGTCCTCTTTTTTGATATTTGATGGAGAAAGATTGTACATAAGGGTCTGAGCATGTTCACTAGCATAAGCAGTTTTATGCATAAAATTTGGGTCTAGCGGATTTACCCTAATACTCCTTTTGGGATTTTTAAAGTCAACTAAGTATGGCGCAATTTTACTTTTCTGGGCCTGTTGAAAAAGAAAACTGGCAAGCTCTGGCGACTTAAAGTCATAGCAGATTCCGGCATAATTTTTAATCAAGGCCTGTTTTAAGATGGGATATACCAATGATGCGGATTTTCCACTTCCGGCACCACCTTGAACGTAGATGCCCCGATACGGATTTGTAAGGTTGACGGGTTTTCCGTCCACCACGAAATCAAAGGAATCCTCAGTCTTTAATGATATTGACTTTGGCTTTACCTTTTCTGAGGGCTTTATGAGTATTTTCAATATTCCTGAAAGCATCCATACACATAAAGCTATGGGAAACGCGATTGTCAATGGCAATACCATCGATATAAAGATTGCTATGATGCCCCCGATCATAAAGGGAATTTTAAGTACACGCCTGAGTACTATGGTGTAAAGTAGGATTCCCGAAAACAGTAATAAAACTCTGAAATATGGGTTGCTGCCTCCGAAAATATATTCGATTATTGTTGTGGTATCCATTATTACAATGATTTCTGATTCTTTTTTTCTTGCGCCAACGACCTTTTACGTTCTTCTTCTAATTGGTTTTGAAGTCGTCGCTTTTCGTCTAGCGACCCTAATTTTAAAGTTCTGTGCGTCTCATATTTTTCATCCAACCCACGTTTGTAATCAAATAGAGTGTCGAATGAATTTTCATTAAGCTGCTTCCAGTTCGATCGGTCAAAACCGCCTAAAACCTTTCTCCCATTTAATACTAGATTCTTACCCGTACGTGCATTCGTCAATGGGCTCAGGTTTATACGCCAGTTTCTATGCATACGTGATACTGTAACATGAACATGGCTTTGCAACCCATCCTTAAGCTGACCACTTATTGCCTTTCCTTTTACGACCTCTTCATCGTTTCCTTTATAGTGCCGACGATGCTCTATTTTGGCGAACCAGGCGATTTGGTTTTCGGTAATGCCTTTGTTGAAATTGTTCGCATAGTTCTTCATCGCTTGCTTGGTATAATCTGATAGTAATTCGTTGAACTTCTCGAACTCTTGACCATTCAGTTCTTTAACGTTTTCGATGTTTCGCTTGGCCACTTTTTTAGCTAAATGGGCCAATTCTTTCTGGCTGAAATTCAAGGTCAATGTGAAATACCTGTCTTGATTACTTCGAAGACCTTTCCCTTTGCCGTTTTCATCTATTAATGCTATCGCTTCCATAGTTGTTAATCTCTTATTCCTCAGGTTGAAAAAAGGTTGTAAATCTTGTAGCCTTCCTTCTTTGATGCATTCCTTGTTTTCCTTGTTCAGATAAAACCCATATTTTGAACAACTTCCTTTATTGTCATTGGTTGTCTTGTGCACAATACTCACAGGCATCAATTGTTCTGTTTGATTTTGGAGAAAATTCTTTTGAGTTCTACTATCAGTTGATTTAATAGTTGCTCGGTTTTGACTCCGTTTTCGTGAATTTTGTTTTGCATCGGATAAAGAATGTCCGCTTCTTGGGTTTTGAAAAAAGAGACGATTCTACGGTCTATGGCCTTAATCATTTCCGTAGCGCTTTTTCCGTTTATGACCTGTGGGTCGGTACCGGTTTTTCTGAAATAGACAATCATTTCTATCGTGAATTGACCAATACCTCTGTTATGTTCTTTTGCCAATTTCTTAAGGTCTTTGTGACTTTTGTAATCTATAAGAATGCTCTTGCTCTTCATTGGGATTGCTTTATTTCAAATGTCTTATTTAAAGAGGCTGAAAACTTTGCACTTGGGAGTTTGGTGCAGAACAATGGGTCGAAACGATAGTGGTACAAGGTATTTTGACAATCGAGTAATTTAAGAGTAGTGCAGAGTATTTATAGAAAATACCATTGAAAATCAGACAGTTGAACACTCTGTTATAATAATTCTATAATCTATTATAAATGCTCAATTCTATGTCGGAGCAGGCGTAGCCTGCGGTTGCCCGCCGCAGGCGCAAGCGGGAACCATTGCGCAGCATGGTTCCCGCTTGCTATCCGAAGGATACCCTGTCACTTTTAAACGAATTAAGGATTTATCAACTTCCAGTAGGAAAAATAATACGCATAGTGTTATTTTGAAATATGATTGTAAAAAGAAAAAAATGCCAGATAGACCTCTAAAAAACAGAATTATCGATTGGTTGAAAACCTTAGATTATTGGTTTCAATATGCTGCCAACAAACTGTTGGAAAATGAGCCATTAAGTGATGACTTAATATCAATGACCTATGCCTTATTTAAAGAAGAATATGGGCTTGAAGAGGAACTTTATGGGCAGGCAGAAATTGAGTACAATGAGATTGCCGAGAGTGAAGAAGTCGACGAGACTATCCAACTTAAAGAAATTAAGCACATTGAGAACGTTAACGCACTTGCTCCAGAGCAGACGATTTCTGTACACCCCAATTTGACCTTGATTTACGGCCACAATGGTACAGGAAAGTCGGGATATATAAGATTGCTGAACAATGCATTTCGATCCAGAGGTGACAAAGAAATACTTCCCAACGTTTTTGAAGACAAAGATTTTGGTGATCCGACTTGTAAATTTTTGTTTGTGACAGAAGAAGGAGAACATGAATTGGAATACCCGCAAGACAAGAACAATATTGAATTCACAAGGTTTTCTGTTTTTGATAGCCATAGTGTTAAAGTACATCTTGAAGAAGACAATAAACTAAACTTTACTCCAAAAGGATTTGAGTTTTTTGATAAGGCACTGATACTATATCATTCACTCACATTAAAGCTAAAAGGTGAAATACAATTGAATAGGCCAGAAAACGACTATGAAAAACATTTTGTGAATGAAAATGCCATCCAAACTGAAATTAAAAATCTTGGATTAACAACCGATGAAGACAAATTAAGGGAATTAGGCAACTACACAAAAGAAGATGCCCAAAAGGTCGATGAGCTTTCAAAAAAATGGAAAGAGCTCAAAGCTTTGGATATACCTAAAAAAATTGCAGAATTGCAAAAGCTTTTAGGCTTTTTAAAAGACTTTATACTTAAACAACAAGCGATACTGGATGAACTTAAGAAAGAGAAAATAGAGGGTTATGCCCTATTGATTGCAACTTATGCTAACCTTGTTGAGCTGACCAAGCAGGAGGGTATTGATGGACTGAAAGAGTATAATATAGAATCACTAGGCAGTAACGAATGGAAAACATTCATCAAAGCGTCCAAATCTTATGCTGATGTTATAGGGTCCAACCGCGGCGAATCATATCCAGAAGTTGAAGATACTTGTTTGTTTTGCTTACAACCAATTGGCGAAAAAGAAAATGAATTAATAAATGCATATTGGAAGCCTCTGAAAAGTGAAGCCGAAGCCGAATTGGAAAAAGTCTTTCTGAAGATTAAAGAATCCATAAACCACTTGAAAAGCTTGAGTCTTGTGAGCTTTGACGAGACCAGCTTAACGTATGATTATATTATGGCAATTGACGAGGGGTTTGCAGGCAACTGGAAAGTGTTAGTGACCAATTCTACTAGTGCCCTTAAAAATCTAATATCAAATTTATCAGAGTTGAAATGGGCAAATTCTGTGGAATCTTTTAAAGAGAGTACCGAAGAATTTAACCCTTTTAAGGAATCAATTTCTAATGAAATTGAAGCCCTTATCAAAAAGAATCCTGATGAGGAGCTAAAAAAGCTTGAAGCTGAAATAAACTATTTGAAAGACAAGCATTTATTGAGCAAATTGTTGAGCAATATTCTGGCTTTTGTACAGGCCCATAAATGGGCAGCTCGCGCAGAAAAACACCTGTCTATTTTTAACACTCGCTCCATAACCACTAAACAAGGAGAGCTTTTCAACGAGACAATCACTGAAAAATACACGGATACTTTTAACAAAGAATGTGAACAGCTTGATGCACCAAAGGTTGTAAACATCATTCAAAAAAATATCAAAGCATCTACACTAAGAAAATTGAAGATTGCTGGGCAGGATGCCAATACCGTATTGAGTGAAGGGGAACAAAGAGCAATTTCTCTAGCAGACTTTCTTACTGAATTTCAACTCGACCCCAATAATAGGGGTATATTTTTTGATGACCCTGTCAGCTCGCAAGACCACCATCGCCGCGAAAAAATTGCATCAAGATTGGTCGAACTGGCAAAGGATAAACAGGTTGTTATTCTGACACATGACATTGCATTTTTCATCAGAATGAAAATATTAGCTGAAACTACCGATTTAAATTATCAGTACACCACCATCAGAAAAGCAGGGGATATTTCCGGGGTTATCAATCCCGATTTGCCTTGGATAGCCCAACCGGTTAAAAGGCGAATAGGTACTTTGAAAGACAGGCTGGTGCGTCTAAAAAAGATTGAAAAAGAAGGTGATGAAGACGAATATTTATTTGCGGCGAAATCTTGGTATGGCTTACTTCGGGAAGCTTGGGAAAGAGGGGTTGAAGAACGTCTTTTTAAAGGTGTTGTCGAGCGTTTTTCTATTGGAGTACAAACTTTGAGGTTAAAGAAAATTGTGGTGACCCCAGAGTTGATCGCAGAGATTGAACACGGTATGACAGAAAGCTCAAATTGGTTACATGATGCCGCTGCTGACCTTAATCCTCAACCACCTGACACCAATAAAGCAGAAGCGGATTTAAATGACTTTGAAGAGTTTGCCAAAAAATGTGTGGCGGCCTAGCTGAGTTAATGAGTTTTTCAATCATCAATCCTTAAAATCGACCGTACTCGTCTACGTATTTCATTATCAGGAAAAAGATGGTGCTCTTTGTTGGGAATACGAATCAAAGAACTGTAACTAAAGCCATCTCTTTTTGAACCAGACCCATGTATTTCTTCATCAAGGGTCTTAATGATGTTGGTCTTATTACTCAGCAAATATTCCTTATCGGACAAGTACAAAAGAAGCTTCGTGAAATCTTTGGCATGCTTGGGCGGGATGAAATCAATGGGCTTAAATCCATAGTTTGAGACCGTTCGTTTGGTAAAGTCAGTATCGTCATCGGGTTCAAACGCAAAGTTTCGATAGATAAAACTTTCCAAGGCTCGCTCTTGGTCATTATCGATTTTAAGCTTCAAATGTTCAAAAAAATCGGTCATCGCATCCAACAACTTCCTTTGAGATCCTTGCCTTGAAATGATGATTTGATTATTTGGTTCCTTTTCCAAAGATTTCTCTAAAGCTGGTTTGACAATGTTGGTTTTGTCCAATTTTTCTAGCCAACTTAAGTATTCAGAGTAATGAATTTTTGGAGGGGAATATGTTTTTAGAAAGGGGATTTCACTTTCTTCCCTTCTTACAAGATAACTTCTTCTTTCAACGGTTATATTACTAAAGAATTCTTCTCGCAAAAGTTTAGTCAATTCATTGATATATAAATGGATTTTGGTTTTTGCAATATGAAAAATGGATTTATTCTGTAAAAGGTCCAAGACTAATCGCTTCCATACCTCAAAATCGAATAGGATAGGCAAGAGAATTATGGAATTGTCCATAAAGAGGTGTCCTAATTCTTTACTACCTTTTTTCGCGAATAAATTTTTGATATTCCTTGCTTCTCGGCGTATTTCATGCGTCATTTCTTTATAAAGATGATGGGGTTCATATTCGTAACCCGAAAAAGAATCTAGCGCAAGTCCATAAAAAGGTACTCTTTCTAATTTAGGGAATGTAGGTATGGTAAAGTTGAGACGGTCATCCTTTGAAAATAGGTCAAATAAACGTTTTAAATCAATCCGAGGTTCGGAAATCGAATCTCGGCCCGTATAAAGTTTGATTACTCGATCAATAACGTTCATCGAACTCAAATCATCTAAAACAAATTTTATTGTTCCGTCATGATGTTTTCGGAAAAAGGAACGACAATCATCATTGAACCTATCGGGTAAAATGGTATGATCTATGGGTTCATTTGAAGCTGGAACCGACCATTCATCTTGATCGGGATAATTCTTTGAATCGAGTTCAGAATAGTCAAAAATCACATCCAGATTATAAAGCAGCATTTCGTCATTGATGTTATCCAAAAGCCAGGCAATAAGATGATAATATTGGTAGGGGGTTAAATCAGCTATCTTTTCAGCGATAAAATCTTTTAGCTTGGGCAAGGTAGGGTTATCGTTCAGAAAATAAATTTTGATGGCATCAAGAGACTGGTCAAGGTCTAATGCTTGAATCTCATTAAGATTTTTTTTCTGGCGGCTTTTCATAAAGAATTATGAAGCTAGATGTTCAGAAAGGTAGTAAAAACTGATACTGTTGATGTAAATTTTTCGTTCAGGCCACTAAACTGAAAGATAAAGAGTCATTTTCTGTGAGCCGATTTATGAACCCAATATGAACACATTGCATTGTCTTTGCATGGCCATTTCATTTAATTTTAGGGGCTGGAAGATAAAGACAAGCGGGCGATTTTGTTCGTCCGCTTGTGTTTATGCGCGGTACCGAGGGGGTTGGAAAACTGGAGCCGGAAAGACAACCGAGTGCGGGCCAGCTTGCGTGCCCGCTAGGGAAGTCTTGTAGGTGAAAGCTTTCTAACTTCCGCAGGAACAGAGGGAAATATTTCTAAAATCAAATCACCTCGTTGGCAACAGAAGCTGTTAGGAGCATTTAAGTTGATTAATGTTTTTATAGATTTTATATATTGATATTTCATTTAATGATAAACCCTATTTTTTAGGGTTTATGACTTAATAATTAATCATGGCAACGGGAAGCTATATATCCAAAAACCTTACACAATTGCAATTAAATCTTATGCTGCTCTTGGACCAATATGAAATGGATGTTTTTTCTTTGGAGGATGTGAAAGGGCTTGTTCCGGACCAAGAGGAAGATATCAACGAAATCATCGAGAACCTGGTCCATAAAAAAGTGTTCTCCCGCATCGAAAGGGGCAAATATTGCCGTGCCAATTTTAGGGACGAAAAAGTAATCGGTTCTTTTTTGGTGCCCGATGGTGCCATTGCCTATTGGTCGGCCTTAAACCTGCATGGGCTTACCGAACAGTTTCCCAACACCGTTTTCGTGCAGACCACAAAAATAAAAAAGGACAAAAAAATCTTCGGTGTAGCCTATAAGTTCGTGACCATAGCCGAGCGGAAAAGGGATGGTGTCAAAAAAGAAGGGTATGGCAACCATAGGTACGCCATTACGGACGTGGAGAAAACCTTAGTCGATTGTTTCGATCTCCCCAAATACTCCGGTGGGTATGCGGAATTGATCCGGGCATTTGCAGAGGCAAAGTTGTCTTCCAAGAAGATGATCCGTTACTGCCGGGCCATTAATAATATTGCGGCCACCAAAAGAATGGGTTTCCTGGCCCAGCTTTTCGATAAACCGGGAATGAAAACATTTGTTGGCTATGCCCTTCAGCAAGTCAAAGAGGCCTATAATCCCTTTGATCCCAAAGGACCAGATTCGGGGGAGTATGCACGTGACTGGCGATTACGCTTGAACATCAGTAAGGAAAATTTATTTGTCATTGCTAATAAAATGTACTAATGATTCTAAGGACTTAGAGCAGAACTCATAATTTTTTAGATGCATCGGAATTGAGATAGCTAAAAAGTCATTCAGGTTCAATAACGTATTTCTCCAAATATTCATAGATAGAATTTCTATCGTAGAGAATAACCCGTTTAGAAGGTTGCGAAAATCTAATCTCCTGGTTGTCTCTCATTTTTTGTAAAGTGGTAGTCGATTTTATCCGAAGTATTTCCATGACCTCTTGAGCGTCTATCCAGGGGTTGGCTTTATGCTCTTCCAATTTAGTTTCTAAATGTTTAAACACCCTGTCTAACAGAGCATAAAACGCTTTTTCTTGAATGCAGATTACTTCCATAGATACCCGAATATATAAACAAATTCTTAGGTTTTGTAATATGAAAAAAGATGAAAGTAGATGAAAGAATTGGCGAAAAAACACTAATATAATTCGCACACTAAATCTTCGTATTTATAATACAACGCGGTATCACATTTTGTGATACCGTGAAAGCAAATGGCGGTATGCGAAAACTAGTGTTTTGGTCTAAAAGAAGACTTGAGATCATTAAAATTAAAAGGGAACAAAATATGGTGTTATAGTTACGGTAACGCGTTTCATGCCAAAATGAAAATAATTAATTTTCATACTATTTAATTAATAGTAATTATTTTTCACGAACAATAATCATTTTTCATATTATATTTGTAATTATATTTCATGAAACGTAATTATGAGTAATCAATTTTCACGAAAAACAACCACTTTTCATGATAGGATTTTACCAGAGGAAGGAATTTTGGTTGGGTATGGTTGGCTGCTACAAATTATCGAGGATACAAGAAATAGACAATTGCCGCTACCGGAGCGACTTGCCATTGTAACGGAAAAACAACAGCGATACAACACTCCCCAATGGCAGGTATTTGCAAAACGGTACATGCCCGAGCATAGTGCCATTGGCCATCTCACTTTTGCGCTGAAGTATGAAGGTATTGATTTGCTCATTTTAAAAGAGTTTTTTTTGGCCGTGGGTCATACCCCTGTAATGAGCATGATGCAGAACGAGCCCACGGGCCAATATTCCAGAAGGGTCTGGTTCCTATATGAATGGCTTTTCGATAAAACGCTGGACATCCCCGATTTAAAAACCGGCAACTATTTTGAAGTTGTAAACCCTAAGTACCAATATGTGGGTCCGGTTGAAAATAGCACGCGACATCGGGTAAAGAATAATTTACCCGGTACCAGGGAATTTTGCCCCATGATACGCAAGACCAAAAAACTGGAGGCTTACACCTCTACAAAATTTCCCGAGATCATGGAAAAAGGATTAAAGGGAAGAAACAAAGACTTGATACGAAGGACGGCCGCATTTCTTTTGCTAAAAGATTCGAAAGCATCCTTTGCCATCGAAGGGGAATATCCTCCGAACATGAGGGCAAGAAATTGGGGCAAGGCCATTGGGCAGGCAGGTAAAAAGCCGTTGACGATTGAAGAGATAGAGCGTCTTCAGGATATTGTAATCGGCACCAATAAATTGAAGCACATGGGTATTCGCAAAGGCGAAGGGTTTATCGGTGAACATGACCGTGAGAGCTTACTTCCAATGCCTGATCATATCTCGGCCAAGGCAAAAGATTTGCAATCATTGCTTGGTGGATTGATCGAAACCAACAACCTCCTGCAAGGCAGTGGCTATGACCCAGTTTTGGCAGCGGCCAGTATCGCTTTTGGTTTTGTGTTCATCCACCCCCTATCAGACGGAAATGGCAGGATACATCGGTATATCATACATCATATATTGGTACGCATGGGCTACACCCAGAGGGATATGATTTTTCCGATTTCAGCAGCCATACTGAATCGAATCGGAGAGTATCAAGATATATTGGAACACTTCTCATCACCCAGACTTGATTTGATTGAATGGAAACCGACCCCTGACCACAACGTTGAAATCTTGAACGACACCATCGACCTCTATCGTTATTTTGATGCCACATTGCAGACAGAGTTTCTTTATGAATGTGTCGAGGAGACCATTGAGAAGATCATCCCCGATGAGCTGGATTTTCTGGAAAAATATGACCAAATGGTGCATCAAATCAATGCGTTGGTCAATTTGCCCGACAACAAAGTAGATCTGTTGATCAAGCTTCTCAATCAAAACAGCGGAAAACTGTCAAAAAACAAAAGGATAAAAGAATTTGATCAATTATCCCAAGAGGAAATTGAAAGTATAGAAAAAACCTACGCATCCATCTTTTAGCATGTTCAGGAAAAATATCCAAATTTACAATTACATTGTGGTGATTTTCTATCCTAAATAAAAAATCGATTTCTTAAAAAGCTCGTTTTATCGTACTTTTTCCAAATTCAATTTTTTTTTTGAAACTGCCTATATACATCACAAAAAAGGAGATAAAGTTATTCTGATACCCAATAAAGCAAAAAACAATCCAATTGAAGTAAAATATCCACCACCAAAAGTGGTGATTTTGATCAAACTCTAAAAGAGTTTGTAATTCTTGTTGTCGTCCTCCACCTGCTTTTCACGCTTCTCCTGATGGCCGACATACCCTTTTATGATTTCATCGTCAAGGCCCACAGTGTTCACAAAATACTCCCTCGCCCAAAAATGGTTCTCCCCAATAGGGCTGCTCCTTCAAATGCCGCTTCTTTGAAAATATCTGGATGCCGTCTTGACCTTCACTATGCCCCCAATCTTCGATACTGAATACTTCAGGGGTATCGAGCAGACCAGGTGCACATGGTCGGGCTGTACCGAAAGCTCCTCTACCACAACATCGTACCACCCCAGACCTGTTCAATACGGGACCCCACAATCTCCTTGACCTTGCCTTCCAGACCACATGATAGGTGCAACTGTATGCGCAATGGGTCAGCTTTCTGTATTTTGGCATACGCCAAAATTATAAGACAAGGTCAAACCATAGGGGCGGACTTCCACCAAAGGTGGAAGTTTTACCACGTTTCAATAAAAAGGGGGCAGTGCCCCCTTTATCTAATCAGGAATAATTCTATTCGATAATTACTTGATGGGTCTCATCGATTCCCTTTCCGGTAACCTTTAGGAAATAATACCCTTTTTTCAAATCACTTATATCTAAGCGCAACTGGGCAGAGGATTCCTTGTAAGTTTCGGATTTTACAATGGACGCACCAAAATCGTACAACGTTAGGGTAACAGGGTTTTCAAAGGATGCCTCCGAGCTTCTAAAGCTTTCATGTTCGCTATTTTTCTCGACGGTTATCTCGGAATCCGCAGGATTTGGATGTACGGTCAAATAATAGCCGCCGCCGGAACATGGCGGAATGAATGTTGATCCGCTTCCTTGCCCACAATTATTTGAGGCCTGGACATATAGGTAGCCGCCACTACAACCCACATACCGATTGGTTGTAGCAGAAGTAGTGGTCCAAGTTGTCGTATTGTTCAGGGTCCAAGTATAGGGCGAAGAACCACCATTAGCGGTCGCCGTGACCCACCCTGATGAATCAGGGCCTATTAGGGAGATAGTCATAAACGGCGGACCCACAAGGATGCTTTTCGTTTCGGTAACATTTCCACAGGCACCTGGATAGTTCAGAACAACCGTAAGAACCCCATTTCCATTACTTGTGCCACGTACGACCACACTTTCCGTTCCTTGTCCCGATAAAATGGTGAGCCTACTATTCGTACTCCAAGTAATATTCGTGCCGGCCGTACCATCAAAATTTGCAAGAGTGTATGTTCTGGTATTGTTCACACACATATTGTCGCTCCCTGAAATACTGGTCGTGTTGAAATTATAGCACTGACCATTGTTGTTCATAAAATTTGTAAGCCTTGTAATCGATGCCGGCGAGAAGACATACTGTTTATTGTCACCTTGGCACATTATGCTTCTTACATTGGGTGTTCCGCAGTTCGTGCCATCTGAATGGATGCCACTCAAAATATGGCCTATCTCATGGGCCATTGTTTGGTCTACATTTGCCCTGTCCTCTGACCAAGCCCTAGGATTTGAACTGCCACAGGCAACACCAATCCCTGACGCCTGGCCGAAGGGTCCCGTATCTTTCCCGGTAAAATGATGCACCACATCCCTTGTATAGCCGCTCCAAGGGGAGGAGGACCACAAATTGTTGATTTCTGAAAGTATTGTGCTGCCGTTGGTCGATGTATAGGCACTCCCTATGACGACATGCGTTCGTGTGACACTTAATACGGCATCTAGGTCATCTTCATAAAGCTCTTGTATCATATTGACTTCTCCCAACATCCTAGCGAATGATCCGTCATTATAATCATTCCAATATTCAGTATCACAATCAAGGGCAACTTCAACTATTTTACAACCTGCGGATGTAGAATTTGTGAAATTGCTTTCCTGTGACAGTTCCTCTATTTTTACATCGGGCGTACCGCAGAATCCATCACCCTCCTTCATGTCCGAGGTGTTGTATATGACTAGTTTATTTGCTGCTACCGTATTGTCCTTTATGGCATATCTTAACTGGTCAATTTTTATATCGCCGTTTTCAGTCTGGATTTTACCGTAAATAAAATCATCATCTATGGTCAGTCTTACACTATTTCCATCCGGCAGGTAACCTTTATAGGTCAGGATTTCAGGTAGTTCAACCTTTTGAGTTCCGGTTTCCGAGACAATGGAGGCCTCAAAGGAAGCGGACCTTACATCATGAGGATACAAAACCATATCAAGTTTTAAAGTATCATCAATGTCCCATAATATCCTTGTTTCTCTTAATGAGGAAATGTCCTTTCTGAATTGCACCAAATCAATCTCGGCCGTTTTAAATTTTTTTACAAACTTCTGAAGTTTTTTCTCCTGCTCCGGACTGACCGTAGTCTCCCTTGAATCAACCCTCTTTTGACCAAACACAAAAAAGGCCGGAAGTACCAACAGCAATAACAGCATAGTTTTTTTCATATTCTATAATTTTTTAAGGGTTCATGATTTTTATTTCGGTAATCTCAAAAAAATCGGCACAGATATCCTCGGTTTCAAAAGACTCATAGACATATCCGCTAAAAATGACCCTAAGCCCATTGGTTTGCAAACTATCGGAAAGATTGCACGGAAAAAAAGCACCCAGCGGACGGCTTTCGGACTTGTCATCGGGTTCAATGGTAAAGTCATCTGGGCAGAACGTCCCTGGCCCCTTAATTGTACCCTCCCCACCCGTAATAGTTGCAACTATTCTCCTATTGTCCTCCTGATAACAACCAGGCTGCGGATTATCATCGGAACATGATGAGAGGATCAGGTTAAAGATCAATGCCAGAAGAAAGACTTTCATAGGTTTTAAAGGAATCATAATGCTTGCTATTAAAGTTAAGAAAAATATAAAAAGTAAGAATAAGTTTATATTAATTTCGACAAACTGTAAGAATGTAATACAATTCTTATTTAATAAAGATGCAAATGAAGCTGAACGTTGCCTCTTTGTACCTAGTTTAACTTATTTTGTTTGTTTTTTTGGAAAGGGCCTTCTATATAAAATCAAATCATCATCCATTTGATTTCACAATAACATTTCTTGAATTGGGAAATTGTGTTTTCATAGGTGAATTGTTAGTGCCGTAAAACCACTTAGATTTTTTTGATGTAAGCCGTTCCAATTTGGTTAATGTGGAAGGCTATGGGTTTATCCTTAATCATTTAAACGCAAATTGCGATTATTGGTGTTTGGTCCTTTCCCTTTCCTGAGAAGATGGACTGCGGTTTTCACCCCTGATTTGAATCATGTCCTTAAAACAGGCAGTTTTATGGGTCAGTTGGACAACAACTAATTTCATTTAGTTTAGTGTCCCAATTTCGGTCTTATTCAGTAATTTCCACAACTGACCCTTTATGGGACGAAAGACTAGTCACTTACTTTGAACTGAACCACCCTATATAAAGTTATAAAGCGTTTGAACAGGGGTAGCATTAGAATCTCTCCTAATCATACATTTTCAAAGTCATTCAGTTATAAGTGCCATTCCAACCCATTACTTTACTTAGCACCAAATTTTTACTGAGCCTTTATTTTGCGGTAACTATTCTAAAAACGCCCGGTTCCTGTCTAAAACAATCGACCAACATTTTGTAGAGTTCTGGGTGCTTTCTCTTAAGTAAATCTGG
>CEVF01154531.1_pt1 | contig 20412 bp, 22 predicted proteins | sample 356441 | NCBI WGS metagenome assembly CEVF01 (sample SAMEA2622765, study PRJEB7988) | marine metagenome | biome: marine biome (ENVO:00000447); feature: surface water layer (ENVO:00002042); material: "saline water (ENVO:00002010), including plankton (ENVO:xxxxxxxx)" | depth 5 m | reverse complement strand
TAAAGGGTGGCCCTGTGGATGCCCGCACGTTCCGATACCTGCCCTGTCGTGAGCTTTCTTCGCTTTCGTGCCAGCTTGATGTTCTCACCAATTTGGTCAAAAATCTTTTGATACTTTGGCAACACCACTGCTTTTCTTGATTTCATTTTGTTGTTAATTAGCGACATTTTATAGGGTATCTATAGAAGGGGTTCCATCGGACAAAGGAGATATGGACGACAGAGGCTGGATGTATAATTCCACACTTTTTGAGATGTACATCGCGGATACTTCAATGGATAATCAAGTATCGCCAGACTCGAAAGCATACCCGGATTTTCTTAAGAAATTCGATTCATTTTTGGATGTTTTCAAAAGTATGTCCCAGATCGGAGGTATAGAATTGGCACCATTCCCACTCTATTATAACCTTGAAAACACGTATGTTTTAAAGTTTTTGTTTCACAATATGCCTGATGGTATTGACCATGTGTCGATGTTTGCATCTGCACTCGATACCATCACTGACCTTTACCGAGAAAAAGAAGGTCAGTTGAAAAGTGCGATTGAAAAATTCCCATTCAATAAGAAACAATAAAAAACATTTAACTTTTTTAGATGACGGTTGGAAAGGAAATTACCAAGGAACACTGGAAAGATAGGGATTGGCGAGTAAAGAAACCACACATAATACTCAATCAGGACAACTTTACACACCGCTTTATCGTTGACTCCAATTGGGTACTTGTTTTTGACCATTTAGAAACAATGTTGATTCCACCTAATGGTGCATGGTAAACAAATGTCCGCAACAAGACCGAGAATTATATGGAACACGTCATAAGCAATGGCGCGGATGTTTCCCTTCCTTAGAAAAACAAAAAGAATACTAAGACTATTTTGAGACCACCATTCAAGCTGTCATCTTTGCCTATACTGCCCTAGAGGCCTTTGCAAACATATGTTTGCCAAATGGATGGGAATATCAAACAGAAGCAAATGCGGTGAAGACCGCATATATTAAAGAAGCCATGGAACGAAAATTTCTTCTTCGCCAAAAGTTTGAAAAAATAATACGTTCCATTTTAAATACTCCTGACCCTAGTCGAGAAAACCGGTGGATGTCCTTTACAGAACTTGAAAATCTCAGAAATGAAATAATGCACACCAAACAATCAAGGTCTGAAGAGCGGTATGCAAAGTTGCTTTCCCATTCTATTTTTGACATTATCAGCAACCATAAAACCATCATCCAATATTATGGCGGGCATATTGCGGATTATAAATCAGGGCTTCTTGAAGAATACCCATATGAATTTGGATACGATGATGTTATTCCTGGTTTAATGACCGACGAAGACTATAGGAAGTCACCCAAGTCTATTCGCAATATCAATTTAGATACACCTGATGAAGAGGAATGGCCAAAGGTCCTTGATCTCTTATAAACTAAGGCAATGTCAAAACGTTGCAAGAGTAAACAGGGATTAACAAGGATTTTTATTTCCATATAGGGTCCCACCCTGTTTATTGGGGGCATTTATTTACACCCATCATCCCCCAATTGTATGTTTGCCCGCTCTTTTTTCCATTTGGTCTATGAGCTGCTGCATGTCCTCCCCTATCTTATGCTCCAGTACCCTGGCATAGATCTGGGTCGTGGACAGTTTGGTATGGCCGAGCATTTTGGAGACGGTTTCTATCGGGACCCCATTGGACAGGGTCACCGTTGTGGCAAATGTGTGCCTGGCCGTGTGGAAGGATATGTTTTTATGGATGCCGCATGCCTTGGTTATTTCCTTTAAATATACATTGGTCTTTTGGTTGCTCAATACGGGCAATAACTTTCCGTGTACCAGCCTTTCATCACAGTCCTTATATTTTTCCAAAATTTGTTTTGCTCTGGGAAGCAGTGGAACCTTGACCGTTTCATCGGTCTTTTCTCTTTTCGTGTGTATCCAAAGGTTCCCATCTATCCCGAAGCGCAAATGATCCACATCCAGCGCCTTTACATCCCCATAGGCCAACCCCGTATAACATGAAAAAAGAAATGTGTCCTTCACCCGTTCATGGCCCCTTCCCGAAAATGTTGTTTCCTCAATGAGCCTTAGCTCACGTTCGGTCAAAAAGGTACGTTCAGTCTTCCTATATCGCTTCTTGTAATTGGCAAAAGGGTCTTTGTCCAACCATTCCAATCTCACGGCAAGATTCACCATTTTCCTCAACCGCTCCAAATGTTTCATGGCCCCGTTATTGTTGCACCTATTTCCCTTTTGTAGTTCGGGACCATTGATCAAATAACATTCAAAATCGGTAATGAACTTGTAGTTCAACTGTTTCAAGTTGATATCCTCCTGTCCACGGGTCTCTTGTAAGAACCGCTTGAGATACTTTTCCGTGGCATAATAGTTTTTCATGGTTCCCGGGCGAAGCATGCCCTTTTGTGATTCGTAATGGTACCTGATAAGCTCCATGAGGGTCCTGTGCCGCTCGTCCTGCCCCAGGTAACGGGCCTTGATTGCCTGGGCCGAGATAGGCTTGTCCTCACGCAACAACTGTCTGTGGGCGTCCATGATCGCACCATACACCTCGTCCAGATAGCTGTTCAACAGACGGGCCCTATAGGTCAGTCCATGGAGCCTGCCCCTGGTTTCATCCCATTCATTCACCGAAACATAACGTTTCAGGCTGATCTCGGCCCGTTTTCCGTTCACGGTGATACGGGCATAAATGGTCAATTTTTCAGGGTTGTTGGAAGTGTCCCTAGTAAAGAGAAGAACCTTTAAAGTGTTGGTATTCCGCATGATACATAATTTTTAAGGTTAACAAAACAGATTTGCAAAACACCTATAAACAGTGTCAAACTGTTGCTAAATTATGCACAAGGAACGTACCGGACCATTCACCGAACTCTACACCATTTATATGTATTTAAATGAATTCAAATGAATGCATGAAAAACAAAAAGCACTGTCAATCAGTCAGTTGACAGTGCTTTAATACCACTTAAAAGTGGTTCGTCGGGGTGGCAGACCTAATACAGGAAAGCCAACGCACTGTATACTAATAACTTACAACACTTTTTGAAGCTTGCACACCTTTTTGCACAACATACACAAAAAAGAGCTCTGGAGGATAAAATTTGACCCCCAATGATTTGATTAAAGTACTAAAAAAATGTTGAATTGGCATTTTAGTAAAATCAACCCTTAATTGGATAAGATTATTGTAATTGGGGTTCCCTTCCGGGCCAATATTATATTTTTATGTTAAAGCATACAACTACAAGGAATTAAAACCAAAAAAACTTATGGAGAAAGTTAATCCGGAGAGTTGATCGTGGCAAATAACTTTGACATACTCTCCCCATCGATGGCCTTCACAAATCCTTATTTGACCGAAAGCTCCAGGCGCTTACTGCCTTGCCTTTCCAGCAGGATACCCTTTTCATATCCAAGGTCCTCGGCCTTGTCCCATGCCTCCTTTTCCGCTGTAAAGGATTCCAGGGCCTCTTTCAGGAATTCACCCAACTCTTCCTCGGTATATTCATTGTAATATTTCGATTAACGGTTAAGAAATTGCACATTATCAAACGATTTGGGAACATTTTTGTTTACCGCGAATCCGTCCCAGACTCAAACAGTTTGTACTCAGTACACATTTACAGGCTTAAAGTAATACCCAAATTAATATTGGACGAACGGTCATCTTCCAGATTTGAGGAAAACTTGGTAAACGCGTAGTTATAGAGTGCAGAAATACCAATGACCTTGGTTAAAGGCAGCTCGGCTTTAAATTGGGATAATATTCTCTGATTTTTAATGGCCCGATAAAGTGGTTGAAAATAAATGGTTCCCGTAAGTAATAAATTTACTTTTTCGAACGACCGATTAAGGGAGAGATAGCTGCTATTTCTGTGATTAAAAAAACGTTGCCCACTATTGTTAAGGTTCTCTATTTCATACATATACGTATTTCCGAAGTAGGATATGGTCTTTTTTGTGTCCAATAATTTAATACGCACTCCTGCGCCGACGAGTTTTCTTTTTGAGATGGTAAGTTGTGTATTGCTTTGGTCTTGCACAAAAGCTTCCAAACGGAAAACGTCTGTTATTTTATGATTGTATCTAATATGGGCAAACCAGGCGTTTTGAAAATCTTCATCTTTTGTGCGGACCAGATTATGGTTCAACACAAGGAAATAGATGTTTTTTAAATTTTTTGACTTTAGTTGTGTTGAAACATTGGAAGCGATGCGTAAAACGTATTCACCATTGTTATCACTGTAATTGGCATGTAAATCTGCCTTGAGTACAAAGCGTGTGGAATCTGTCTGCATTCTCTTCGCTTCAATATTTACAAGTTGCGCCTGAACGGTAAAAGCAAGGAAATTGAAAAGGATGTATACGATTGTTTGGTGAAACTTCATTGATTGTCCTATTATATCGCTAAAGGTGGCAAGGTCAGTTTTTCCGTGCATTTTTTAATACCTCACAAAAATAGCAAGATGTGGGGTGACCATTTCATTAGTCGATAGCTTTTAAATTAATTCGTTTTCCATCCGGATATCACAAACACAGCTCTTTTAGGGCAGTATTTAATGATTCCTTGCCATCATCAATAGTGAGGATGTCCACATTGTATTTTTTGCAATCGGCCACAATATCCCTATCTAAACTTTTCTGTAAGGTCGGAACAATAATTATACCCTTTATCCTATGGGGAAAATCCAGTACGACGCTATGATAGATTTCTACATCCTCTTGGCCATTGTCACCTACAAGAATAAAAGATAGAAAGGGATAGAAATTTAAAATATGGGTTATTTTTTCATATTTGTGATTGTGTTTTCCTTTACCGGTTAAAATCAGGTCTTTGATGCCGTATTTCAATTCTTTTAATAGTAAAGGACCGATGGGAAAACCGTTCGTTTTTAAAAAATTCATCCAATAACCGTACATATTCCGTTCGCTGCTACTCACATAAAAAAATGGCCCACCATGCGTATGCAGTTCTTTGTAGAATGAAACAATTCCGGTATTGGTTTCCCGTGTATGGGCATTATTGAAGAGTGCGGTTCGTATCTTTTTGGAAAAGCCATAGGCATGTGAGGTGACAATAGTGTCGTCAATATCCGATATAATTCCAAGTGTAGAATTACTATCGACCACAAGACATTTGCCATGTGCGGTCACAGGGTTGGGCAGTTGGCCAAGTAGGGAATATTGCACATGATGGTATCCTACTCCGATGGCCGTATCAAAATTTAATTCCGTTTCAAAATAGCCACGGTCATCGGTGATCACCTTCTTTGAGTGCCCATTAAAGCTTATGAGTACCTCTTCATGGGCAACTGGTCTTTGATGGAACAATCGGATCATTCTCTTGGCATTTGTCCAATTTGAATCATTTATCCGGGAATCATTGAGTCTTCTTTCATAAAAAGCCGACCCCATGATTTTTATCGTATTCTCCTTGCCATACCCCAAATAGGGTAGAATTTCTTTGCGATTTTTCAAATTATTGGTGAACTTTAAACGCCACATTGATTACAGAATTTCTTTGCCGATGGACCATTTTTTATTTGTTGTAAACCCCATCTCCGGAGATAGGGACAAAAGTGCCCTTGTTGCTCAAATTGCCCGGCTGAACCACAAATACAAAACTGAATTTACATTACTTTATACAAAGGGCAAAAAAGACGAACGTATTATAGGTTCCAAGATAGCGGCACTATGCCCTAGCAGAATAGTGGCCTGTGGGGGCGATGGTACCATAAACCTGGTGGCAAAACTCCTTCTTGGCTCGAAAGTACCCCTGGGCATAGTTCCCGTAGGTTCCGCCAACGGGCTATCGACTGCCCTTGATTTGCCCGAGGATTCTGAAGCGGCTCTGGAGCTCTGTTTTAATGGAGAGTCTTTTCCCATTGATGCGCTTAAAATCAATGCATCGAATTACATCTTCCATATGGGTGATTTTGGCTTTAACGCCAAAATGATAAAAACCTTTGAGGAAAATTCAACCAGGGGAATGATGGCCTACGCAGGTGCTTTTTTTAAATCGTTAAAAGAGAAAGAAACCGTAACCTCACAATATACCGTAAAGGCCAACAACAGCACATCGGTTTATGAAGCAGATATGGTGGTCATTGCCAATGCAGCCCGATATGGAACGGGTGCCGTTGTCAGTCCAAATAGCCGACTTGATGATGGCACGTTTGAAATAGTGGTTTTTAAACCTATTCCACTGGTGGCCTTGGCCAACCTTACGTTGTCAGCCTTTTTGGGCAGTATTGAGGATTCGCCTTATGTAGAGATTATAAAAACGGACAAGGCCGAAATCAAGGTTGATCGGCCCCAGTACTTTCAGGTGGATGGGCAATCGATGGGCAAACTTAAAAAGATCAGAGTAGCTATACAGACCAAAACCCTAAGGGTTGTGCTCCCATGGAGAATGAAGCGCTAAGGGACAGCATTGGCACTCCATTTAAATTATCGGGAATTTGATTTAAATCAAGTAAAGTGTTGCGCTTGAAAACTAAATTTGATTCAAAGAAAACAAAGGGATATGGAAAAATCAATTATCAATAAATGGTGGATGCCCGTATTATTGGGGACAGTCATATTTATAGCTTCAATTATTATAGTAACCAGACCCACGGAAGCCTTTTTGGGCTTGGCCCTGATTATGGGTTGGTTCATTCTTTTTAGTGGTATCATGAACATCATTTTTTCGGTTCAGAACAGAAAGGTATTTGACGATTGGATTTGGTATCTTTTATTGGGTATCATTGAAACCCTACTTGGTACCGCACTTTTGCTTCGACCACAGATGTCGGTCAATGCATTGATTCTTTTTGCTGGATTTTGGATGATTTTTTTGGCAGTTTCGAGAATAAGCAGTGCCTTTCTACTAAAAAAAATGAAAACCTCAATGTGGTGGCTGCCCTTGGTATCGGGTATCTTGATTTTCATTTTTAGTTTTCTAATGCTTCTCAACCCATTGATTGCCGTTTTCAGCCTTATCTATTTGACTGCCATTCCTTTGATGATCTATGGTGCCATGGCCATTTATTTTGGATTTAAAATAAGGCAATACAATAAGTCCTAATACTGAATGGGATTGCGTTGCTCTTATTCCAAGAAAGGGCACTTTCGTTGAGGAACCCCATTGTATTGGAATAACTTGGATTTGTCCCTTATTTTTTTGATGATTAATACGCTTTTTTTTGGTATCCCAAAAAAGAGGGTGTTTATTGATGTTAGAAAAAAACTACAATACGGTACCCTTCAACGACCTTTACATGGTATTCAACCTAACTCCTCCCTATCCTTTTATTTTAAGCCTGTGCTTTCTTACCGGTTCAAACAGTACTTCCTTGGATTTTAATATCGTCCACAATGATAACATTGTTGGTAGTTTACAGGCGACACGATTTAGCCAGGGTTCCAAAACCTATTATCATAGCTCGACTTTAATACAGACCCGGCTGATCAGGGAAATCAAGGTGGACTTTGATTATGACGTAATTTTCGAAAATAGTATTTTGAAAAAGGCGGATGTCACTATTTACTTTAATGAAAAACTTCATACTGAAACCAATATCAATTGGGAATACAATAGGTACCATGTTGAAAAAAATGGCAAGCATTTCCAAACCCTACGTGATTCAATAGACTATACAACTATTTTGCTCTATTTTAAGGAACCCCTTCATACAGACCGCTGTTTCTCGGAGCAGGACGGCAATTTCAACAACATATATTATTTAGGAGATGGAACCTATAAAAAAGTAAATTCAAAAGGAAGGGAGAATATATATTATTATTAAATTGGGGTCTTAAAAAAAGTACGGGGCGATGGTGGTCCAGTTGATTTTGAACTGATTGTAAGGGATTGACCTGACCAAATGAAGCTGACCTATGAAAAAATTCCCTGAATATCCTTATCGATGATAACCGCCATCCTGATATATATTATAGTGGCGTTGGCAGTTCTGATAAAACTCTTGCTCTATGGCATCAGGCCCGCCAAAATGCTGGCTTGGCTCTTGGCTATCTTCACCATTCCGATAGGGGGGATTCTACTTTACTTTGCTTTTGGACGAAATAGGAGAAACACCAAGTTTTTTAAACTCAAAAAAAACCATGCGATTACAGCATATTTAGAATTGGTAGAGCAGTTCTATGAAAAATTGGGAAGGGATGTCGATACCGAAATCCCCAAACCTGTTACAGAACACATAAAACTGGCCAAATTGGTAACGAAGAGCGCAAAATCATTGCCCATGTCGGGTAACGAATTGATACCCCTCAAAAATGGACCTGCCACTTTCAGGGCTATTTTTGATGCCTTGGATAAGGCCGAGCACTTTATCCACATACAATATTATATATTTGAAGAAGGCGAATTGGCCGAAAAGTTTCTAACCATACTTGAACGCAAGGTAAGTGAGGGGGTCAAGGTTAGATTGATGTACGATGGAATCGGAAGTGGAACGCTGTCTAAAAAGTACCTAGCGGCTTTCAGGAGCGCAGGTATCGAAGTCCATAGTTTCTTGCCCATGCGCTTTGGACGCATTCTTTCCACTATAAATCATAGAAATCACAGGAAAATTGTAATCATCGACGGCCGCATTGGTTTTACTGGTGGGATCAATGTATCTGATAAATATATAAAGGGAGATCCGGTATTGGGGACCTGGCACGATATGCATTTGGAGTTAAGAGGACCGATTGTAAATGGCCTACAAGCTGTTTTTGCCGTTGATTGGAGCTTTGTCAGCGGCAACGATGAACTTTTGAACAGGCATTTTTTCCTGAACAGAGCTGGTCAGGGGGAAACTGTGGCCCAAATTATATCGAGTGGGCCCGACTCGGATTTTGCTTCCATACATCAGCTCTATTTCGAAATGATCAACTCAGCGAAGGAATACGTGTATATTACCAATCCCTACGTTGTACCAAGTGATGCGCTGTTGGAGGCCTTACAGGTAAGTGCCCTAGGAGGAATTGATGTTAGACTGATGTTACCAGAGAAATCAGACAGTTTTCTGGTCAAATGGAGTGTACGTTCCTATTTTGAGGATTTACTAGAAGCCGGGGTCAAAATTTTTCTGTTTCAGGACGGTTTTATACACAGCAAAGTCATTGTCAGTGATGATGCCCTGTCCTCTGTGGGCACGGCCAACCTTGATATTAGAAGTTTTGAACAAAATTATGAGGTAAATACCTTGGTCTACGAAAGTGAATTTGCCGAATTGCTTAAAGTCGATTTTCTGGACAATTGCAAAAACTGTGTGCAACTAGACTATCAAGAATTCAGAAAAAGGGGAAATATTTCACGTTTGAAAGAAGGCACGGCCAAGTTGTTCAGTCCAATTTTATAACTTGTTGATCAAAATTACCTAGTTATCGTGAACATCGGCTTAGCACTATCCGGGGGTGGAATTCGAGGAGTGGCTCATATTGGGGCCATAAAAGCGCTGGAAGAAAGCGGAATTTTCCCTACCCATATCGCCGGAACCAGCGCCGGAGCAGTGGTCGGTGCATTTTATTCCGCGGGTATTGGATGGGAGGAAATGTTAAACTTTTTTAAGGCTGTTCCCATTTTCCACATCCAAAAAATTGCCATCGGAAAACCGGGGATCATAGATTCAGAGAAGTTTTACCCCGATTTTTTAAAATTATTGCCGGAAAACGATTTCGGCGCACTGAAAAAGCCGCTTTATGTTACGGCAACCGATATTGTCAAGGGAACTTTGAAAATCTTTCAGTCCGGTGAATTAATTGGGCCCATTTTGGCCTCAGCCTCATTTCCAGGTATTTTTACACCCATTAGAATTGAAGATTCCCATTATATAGACGGTGGTGTACTGAACAATTTTCCCATTGAGCCCTTGGTCGCTCAATGTGATAAGCTGATTGGCGTTTACGTAAATCCGTTGCGTAAAATAAGGGCCTCCGACTTAAGGACTTCTCTCGGCGTAGCGGAAAGGGCATATAAAATTAAGCTGGCGGCCGATTCCATTGCGAAATTCGATCGATGCAATTTTGTAGTCGGGCCAAGCCAGCTCAACAACTATGGCACCTTCAACATGCGCAAGATTGACACTATCTTTAATATAGGTTATTTAGGGGCTAAAAAAGCCCTGGATCAATACAATTCACAAAATCATTATTAGTGATCAAGAAACTATTTAGCACCCCTGGCGATATACGAAATCGGCATGCCCCCTGGAGGATGTGATATAGGAAAAATGAAGATGAACATAGCCAAGCCCCCTCGATTGGGAAACAATTGAATGAACAGGCGTTTTATTTTTTTGCACAGCTGGAAGTTTATTATATCAGTGGTAACCATTAGTTCGAACATCGCAAGGGGGGGGATGAATACGAACCCATGGATGGGTTAAATATCAATGTTACCTAGCAAATTTTTAAGTAAGTTGTGGAAAACATAATGGAACATCATCATTATTAAATCGTATAGGTGTCCAAAAACAAAAATTAACCAAGTCGAGGCGCAGGTTTTGGAGGGATCCTAACAAGTGATATGGCCGTATTCCAAGAAGGATTTAGAGAAATTTTAGCTCTTTCAATTGAAAACAAAAAGGTATTTTCACACACGAATATCGACTGGATTTTCACTAAGATTTCTCAAAATAAAAATAATGTGGTAAATAGCTATTTAAGAGAACATTAGAAAGCGAACCACCGTACTTATTTTGAGTATAGGTATGGCTCTGTTCGCATTTGTTATCTCCGGCGTTTTATCTAAATAATCAATGTCCATGATAGGTGTAATCCGCGATTTCCAGCACACTTTCTCGTTTTCCTCCCAGGAGGAACAGTTCGACATTTTCACGACCGTTTCCTCGGGTCCGATTTCGGCAAGATCTATCGGGCGGTCGCCTGGGGCGACATCGCGGCGTCCTTCGGGCTGGTAGAGGCGAAAAGGGGGTCCATGTCCATATACTCCCCCAGGGGCAAGGTCACCCTGATGTTCCTTAAGGGTTATGTCTGCTGCTCCGACAGAAAGCTCATGGAGGGGCTCAACGGCAACCTGAATTGGCAGTTCTTCTTGGGCATAAATGCCGCTAGTGCCCTGGAGATGGGCAGGCGTATGGCTGCCTCTCGGGCGGAACGGGCGGCATGAAAAGGTCCACGTTTCCGGAGGGCCGGGGAGACCTATGCTCCGACGGTTCGGGAACCACCAGAAAAATGCGAACGGACACAAAAAATTCCGAACGGCCCCCATCGGGCCGAACGACACCATCTCAAAACCTTACTTAAAGAAGGGACTTACTTCTGAATATCCTTTTACAGTTTTTGAGCATTTTAATGAGTACTTGTGGATCCTATCCCAGGAAGAGTTTTAGTGCCGATTTTTCAATTCAAACTCCCGCTCAAAATCTTTTATATTTTTTTCTTCAAGTACTGCCTCTTTGTGTTTTTTATCTCCATCCACTAGCTTTCTGTCACTTAAATCTTGTATAGCTTCTTTTCTGCCATACACTTTTAAAACATCATCTGTTTTAATTTTGAAATCACCATTTGGAACTCCTATATAGCCGCTACCATTACGTTCAATTCCTAAAACCACAATACCCTCTTCTTTTAAGCGTACTTCTTTCATTGTTTTATTGGCGAGCCAATGATTCTCGCCAATACTTATTAGGTCAAGATCATATTCTAAATCTCTATTTAAAAAGTGCTCATAATCAATTACTTTAAGGTCTGTGTATTTCCTTAGCATAAAAGAGATTATTTTATCTAGCCCTTTTTTAACATACTTGCTTCTGTAGATAAGCCATATAAGTAGGATAGATAAAATAATGATACCTGAAGTCACATAATCACTGTACCAAGTTTTACTCTCATTTGTGAATGTAATTACAAGTGAAGCCACTGCGGATACTATACCGGCATTTCCCAATAACATAAGAAGCATTGCAATCTTTCTCCGTATTGGATGTCTTAGTATACTCTCTGCTTCAGAAGTGGTAAACCCAACGCCTGTAAACGCAGAAAGGGCTTGAAAGTTGGCAATATCGCGAGAAAGTCCGGTTAAGGAAAACGCTACTGCTGCTATTCGGGTTATGAGCAAGGAAATAGCAATTATGATTAAAAAGGATATTACCGAAGCCATTTCAGCTGCTCAATTATTAATTTATTATACATTAGTTTTTAACTTACATTATGTAAAAGTCATCAGTTGCCTTAGCGGGCTGTACTTTTTCACCCAACAGCATTCTAATATTGGCTTCTATGGCGTGACTTATTGTGGTCATAGGTGTATCCGTTGGCCTATTTTCAAAAGGGTCTTGTAAGTATATGGCTGTTTTCTGTAAAAGAAGAAAAGGTATGGCAACCCCCATAACGATACCAATCTCTACAAATGGATTTATTTCATCAAGAGCCACAACCAAAATTGCAAGGAAAATAAAAATAAATAACCTGAGATAAAGAATATAAGTAGTGGGAAATACGGTGTTTTTTATTCTTTCGGCCTTTCCCATTGATGCACAAAGTCTAACTAAGGTGCTATCGAGTTGGATTTGTTGAAAATCGTTTATAAGACCACTAAGGTGCATCTTCTTTAACTCTTCTTCATTTTTATTTAAAAGTTCCAGTGGTGGGTGAGCCTGTTGCCTCAAGTTTATTAATTCTTCTGAAGCTATTAAACGCTCAAGGTCGCGCTCTGGAAGTTTTAATTTTCTTAGGTGGTTGGCGAGTGCAAAATTCCATCCAGCCTGTCTTAAAGAAACCTTACGAACTAATCTCATATCCTTACAGAACGTTTTAAGCTGAAGTGTAAAGCTACGAGAATCGTTAACTATAGCTCCCCAAATCTTTCTTGCCTCCCACCATCTATCATATGATTGGCTTAACTTAAATGACAATACAAGCGATATGGCCGTTCCTAGAAAAGCAACAATATTTATCGGTATTTTAAAACTTAAATCAAGATAATATTTTAAGGAAATCATGATACAATTGAACACCAAAACGACAAGCAATTCGTATTTGATGTTCTTGGCAATATAGGCTAGAGGGATTCTTTTCTTTAAAAGCATGCTATTTTATTTTTAAAATTTTAACAGGTTTCTGAAAGAATAGGTTATTTGGAACACTAAACACACCTTCTTCATCTTCTAATTCGGTAAATATTAGATTAATGTTTTTCACGGTAGCCACTATCTCAGGGTCAAACATTTTTAACTTTGAATCCACCTTAAAAGGATTTATTATATAAATCAACATGCCAGCAACTATATTACTTAGTATGCTCCATATGGCAAAGAAAGCAACTGCAACTAATGTTATGAAGCTACCTATATATACCCAAATATTCTCTAGATTCACACCCCAAATGGTTAAAATAACAACACCTAAAACTATCCAGAACAATATTGCTGTAATTTTGCGAATAAGTAAGAGTCGATGAGCCTCATAGGAATGAAGGATGGAAAGATTTTTAATTCTTTTACGTACAACAGAACGTAATAAAAGCATCAACATCAAAACAAGAACACTCAAGGCTAATCTAAATGTATATGAGTGAATTGTAATATAATTATCAAGGTCGAAATTCCCCATACTTATCTCTTATTTTTCATTAATAATCAATAATTTTCTACTTGTAAAATGAAAGAAACTAAAACCCATAAGAATCTTCAATAAACTTTACACTAGCCGTTGCGACATCATAAATGGCACCAACCAAACCCACTTTTTTTTGTTGGATTAAATTGTTAAGCACAATGCTCCTTGTCATAATCGCCTCCATTGAGTTTTTTACATTTAGAGCCGAAACATTTTCAACAAACGTCTTATTAGACGAATTTCTGTTTTCAGCTACACTTTGTTCTTTATAAATCGCTGGTCGTATTTTGGTTAACAATGGTGTCAAATGACCTAGTTCAAAAGCATCACAAGCACCTTTTACTGCACCACAGTTTGTGTGTCCCATCACAACAATAAGTTTTGACTCAACTACTTGGCAAGCATACTCCATACTACCTAAAATATCATCGTTGATGATGTTCCCTGCAATCCGGATAGAGAATATATCCCCTAATCCTTGGTCAAAAATTAATTCAGCAGTAGTTCTACTATCCATACAGCTTAAAATGGTAGCAAAAGGATATTGCCCTTCTGCGGTCTCATTGACCTGCTCCAGTAAATCACGGTTCATTTTAATATTTTTAATAAACCGCTTATTTCCTTCTTTTAAAATTTCTAAAGCCTCTCTTGGCGAAAGCTCATTTCTTTTTTCTTTAGATAAAACACTCATATCAATAAATTCTATTATTTGACTTTTTAATAGTTAATTCAAAAAAGCAGAATACATCCAAACCAATATTTCTTGTTCTCTTATATAGTCTGACATTAGGCTATTGGTGCCTTCATCATTGATTTTGTCGGACAAGTCCAGAATTTCTCGTTGCTTAATCAAAAGGATTTTGAATGCTTCCAAGATTTCTTTTACCGAGTTTCTGCCATCGGTTGCTTGCGAAGATTCTTTAATTTCCGAAAGCTTTAAATATTCGGTAAACCGATATTCAGAGGCAAAACCAAGGGTTCTTATTCTTTCGGCGATGACATCCATCTTTAGGACCAAATCGGTATAAAGCTCTTCAAATTTGGCGTGAAGCTCAAAGAATTTATCCCCTTGTAAATTCCAGTGATAACCTCTTACGTTTTGATAGAATACTGAATAGTTGGCTAATAAGTCTCCTAATTTGTTTGCTAATTCCTCACTTTTTTTTGTGTCCAATCCTATTGCATTCATGGTCTTTGTTTTATTCATATTGTACATTTTTAAAAATGATATTACATTCTAAGATAGTGTATAACTTGGTCAGCAAATTCAGAACATTTCACGGTTGTGGATCCGGGCATTGATCGTGCAAAATCATAGGTGACTTTTTTCTTTTTGATAGCTGATTCCAGGCCGTTTGTGATAAGTTCGGCTGCTTCGTTCCAACCGATATGGTCCAACAGCATTGCTCCGGACAATATTATTGATGAAGGGTTGGCCTTGTCCTGCCCTGCGTACTTTGGTGCCGTACCGTGCGTGGCTTCAAATAGGGCTACTCCAGTTTCATAATTAATGTTGGCACCCGGCGCAATGCCTATGCCGCCCACCATAGCAGCCAGGACATCTGAAATATAATCTCCATTAAGGTTCAATGTGGCGATAACATCATACTCATCCGGTCTTAATAAAATTTGCTGAAAAAATGCGTCTGCAATGACATCTTTAATAATGATCTGATGTCCTTTGTCTTCCATAAACATCCATGGCCCGCCATTATATACTTTGGCATTGAATTCCTTTGTTGCCAATTGATAGCCCCAATTCATGAACTGCCCTTCAGTATATTTCATTATATTTCCCTTATGGACCAATGTTACCGATTCTTTGTGATTGTCAATGGCATACTGTATCGCGGACCGGATTAACCGTTCCGATCCTTCTTTTGAAACCGGCTTTACCCCCAACGAGACTGTATTGGGAAACCGAATCTGTGTAACGCCCATTTCCTCAATCAAAAAAACCTTCAGTTTTTCTACCTCATCGGTCCCATGATTCCATTCAATACCAGCATAGATATCCTCTGTATTCTCCCTAAATATGGTCATATTTACCCGTTCTGGAAATTTGACGGGTGTAGGTACACCCGTATACCACCTTACAGGCCGTATACAGGCAAATAGATCCAGTTGCTGACGAAGCGCTACATTCAAGGAACGAATTCCTCCCCCTACTGGGGTACCAAGAGGGCCTTTAATAGCTACCAGATGATTTTTTATTTCATCAATAGTGCCTTGTGGCAACCATTCCCCTGTCGCCTTTTTTGATTTTTCTCCGGCATAAATTTCCTTCCAATGAATGGCTTTCTCACCGTTGTAGGCCACTTCCACCGCATGGTCGATGACTCTTTTGGCAGCCCACCAAATATCTGGACCAATACCATCTCCTTCTATAAAGGGAACGATTGGCTGATCGGGCACTAAAAGCCTATGTCCACTAATTCTGATTTTTTCCATTCAGGCTTACTTTGTTTACTTTCACTTCAATTTGGACACGGATCCTGTTCCAATACCTTTTTAAAACGTCCTCCAACATCTTGGCACCAATAGGGAAAAGTATTCAATAACTCTTGTTCGTCCAATACAAATAAGTATTTGAAAATCAATAGAAAAAGGTTATGCGTTCAGATCATAAAATGGTACTTCCTCATTGGGGTTTTTTGGCTCCCTAAAAACCACTTTTTTATCTTTGACGTCAATTACAATGTGCATGTCAGGTGCAATTCTATTCTCGAGCATCGCTACTGACATTTCATCCAGTATCTTACGCTGTATCACTCTTTTAAGCGGCCTGGCACCAAATTGCATATCAAAGCCCTCTTCCTTAAGATAGCTCAGACAGCTTTTGGTAAGGTAAAATGTAATGTTCTGTTTGGCCAATATTTTTGCAAAGTTCCTAAACTGTATTTTGATAATACCTTCCAAATTTTCCCTGGTCAGGGGTCGGAACATGATGACCTCGTCAATTCGATTCAAAAACTCGGGCCTTATACTTGACTTTAGCCGATCGAACACCTGGATCCTGGTCTTCTCATCGATTTCATCGATATTCTTTTCCGTGGCCCCTTCAAAATTATCTCTAATAATATCGGAGCCCATATTTGAGGTCATGATCACGATCGTGTTCTTAAAATTGGCCATCCGACCCTTGTTGTCGGTCAATCTGCCATCTTCCAGAACTTGAAGCAGGATGTTAAAAGTATCGGGGTGGGCTTTTTCTATTTCATCCAAGAGCACCACGGAATAGGGCTTTCTCCTAACAGCCTCGGTCAATTGCCCGCCTTCATCATAGCCCACGTATCCAGGTGGGGCACCGACCAATCGGGAAACCGCATGTTTTTCTTGGTACTCGCTCATATCGATGCGCGTCATCAGTTTTTCGTCATCGAAAAGGTACTCTGCCAAGGCCTTGGCCAATTCGGTCTTGCCCACACCTGTGGTTCCAAGAAACAAGAACGAGCCAATGGGTCGGTTTTCATCAGAAAGCCCGGTCCTGCTTCGGCGGATGGCCCTGGCAATGGCATTGATCGCCTCGTCCTGCCCCACGACCCTCCTATGAAGGTTCTCTTCTATCTGCAGCAGTTTTTCCTTTTCGCTCTGCAGCATCTTGCTCACCGCAATACCCGTCCATCTGGAGACGACCTCGGCTATGTCTTCTGCGGTAATCTCTTCGCGTACCAATCGCTTTCCGTTCTTCTCATATTCCTGGAGCTTGGCTATGGCCTCCTTTAGGGCTTCTTCCTTTTTCGGAATCTCTCCGTACCTGATTTCGGCAACCTTGCCCAAATTCCCATCACGTTCGGCCCTTTCCGCCGAATACTTTAGTTCCTCTATTTCCTGTTTGGCATTTTGGATGGTGCCGACAACTTCTTTTTCTTCCTTCCAAATGGCCAATACCTCTTTGCGCTCCTCTTCCAGATCTGCGAGTTGTTTTGCAATCAATTTCAATTTTTCCTTGTCCTTTTCCCGCTTAAAGGCCTCACGTTCTATCTCCAACTGCTGAATTTTGCGGTCCAGCACATCCAGCTCTTCGGGTTTGGAGTTCATCTCGAGCCGTAAACGTGCGGCCGCTTCATCAATCAAATCGATTGCCTTGTCGGGCAGGTACCTATCGGTAATGTAGCGAATGGACAGTTGAACCGCTGCAACGATGGCCTCATCCTTGATGCGTATTTTATGGTAATTTTCATAGCGCTCCTTGATACCACGGAGTATGGAAATGGCGTCCGCCTCGCTTGGTTCATCAATGAAGACTTTTTGAAAACGTCTTTCCAGCGCCTTGTCCTTCTCAAAATATTTCTGGAATTCCGAAAGGGTGGTCGCCCCTATGGCCCGAAGTTCCCCACGCGCCAGGGCTGGTTTGAGAATGTTGGCGGCATCCATGGCACCTTCGCCCGCGCCGGCGCCTACCAGGGTATGGATCTCATCTATAAAGAGAATAATGCGACCTTCTGAACCGGTGACTTCCTTGACCACGGCCTTTAGCCGTTCCTCAAATTCGCCCTTATACTTTGCTCCCGCTATAAGGGCCCCCATGTCAAGGGAATAGATTTCCTTTTCGAGCAGGTCGTCGGGCACATCACCGTTCACTACCCTGAATGCCAGGCCTTCCGCTATTGCGGTCTTGCCCACACCGGGTTCGCCCACCAAAATGGGGTTGTTTTTGCTTCTTCTTGCCAAAATCTGCAAGACCCTTCGAATTTCATCGTCCCGGCCGATTACGGGGTCCAATTTCCCACCCTGTGCCTTATCGATAAGGTTAACGGCATATTTGTCCAGGGCGTTATAGGTCTCCTCCGCGTTCTGACTGGTCACTTTATCTCCTTTTCTCAATTCCTTGATGGCTTTTCTAAGTTCATTTTCGTTTAGGCCGCTATCTTTAAGAAGTTGGGACACATTATCCTTACCCTTGAGCAGGGCGATCAACAGATGCTCCAGGGATACAAATTCGTCACCATGCTCTTTGGAGATCTTCTGCGCACTCAATAGGGCCTCGTTGGCATTATTGCTTAAGTAAAGCTTACCCCCACTTACCTTTGGGTAGGCATTGACAATCCTACGGACAGCCGCCTTTACATTTTCTTGATTGACACCCAATTTCTTGAAAAGAAAGGGCAGCACGTTTTCATCAACATTGAACATGCCCTGGAGCAAATGACCGCACTCGATGGATTGTTGGCCATTCTCCATGGCAATTTGTTGTGCCTGTTGTACGGCCTCTTGGGTCTTTATCGTGAATTTGTCAAATTGCATACGTTTAGGGTACTTTTGTTGGTTTGTTAATCGACCAGGTTACTTTTCTTGAACAATCCTTTTCTGTTCAACAACTCAATATGGTCCTTGTTGTTACCGATCAGTCCCTCATCATCCAACACCTTGAGATGTCGGCTAAGGGTCTCAGGGGTGATATTGATAATGGCGGCCAAATCCTTTTTGGGCAGTCTAATGAGGCTATCGTTGAAAGTCGGGTTTCTATCTGACGACTGTTCAAGGCCCAGAAGTAGATTTGAGATGCGCTCCTGCACATTCTTTGATAAAAGGGTATCGACATGGGTTTCGGTTTCCGCCAGTTCATCGGCCAACATTTCTATCACCAAGGAAGCAAAAGAGTTGTCCTTTTCCAAAAGTTCGAAAAACACCTGCTTAGCAATAAAGAAGACCTCACAATCCGTAACGGCCAAGGCAATAGTGAGATAATCCCATTTTTTTATCAACGAGAGATGGCCTATGAACTGGTTCTTTGTCACCAATCGAAGTACTTTCTCATTACCGTTCCCGTCCACCTTTGATATTTTTACCCAACCCGATTTGATGTAGTGTACTCCCTTGGGTATGTCCCCTTGCATAAAAATGGTTTGCCCCTTTCTGTATTTTTTTGCGGTCAAGGGGCCACTGTTGGCCAACTCGGCATAGGAGGCCGTAAGCCTTTCAAAAAGTTCCCTTAAAATATCCTTATTCTTTAGTTGCTCCATTCTTCAAGTAGTTGGTTAGGTGGTTTCAAAATCTAATGAAATTCGGTCTGACATCTTTTGTGGTGGGTCGAAAGGTCGAGTTGGAACACATCCTTAGGTCCATCGATCTTCCCGGCATTTTCAAGGCCCATTCCGCCCAACGGATGTTCAGGCTTCCGGTACAACATATCGTCCATGGCTTTTTCTGTATTGATCATGTTAAGATCTTTGGTACGGTACCGTATGAGTTCCATCTTAGCTTTTTTTTTGATGGGGAGTACAACATTTGTCCCTAAATGGGCCCAACGTCTTTGGTTGTGCTTGGTAAAAAGAGGCGCGTCACAAGAGTTGGTTCATTCAAAAATAAATATCAGTGGTGTCTTTGGCCGATCTATGCAATACGCCAATTTTCAATAGTAAAATCAATTACAAAGTATCCGTTCAATTGAATACCCAACCCGCCTAAAGTTACAAAAAAACCATTCTACCCCATAAAATGTGGGACGGAAATTCCAAAGAATATTAGAAGATTCTGTCGAACACCCGCCCCACTACCTTACTAGAGTCAGGGACCACTAGTGGCTACCGCTGCTTTTGGACTTTTGGGAGGTACGGTTCTTAAAATTTCTTAATTTGTTTTTCAACTTGTCGAAAAGTCCTTGCGAATCACCGTCCGTTTCCACTGATTTCATGAGTTCTTTGATGGAACTGTTCAACTCTTTGTACTCCTTGTCCCTTTTTCCGTAACCCAGTTCCTCAGCCATGATCAATTGGTACTCGGCATTTTCAAGCAGGTTCAGCACCTCTTTTTTCTTGTCCTCGTCCTTGGCATCCTCACTTTGGGCAGCGGCGATCATGACCTCTGCCCTTAAGATGGGCAA
>CEVF01154461.1_pt1 | contig 20457 bp, 17 predicted proteins | sample 356441 | NCBI WGS metagenome assembly CEVF01 (sample SAMEA2622765, study PRJEB7988) | marine metagenome | biome: marine biome (ENVO:00000447); feature: surface water layer (ENVO:00002042); material: "saline water (ENVO:00002010), including plankton (ENVO:xxxxxxxx)" | depth 5 m | reverse complement strand
ATGTGAATGAGGCGATTGAGGATATTAAAATGACCTTCGAACAATTGGTTGAGATGCTCTCTAACATAGGAATTGACAGTACAACTAGGGAAAACATCAAGAAATTGACCGATATGCTTGTCCAACAAGCCCAAGAAGAGCTTCCACAACCTATTGCGGACAAAATTCAAGTAGCCACGGATAAAATGAATTCGGCCAAAGAGCAATATGATTCAGCAATGGAAAGTGGAAATCAAGAACTAGCCAATCAGGCAAAAGAGGATTTTAAAGCAGCCCAGAATGATTTAAAAGTAGCTGAAAAGGAAAAAGATGATTTTATAGATGCCTACGCCTCCATCATAAAAGAGGCCCTAAAAGAAATTGTAAGAGAAAGTGATGATAATTTGGACGATGGACTGACCCAATATGGCGAAGAGAACATGGTCGTAAAAGGGACGGGGGAGAATCTGGAGTTGACCAGTACTGACCTGGGCCAACTTTCAACTGCATTGCAACCCGAAACGTACTCAACAAACGAACAAGACCTTACAGGACATTTTGAGTACGAACGTTGGATGATGCTGAATTTTATTGCCACAAACCTGCAAACAGACGAAGGCACCCATGAGCTTGGCAATTTATTGGAAAACGAAGGAGAAAAACTCGGTGTGTACATCTACAATAGGCTTGAAGAAGGAGCAAAGAAAAAAGACCTAATCACTGAAGTAAAAGAACTGATCATAGAAACTATTACCGAAAAGATCGCCCTATCTACCAAACTCTTTTGAAAATGAAAAACTTAACCACACTTATTATGCTATGCATGGGGCTTTTATGCCATGCCTTCCCAAACCCCAAGGACACCATTTACACCAATGTGGAAACCTTGATGAAAGAAGTTCGAACTACTAAAAACAAAACAGCTACGTATTATCTGGTACTGAAGGATGGAGAGGAAAAAGAGGTTAAGGTGCGGATAGACCTAAAACAAATCGATTGTGAAATACCCATTTTCAAATCGGAATCTTTTGATATTAAAAAATTGATGGCACTTAAAGAGGAGAGCTTAACTGAACCTAACCTAAAATTGCAAGTCATTGATACTAAGTCTAAAGAATGGAAGCGGCTGACAAATGAAGTAAAAACTTTGACCAAGGAACGCGATGCCCTAAAAGCAGATACGTTGTCTCTTGATTCCACGGCCATTGCGAAGACAGAAGCAGATTTACAAGATAAAGTGAAGGATTTTAAAAAGGTCGATGCAGAAGTGACAAAATTGTTCAACGAATACGAAGCTATGATGGACAGCCTTATGGGAAATTTACGCACGCAATACAAACAGCGTTTGGTTGCCGCTATGGAAGAAGCCTATGAAAAAATAGAAAATAAAGAAACTACCTTTAAAAGTGTTGATGATGATGGAACCTTTTGGGATATACGTTTGGACCTTCTAAAAATTGATGCAACTCGTGAAATGAAAATACCACGACGAAAGGATGGAGGAGATGAGACAACTGAAAAGATTACTGCTGGCAAGTTCTACTATATTTTGCATTTTGCTGAGTTTGGCACCATGTTCGAAGAGGAGAAGGTTAAAAAGGTTTTTAGTGCCATAAAATTGTGGGAGTTCCATTTAAACCCTTATTTGGTGGATAAAAAATTTGGATTGGTCTGTGGTGATCAGTACCGAACCCAGCACTATATTAACAGTGTAGTGGATTATAAGAATTATGAGGGGAGTTTGGTTGAGGAAGAGGAATTTGCTGACAATAATCCCTTAGCGGTTATGGAACTACGCAAATTTTCTGGAGGGTACGCACAAGAATATGTTGGAAAATTTGGTTGCGTAAGATACTTCAGTGGTTATAGTTGTTCACATGATGACCCTCTTTATGCTATTCAAGGCAAGAACAAGGCCCATATGGGAGTCGATCTTCTTGCTCCCATAAATACGGAGGTTTTTAGTGCAGTAGAAGGTATAGCCTATGTTTACCCTGGCGAAATTAGAGGGTATGGAAAAACCATAAGTGTGAAAGGAAAATTAAAAAATCTTAACACAGGAGAGTTAGAGGAAATTTATGTGATGTATGCACATCTAAATAATATATCTATTGAAAATGGTGCCAGTGTAAAAGTTGGCGATGTTCTTGGAAGAACAGGAATCACAGGAAACGGTGATACTAAAAAGAAAGATGAAAGACATCTACATTTAGAGATTTTAACTCAGAAGTGGCCAAGTTCAGCAAAAGGATTTAGTATCAGGAAACCTCCACTTCAATATTTTAAAGTAATTAATCCATAAAATTTGGAAAATGAAGAAAATAGTATCAATTCTATTAATAATAAATGTTTCATGTATTAGTAATGGTCAAATTAAAAAATCTGAAATATTAAAATATGAACAAAGAGTAAAAGTGATTGAAAACGAAAAACAAGAATCCCCAAAAAATAATTTTGACCGTGTATATAAAACATTTTATGTAAACGGAAAGGATACTGTTTTTTTGTTAAAAGAAATCTTCAGGCAACGAAACAAAAAAGCCAGTGATACAATTATTGAAGTTTCTAACAAAGAAAAAGAGTTTAGGGTTTCAACTAATATTGTTTTATATCTTTTTGAAGATAACTATATCTTCTTAATTAAGAAAGAGGAAAATCAGTTTCACTTAATAGACGATATAAAGGATGAATATCAAACTTTTTATGATGAACTAGGTATGCCTCATAAGACCTATTTTCCTACGAGAAGCATTGAGTACTTTAAAAAGAATGATTACATAGTTACCTATTATTCAGAAGGAGGTTATAAAATTGGGATTTTTGAAATAACCGAAACTGGCATAACAAAAAAGTTTCTTTCTGAAGGATGCCTTTTTTATGAAGATTGGTATGAATGGGATAGTTTTTATGAAATAAAAGATGGGAAGATTTTTCTAAACTATCTCATTGACCCTAATAGAGATCAAATAGGTCAAGTTGAGCTGAAATATGAGAATGGGCAATACAATTTAGACCTGAATCAATGTAATTAATCCCTCCAGCATGGAGATACCATACCCCCGCTAGCGCGAGCAACTGCACTGAGCTTGCCGAAGCGTCACGCTCGTGCCAAACAAGGTAATCAATATAAATAGTTAATGAGAACAGTAAAATGAGTCGAATATGAATAAACAACCAAAATAACATATGATTTAAACCAACAACAATTAAGCGCAGCATACCCCCCCAAATCAATTTTCTTCCAAAAATAAGTATGGAAGAAAATAACCATTAACCAATAAAAATTTTACTTATGCTACGCAACAATTATGTACTGCTACTATTTTCATTGTGCATTACCACCATCTATGCCCAGGACAAGCTCTGGGAAGTCAACCTAAATGAAAAACTCTACAAAGTAGGTTGGATAGAACAGACCAACGATGGGCTAATACTGGCTGCTGGGGATAGAGGACTTATGGCCTTGGACAATAATACGGGAACTGAAGTTTGGTTCAACGAGACCCTTAAGGCAGTGGACAAAAATACCTTGTTGAACATTCCAGAGTTACCCATGTTCTATGTGGAGTATGTTCCTATAATAGGTAAAACCAGAGGGGTACTCATAAATTCCAGTAATGGAGACATATTATTCGATACCAAGGATGATGGATATCGAATGAAGAACTTCACCATTATTCCCGATGAAGCAATGATTTTATTTGAACTTATTAAGGACAAATCAAGATACCTGATGAAGTTTAGTTTAAGAACATGGGAAGAAGAATGGATCACTTCAGTAGGTACCATAAAACAAAACCTGTTACAAAAAGTTCTTGGGAATGTCTCATTTATTGAACAGGGCCCTTTTTTTAATGATCAAGGTAATATGATCTTGGGCACCGAGGATGAAATTTATGTTATAAATCCTCAAAATGGGAAAATAGTATGGCAACAGGAAGTAAAGAAAAAAATTAAGACACTGGTCTATTCCCCAATAAATAATAATCTGTATTTGGGGCATAAGAAAAATAATAAACTGATAATTTTTGATTCTGGAACTGGTGAGGATATCATACCTGAAAAACTAAAATTAAAAGCTGATATGATTGATTTGATGGAAGATGATGATACCGATAATTTAATTTTAGTGGAGTCGGCAGGTTTCAACCTACTTGATCCAGAAACCAACACCTTAAAATGGAAAAACAATTTTAAAATATCCTCATTATCCGAAGTTATTCCTAAAAATGATAAATTTTATGTATTCGGTAAAGGCGAAAAATCCAGTGAAGTTGCCAAAGTTGATTCCAATGGGAAAAAAGAATGGAGGGCTAATATAAGAGGGTATGCATATTACCAAAGTTTAACGGATAAGGGAATTCTGTATATATCCACAGATAGGTCGAACATAATTGATTACGATACAGGAAAGGATGTTTGGAAAAGAGATGTGAAATTCAGGGCAATTCCCGCTGTAACATATGATGAACAAGAAGATAAAGTAATCATTTTTGAGAATAAGAATGGTTACAAATTTGATTTAAAAACGGGAGATATCGATCTCTTCGCCCAAGATATTGCGTTGAAAAAAGTATCTAGGAAAACACCCTTACAGGCTGAGTTTCTAGAAGGTTCTGGTTACTTTTTGTTCACTGACCAGCATGTTTCATTATTATCCCAAGATGGTGATTTGGTCTATTCGGATTATTATACACCGCCATCATCAACCAATGCTTTATTTGAGCTTAGTAATTTGGCAGGAAGGATGTTCTTGGGAGTCGATATAGATATTGAAGGGTCAATAGAAAATATAAACATGTTAAACTCCTTGTCAAACGGGGTCTACCAAAACACACGTGACCAAAATGGCGCCAACAGCCATACTTCAATTGCGGCAGGACTTTATGTTGGTAGTGGAGGGAATATGCAAACGGTTTTTGAGATTACTTCTACACGATATTTTAATTCAAAGCAAGATAAAGATCATCAATTTATTGTGGCAAAAACCAAGGATGATACAAATACAACCACCAGGCACGCCATATATATGGTTAGAAAAGCTACAGGACAAAAAGAAAAAACCATTGATCTATTGGACAAAACTCCAAATTACCTTGTTGATACAGTTGATAATAGAGTCTTTGTTAACCAAAACAATGAATTGTTGACATCCTATCAATTTTAAGGTCAATCTGTTTTTTAACGAATAGATATTCTCTTCTTGGGTAAAATCTCGAGAGGAGAATATTATTCAACGAGTAATTCCATCCCAATCTTCATGTTGTTCTATGCACATAACTATTTCTAAAATAAGTTGGCTCACACCGATGTTTTTCTTTTTCATTACTATTGCATCTGCCCAAGCCGTAGATTTGGAGACTTTGGGGAAAGGCAAGGCCTTTAAGCTGGGCGGAGGAGTATCTTCCAATGGAGTTTTTTATAATTCCAACCAAGACGTAGGGCGTGAGCCGTTTACTTATTTCCTGCAGGGAAGCCTTAATATCTCGTTCTATCAATTTAGTATGCCCATCAGTTATAGTTATACCAACCAAGGCGAGCAATTGAATTATAACCTACCTTTTAATTTTAATCGATTGAGTTTGCACCCAAAATATAAATGGGTTCAAGGGCATATTGGTGATGTGGCGATGAGCTTTTCTCCCTACACGCTGAATGGCCACCAATTTACTGGGGGAGGAGTGGAGCTGACCCCCAACGGATCATGGAAAATTAGCGCAATGACAGGTAGATTATTAAAAGCAACAGAATACGATGGCGAAGAACAGACCATTCCGGCTTTTCAACGTATGGGGTATGGGCTAAAGTTGGGCTATGAACAGGAGCGGTATAGCGCGGGAGTCATAGTTTTCTATGCAAAGGATGCTATTAATTCGATAACAACGGTTCCCGATGAACAAGAGGTTGCACCCAAAGAGAATATGGTATTGAGCCTTGAAGGATCCTATAAAATCATGGAAAGTTTAGAGGTAAATACTGAATACGCCACCTCCGCCATTACCCAAGATTTACGAGCTGAAGAATTAAAAAGTAATAAAGGGAGTCTTGCAGGTCTTTTGTTGAAAAAAAGAGCTTCTACCCAATATTTTGACGCATTTCGAATGGGACTAGATTATAGTTTCCATAAATCCACGCTCGGGGTTGCGTATGAACGTATAGCTCCTGGTTATGAAACTTTGGGAGCCTATTTTTTCAACAATGATTTTGAAAATATCACTTTGAATACCAGTACGGCACTGTTTGACAATAAATTGAACCTGGCATTTAATATTGGCTATCAGAGAGATAACCTTAAAAACCAGAAAGAAAGAAGTATGAATAGGACGGTGGGATTCCTCAACGCAACATATAATGCTTCTGAATTGCTGACCATATCAGGGTCATACTCCAACTTTACCACTTTTACCAATTCCAAAGTAAACCAGTTCGATGTTATAAACGATGACAATTTATTGGACGATGCATATGATGTTTTGGATTATAAACAATTATCCCAAAATGCCAATGTTAACGTTAACTACATACTTTCCAAAAAAGAAAACTTGCAGCAAAACTTAAATGTAAACTATGCTTTGGCAGATGTTTCCAGTGCTGAAGATGGTGTGGTTCGCATTGGAAATGCTTCAACTTTTCACAATGGTAATGTTTCGTACACCTTGGGATTTCCCGATAAAAAGATGAATATTACTACGGCCTTGAATGGAACGCTCAATACTTTGGGTACGGAAAACTCATCCACTTGGGGGCCTACATTAAATATCAACAACAATTTTTTTGAAAATACATTGAATACAAATTTTGGAGCATCTTATAACACCAGCAATCCAAATATGGTCGCTACCAACGTAACCAATTTTAGGGCCAACCTATCTTACATATTCAAGGAGAAACATAATTTTCACTTGAGTTTAATTCAATTGTTCAAAAATCTATCGACAGGGAACACCAGCGAGTTGACCATAACTTTTGGCCACAGCTATAGTTTTTAAAAAAGGCATGATTTAGTTTAATGTCAACGCGAACTTGTTTCAGGTTCTCATAATGGTATTCTCTACATAATGAGTTCGGAATGACCGAGCGATAAATTTATGTTTTCAGCACTTCAAACAAAAAAAGCCCTTAATCATAAGGGCTTTTCAATATTCTATAAATAAAGGTTTCTTAATCCGCAGCCTTATCCACCACCAATCTGTTGGGACGATTGGCAATTTCCCAAGCGGTATGGAAAATAAGTCGTGTACGGTTTTCCAACAGATCGTAATTTATTTTGTCGGGCGTATCGCTAGGTCTGTGATAATCTGCGTGGGTACCGTTAAAATAGAATATGATCGGAATGTTGTTCTTTGCAAAGTTGTAGTGATCACTTCTATAGTAAAATCGATTGGGGTCGTTCTCGTCGTTGTACGTATAATCAAACTCAATATTGGTGTATTTTTTGTTCACCTCTTCGGAGAGATTATGAAGTTCGGTGCTTAATTTATCGGAACCTATAAGGTACAAATAGTTTCTAGCACCTGCATATTTCGGGTCTATTCGACCGATCATATCGATGTTAAGGTCGACCACAGTGTTTTCCAAAGGAAAAACAGGGTCAACATCGGTGTAGTATCTGGAACCCAACAGGCCTTTTTCCTCTCCGGTCACATGGAGGAACACGATAGACCGTTTTGGGCCATTTCCCTCATCGGCCGCTTTTTTGAAGGCTTCCGCAATTTCCAACAATGCCACGGTGCCCGAGCCATCGTCGTCCGCCCCGTTGTTGATCTGACCATCTGCTGTTATACCGATATGGTCTAAGTGTGATGAAATGACCACGTATTCTTCTGGCTTCTCGGTGCCCTTTAAAAAGGCCACTACATTTTCTGAGGCTATTTTATCATTGCCACCTTTAATGTTCAATTGAATGTCCGCGGCAATTGTTTTGGGCAAATGATCTTGTTCAATATCATCTTTGATGGTCCTGGCCGCTTTTTCATCCAAAATAATAAGTATATCATTGTTTGTGTCTTCCGCAAGTTGCATACGACCGCTATTATTACTTTTCATAAATTGAAAATATCCCCTGAATCGCGGATAATTCTGGGAATCGTAATAAAGAACACCTTTTGCCCCTTTTTCTATGGCAAGGGCTGATTTTTTCCCCATGGCTTCGGACATGTTGCTCCACGAAGATTTTTCAGAAGACCCCGAAAGCACATAATTACCATCTGCATTTATGGGTTCACCGGCCTTGATGAGCACTAACTTTCCGGAGACGTTTATATTGCCATAATCGGAATAGTTACCTTCTTCTATGCCATAACCAGCATAAACAATTTGGTCAAAGCTCCCTTCAGCAGATGAAAATGTTACCACATCGTTGCCCAATTCAAATGTCTCATTATTGATGGTCAGGCTTCCCTCGGGTACTTTAGATACTTCCAAAGGCACTTTTTGAAAGTAGTCCCCATCCGCTTTTGCCGGCGGAATGTCCAAGGATTCATAATGGGCCTTTATATATGCAACCGCTTTTTTTTGCCCTGGCTCACCAGTTTCCCTTCCCTCAAACTCATCTGAGGCATAGGTGTACAAATGTTCTTTAAGATCTTCTTGCGTAATGGACTCCGCATAAGGTACAGGACTTGCTACGGGTTTTGGTTCTTGTGGCCCCGAAACGGTTTTTTGTGAAGAATTGCAAGCAACGACAAGGCCAAGGACCAATAAGGATAGTTTTTTCATTTATTTGAGTTTTCAGAATTTTCAAAAATAGGCAAAAGTTTACTAAAGAAATCGCAATATGTACATGAACATTCTCATCACCATTGCGTATCTTGGCGTTTCTTTTAATGGACACCACAAACTTGTATTTATGGGCAAGAACAAAAGTGTTATTGTAGTAGGAGGGGGCATTGTTGGCCTTTCCACAGCATATTTTTTACAGAAAGAAGGGCATCGTGTAACAGTGCTGGACAAATCTGACATCTCTTCGGGAGCCTCTTTTGTAAATGCCGGGTATCTTACTCCCAGTCACATAATTTCACTGGCCGCACCTGGTATGATCACGCAGGGATTGAAGTATATGTTCAATTCTTCCAGTCCATTTTATATGAAACCAAGGTTAGATCCAGACTTTATAAAATGGGCCTGGTATTTTAAAAAATCCTCTACCAAGACCAAGGTAAATCAATCCATGCCCATTATCCGGGACATCAATCTTTTGAGCAGGGAACTGTATGAGGGAATACGGGCCTCTGGCGATTTGGGAACGTTTCAAATTGGGGACAAAGGTTTGTTGATGATGTTCCAGTCCGATGAAGCCCGTGACCACGAAATGCAGGTTGTGGAAAAAGGAAAAAATCTAGGGTTAAAGGGAAGGTTGTTGACAAAGGACGAATTGAGTTCCCTTGAACCAAATGTGGAAATCGATGCCGAAGGCGCCATACTTTGGGAATGTGATCGCCATACCACGCCACCATTGATCATGAAAAGGATGACGGAATTTCTCGTTGGGGCAGGGGTGGACATCCATAAAAATGAAGAGGTCAAGGATGTTTTGGCATCGGGGAACAAAATTACCGAAGTGAAAACCGAAAAAGCATCGTACCAAGCAGATGAAGTTGTTTTTGCCGCGGGGTCGTGGACATCAAACCTGTCAAAAAAGTTGAATCTAAAGTTACCGTTGCAAGCGGGAAAGGGATATAGAATCAATGTGGAAGAGCCCACCAACATTACCATGCCCGCCATTTTGATGGAGAAAAAGATAGCGGTGACCCCTATGGAAGGGTTTACCCGATTTGCCGGGACCATGGAATTTTCCGGGATCAACCACACCATTCGAAGAGAAAGGGTGGAAGCCATCGCCAAAGGGGTTGAGGCATATTACAGCGGATTACAAATCCCTGAAAAAGCCAAGGACAATGCCCAATGCGGATTAAGACCGGTTTCTCCCGATGGACTTCCCTATATTGGCCGACCCAAAAACTACGATAATTTAACGGTAGCAGCCGGACATGCCATGATGGGATGGAGCATGGGGCCGGCGACAGGGAAGTTGGTTACCGAACTTATATCAGGGCATAAATTGTCCATGGATATATCCCCGTTTGATCCCCAGCGTAAATTTTAAGTGGTTTATTGCGTATTGTAACAGGATATATGCAGTTTAGATTTTTCAGTTGTTCTTTTAACGACTAATTTTACAGCATGAAAAGACACTACGCCATTTTTCTATTTATTTCATTCTTGCAGATACTTGGAATTTGGTCACAAGAGATGCAGATCTTTACCGTGGAGGATTTTGACCTCAAAGGGAAGGTCAAGTCATGTCTGGTATCTACAGACTACGGCAAGGAATTGTTCGAATTCAATGAAGATGGTATGTTGGTCAAGACAGTGACCCAATACAATGATACCGATCAAGATATTACTTACTATAAATATGATAATGGTGAATTGGTGGAGAAGCGTATGGAAAGTTACAAGAACAACATCTTGGATGAATCCACTTCCATGGCCAATTTTTATGAAATTGATACGGTTCCTTCCAGAAAGGTTATTGAAAAAATCATCTCATACGATAAACAATTCTTGGAACAAGAACAATATCATTATGACAAGGAAGGAAAGTTGGTTCGAATTATCTCGTCCAACGGAGATGGAGTGGATGAAACCACTTTTGAATATTCTGAAATAAAAAATGAACATACCGTAAGTACGTTCACCAATGGGATTTTACAAAAATCCGTGAGGACCTCTACTAAAAATGGACCCAATGGTAACCAAAAGGTTGTACTGACCAAGGAATATATTGATGGGGAACCCAATACTGCCATCGAAGAGGTTTTTAATAGCGAAGGCAACTTGGTCACCAGTGAAGACTTTTTATATGATATGGTAGAAAAAGAATTTGTGTCCCAAAAAAAACGATTTTACTATTATACCGATGGTATTTTGAGCAAGGTGGTGAAGAAAACGGTAAATACAGAGTCTGCGGACAAGTATATCTTCCAATTTGACAACCATGTGCCAAGTAATTGGGTAAAACAGATCGTTACTCCCGGAAACACCTATACCACAAGAATAATTGAATATTACGAGGAGGAGGTTCCGAAGAAAGAGCAACAACAATAAATAGCTGGCTACAACAATTCTTGAACAATCTCCGGTTTAACTTCATGGCCGCCTTTAAAAGTAATTATCTCCGCCCTGCCTTGAAATAGTCTGTCTATTTTAACTTTTTCGGCCTGTAAACGCTCTAGGTTAAGGTATTCATCTTGGTCCCCATAGATTATTTTCACCTTCGTGGTGTCATGGTCCAAAAAATCAAAATCCGTCTCGCAAAGCTCATTGGGAATTCCACCCGCATATAGCGCGATCAACTTACAATTTGCCTTTTTGCTTGCCAACCATCGGGTGGCCACGGAAACCCCCTGAGAAAATCCAAAGAGGATAAGGTTTATATTTTCCGGAAGATTTTCTGCCTTTAGCACGGCATCGATATAATTGAGCACATTTTTCACTTCGGTCGCCGTATTCTCCTTGGTCAACCAACTTGCCCCAACATATTTGTATTCGTTTTTTAGATAGTATTTGGATGGTGCTTGCGGAACGATAATGTAGTTTTCCTCGGCATTCAAGCCATTAAAATACTTCACAAAATACCGGCTTAGGTACCCGATACCATGAAAAACCAACCAAACATTTTTGGTTTTCGGACCTAATTCATTCTGTGTCAGATATGTATTTTGTGTGGTATAGCATACCGTCTTTTCCTTGTTTGACATGATTAAGAAGGCTTTGATGGATATTGAAAAAGCTTTGCGTAATTTTACAAAAAAGTAGAGGGATGAACGAACACAAAGAGAAGATTCTGTCCGTTTGCAACGAAATATGCAAAGGCACGTTAATGGAAACACTGGATATCACCTATATCGATGTGGGCGAAAATTTCCTCTTGGCCAAAATGCCCGTTACACCAAAGGTACACCAGCCCGATGGGGTGCTGCATGGTGGCGCTTCGGTGGCACTTGCGGAAAGTGTGGGCAGTGCCGCATCATATATTTTCCTGGACGCAAAGGAATTTGTTATACGCGGTATTGAAATTGCGGCCAACCATGTCCGGTCTATCAGAGAGGGGTTTGTCTATGCAAAGGCGTCCATACTCCATAAGGGACGTACCACCCAACTTTGGGAGATAAAGATCACGGACGAAGAAGGCAATCTGATTTCCAATTGTAAACTGACTACCATTGCACTGCCCAGAAAATAAAAAACTCCAAGAAATTTTTGATAGAATTGAAACCTGCCTGCAAAACGGCCTACCTTTTGCCATCTATCGAAAACCCAATGATACCGAACTATTGGCGGTTTTTCAATCCAATGGCGAACTTGTGTTCTCCACGGATTTTTCAGAAAAGGGATTCGTTTTTGCCCCTTTTGACAAAGAAGACGAAGCTGTTCTGGTTCGACCAGATGATTTTTGGAAGGGAGCGTTCAACTCTGAAAACCCAAACACGATCAATAATGGTGCTTTGGACGAGTCAGGGAAAGATGTCCATGTTAATTTGGTCAAAAATGGAATCAAGGAGATTCAAAAAGGAAGACTTCAAAAAGTGGTGCTTTCAAGAAAAATAGAAGTGCCCCTCACAAAGTCGCCTATCAATATTTTCAAAACCCTTCTTGCCAAATACCCGAATGCCTTTGGATATCTTTTTCATCACCCGAAAGTTGGTATATGGTGTGGTGCCACCCCCGAAACTTTGGTAAAAGTGAAGAACAAGGAATTGCTGACCATGGCCTTGGCAGCTACGTTGCCCTATAAAAAGGAGGAAAGACCGAAATGGGGCAGTAAGGAGATCGAGGAGCAACAAATGGTTTCGGAATACATTGGCGATAAATTGGCACATACCATGGAACATTTGGAAATGGACGAAGTAGAATCCGTAAGGGCGGGAAATTTATGGCATTTACGGTCTGAAATCCGGGGGACCATGCTCCCGAACATAAAAACCATGGAAGTGGTAATGGCGTTGCACCCCACTCCCGCAGTTTGTGGAATCCCAACAGAGGAGGCAAAACAGTTTATCCAGAGCAATGAAACTTATCAAAGAACATATTATACCGGCTTTTTGGGAGAATTGAACCTAGGGCAACAAGGAGAGACCTCTCTTTATGTGAACCTTCGCTGTATGGAACTAAAGGATGGCACGGCATCCATTTTTGTTGGGGGAGGAATTACGGAAGCATCCGATCCCGAGAGTGAATGGATTGAAACCCAAAACAAAAGCAAGACTATGTTGGGCATCTTGTAAATTGGTGCTTTCGAATTTACGGGGAAATCACCTAGATGATGTATTTTTGTGGTCCATGATGTACTCAGATATTCCTGCAGCCCAAACCTTGGTTCTGTATTTTAAATCAAGAGGGGTTAAAAACATTGTCATTTCACCGGGATCCAGAAATGCCCCTTTGACCATCAGTTTTACAAAAAACCCTTTTTTTAATTGCTACAGCGTTGTCGATGAGCGTTGTGCCGCTTTTTTTGCCCTGGGCATGGCACAACAATTGGAGGAGCCGGTCGCAGTCCTATGTTCTTCGGGAAGTGCAATGCTCAACTTTTATCCGGCCGTTGCCGAAGCTTATTACAGCGATATACCCTTGGTCGTGATTTCCGCCGATAGGCCGAGCTATCGAATAGATATCGGTGATGGCCAAACGATACGACAGGAGAATGTACTGGAAAAACATATTGGATATTCAGCTAATTTAAAGCAGGATGTTTCCCATGCCATTGATAGTGTTTCCAAATATGGCAGCGCCTTGTTGGCAGAGAGTCAAGAAGAAATACAAGCCTATAACGAGGAGGAGATTTCCAAGGCACTTTCGGTAGCTTTTGAGGAAAAATCACCGGTACATATCAACATTCGGTTTGAAGAGCCTTTGTATGGAAGGGTGGAAGAGCCTTCAGTGAAAATCCCGGTTTTTGAAAGAAGCCTGAAAACGGATATAGTCGAGGAAAACTGGGAAACATTGGCCGATACATGGAAGAACAGCCCCCGTAAAATGGTTTTGGTAGGGGTAAATAAGCCCAACGCCATTGAAGAAGAGGTATTGGATAGCTTGGCAATGGACCCAAACATGCTGTTGTTTACCGAGACCACATCCAATCTACATCATCCCGAATTTTTTGAGAGCATTGATAGCATTATTGCCCCAATTGAAAAATCTGAAAAGAGGGATGAACTTTTCAAAGCTTTGCAACCTGATCTATTGGTGACTTTCGGGGGGCTGATAGTTTCGAAGAAAATCAAGGCTTTTTTACGGGAGTACAAGCCGAAACAACATTGGCACGTGGGTGTGAAAAAAGCCAACGATACATTCTATTGCTTAACGAAGCATATCAAGATGGACCCCAACCGGTTCTTTAAGGAAATTGCTTCCGATGTCAAGGTGGAAAGTGACTATAAAGCCTTTTGGGAAAGTAAAAAAGAAACTTACGAGAAAAAGCGGGAAGCCTATCTCAAGGAAATTCCGTTTTCAGATTTTACCGCTTTTCACCTGATACTACAACGTATACCTGAAAACTATCAAGTGCATTTGGCAAATAGTTCCACAGTCAGATATGCCCAATTATTTCCGATGAAAGCCTCTTTGAAAGTTTTTTGTAACCGCGGCACAAGTGGCATAGATGGCAGTACCTCGACGGCCGTGGGGAGTTCCGTGCACTGTTCGGAACCCACTTTGTTGCTTACGGGGGACCTGAGCTTTTTCTATGATAGCAATGCGTTGTGGAACAAATATATACGTCCCGATTTCAGGATAATCCTCATCAATAATTCGGGGGGTGGTATTTTTAGGATATTGCCAGGCAAAGAGGACACCAAAGAGTTTGAGACCTTTTTTGAGACAACTCATGAGTTATCGGCAAAACATTTAGCCGATATGTACGGTTTTGAACACCTAACCGCTGATAATGAGGTGGATTTGGGGGATAAATTGGGGGAGTTCTATTCAAAAGCCGATCAACCGAAGATTTTGGAAGTCAGGACACCGCGAGTATTGAACAATAAAATTTTGCTTGGGTACTTCGATTTCATATCTTAGAACCTTAGCTATAAATTTAATATGAACACTAACAAATTATGAGCAAAAGAGACGAATTAATCGAAAAGTACGCAGAAGACATCAAGAGCAAATTTGGGCAAACCCCAGATATGGATTTGTTGACCAAAGTCGCCATAGGATTGGGGCCGGCCATTTATAACCTGGATGCTTCCAAGGTTTCAGGATCCGACGACAAGGAATTGGAAACCGTGAAGAACAATTTCTTGATCAAAAAATTGGGTCTTGCCGATACCCCTGCTTTAATGGAATCGATCAACAGCGTAATTGATGCCTACGGAAAGTCGGAAAAGAACAAACATCGCGCTGTAATCTATTATATGTTGACCAAGCACTTTGGAAAGGAATCGGTTTATAATTAGGATTGTGACCAAATGCAATAAAAGCTGTCCAATAAAGGGCGGCTTTTTTTATCCCCGTTTTTTACAACTACCTTTGCGACATGATAGAATTGGGAAACTATAATACCCTTAAGGTGCTAAGGAGCACCAGTGTAGGCCTTTTTTTGGGTGACGATGAAGGCACGGAAATCCTTTTGCCGAACAAATACGTGCCAGAGGATTTCGAGATAGATCAGGAGATGGAAGTTTTTTGTTATCTGGACAATGCCGAGCGTCCTGTTTCCACGACCCTAAAACCTAAGATAATCCGCAATGGATTTGCTTATTTGGAAGTTGTTGAAGTAGGAGCCTATGGGGCTTTTTTGGATTGGGGTTTGGAGAAGCACCTGCTTGTTCCCTTTAGGGAACAATCCGAAAGGATGGAAGATGGGAACAAATATGTCGTCCATTGCTATATGGACGAGGAAAGCATGCGTCTTACGGGGTCGAGCAGGGTAGATAAGTTCCTTTCCAATGAAAATATTGATTATGATCAAAACGACCAGGTAAATCTGTTGGTGTACCGAAAAACACCGTTGGGATGGGAGGTCATTGTGGATGATATGCACAAGGGACTCATTTTTGACAGTGACATTTTCAAGCCTATTTCGGTGGGAGATACGTTGAAGGGCTATGTAAAGAATATACGGGACGACAAAAAACTGGATATCTCCCTTCAACCAATTGGAGCTAAAATGTTGGAGCCCACTGCAAAAATGATTTTCGACAAGCTTGAAGAGAACAATGGTTTTTTGCCCCTGCATGACAAATCATCCCCGGAGGAGATTAAAAAGGTTTTGCACCTTAGTAAAAAGGCATTTAAAAAAGGCGTGGGCATCCTTTATCGCCAGCGAAAAATCAACATTCAGGACGATGGCATCCGTTTACTTTGATTTTGAAAAGCAGTTGGGAACAGATTCTTTCAAGCTTTAAGGGCGTAAAGTTTTTTTCTTTCTGTAAAATCTCTATTTTTGTATTAAATTCAGATTAACTTATTGGTTGTTATGTTTTTAGCATAACATATAATTATAACCACGTCACCATATGCCTTTTATTGAAGAAAGCGATTTGTTGGACCTTCATAAGGATATAGATAAGGCCCAGATTATTAACGAAAGACTTCTTGATCAGATAAAGTACAAGAACAAAGACCTTCGTAAACTTAAACTGCAACGAAACATATTGTTGGGGTTTGTTGGGCTCTTTGTGATCGGAACGTTGGCCATTACTTCGTTCACTGCGGGGTTGAGTAGTAAGCAATCGTTTGAGAACCAAGGCAATTTGCTGGTTTCCATAGATAGTCTGGATGTAATCAAGGCTAGGATAGACAATTTAAAATCCCAGAATGAGGAACTCAGCTTGGTGAAGGAATTTTACTTGGCAAAAGAATTTTTGAACAAGGAAAAAATATATTCCGTTCAGGTAAAATCTTTTGTTGAAAACAATGTGACCCTGGCCTCCGAGGCACTCACCAATACTCTTTTTGTAAAAACAAACCCTTTTTATGCATATTCCCTGGGTAACTTTGAAACCTTGGAAGAAGCACAAAAATTCAGAAAACAATTGGTCCAAATGGGCTTTGAGGATGCGTTTGTTGCCTCCTACAAAGATGGACAGAGAATTAAAATAGAAGATCCATATTAATCTTGGGAAACACAAAGGCTTGGATACAGGCTGCTAGACTGCGCACACTTCCTCTTTCGTTATCAGGAATTATTGTAGGTACTGCGTTGGCCATATTGGAAGGCCATTTTGAGACGCACATTTTTGTCTTGGCCCTGTTGACCACGGTTGGGTTTCAGGTCACTTCCAATTTTGCCAACGATTATGGAGATGGGATAAAAGGAACGGATAATGAAGATAGAATAGGTCCGGCAAGGGCGCTGCAAAGCGGTTCCATTTCTAGGAACTCCCTTAAAACGGGAATTATCATCTCCATCCTTATCAGTATGGCAATTGCCTTGGCCCTTATTTACTTGGCCTTTGGCCCTGGGAATTTTACTTATATCCTTGTTTTTTTTGTGCTCGGCCTGTTAAGTATCTGGGCGGCCATAAAATATACCGTGGGTGCCAATGCGTACGGTTATAGGGGAATGGGGGACCTTTTTGTATTCCTCTTCTTTGGATTGTTGGGAGTGCTCGGAAGCATGTTTTTATATACAAAGGCTCTGGTTTGGGCGGCTGTTTTGCCGGCAGTTTCAATTGGTCTTCTGTGTGTGGCGGTGCTAAACCTGAATAATATGCGCGACGTGGTTTCAGATAAAAAACATGGCAAGAACACCATGGTCGTTACCATGGGATTTGAAAATGGAAAGCGATATCATTTTATATTGATTTTGATGGCATTGACCTGCTTTTCTTTATACTTGTTGATTGAAAATTTTGGATGGAAACAGTCATTTTTCATGTTGGCATTTATACCATTATTGATTCATCTAAGAAAGGTGATGCTGACCAAAAATCCGGGCAGTTTGGATGCGGAACTTAAGAAAGTAGCACTAAGTACCTTTTTGCTTGCTATTTTATTCTTTATCTCAGTCAATATTTTTTTGTAAATTTGATTATCAACCAAATAAACTTCAAGGAACTTGGAACATCCGATAAAAATTTTAATCGTAGAGGATAATGTTATCATCGCAGATGATATGCAATCCATGCTAGAGGAAATCGGCTATGAAATTGTTGACAATGTCATAGTGTACGAACAGGCCGTAGATGTATTAAAGAACAACCACGTAGATTTGGTGTTGATCGATATTATATTGGCTTCGGACAAAACTGGTATCGACCTCGGTAAGCATATCCGTGAGACGTACAACATACCTTTCATCTTTGTTACTTCCAACTCGGACCGAGCCACTGTTGAAAACGCCAAAACAGTAAAGCCAGATGGTTATTTGGTAAAACCCTTTGAGCAACAGGATCTTTATACATCTATAGAAATTGCGCTTTCCAATTTCAACTATGCCAAAAAGGGAGCCAGTAAAACGGAAAATCAAGAGGCAGCAGATGAAATAACCTCAAATTCCGTGTTAAAGGATTCCATCTTTGTAAAAAAACAACACCTATATTACCGTATTCAGTTTTCCGATATCCAATTTATAAAAGCGGACAATGTTTATCTAGAGGTAAATACGGTGGACAAAAAGTTCTTGGTACGTTCGCCATTAAAGGATTATTTGGAGAAATTACCAAAGAACAAGTTCTATAGGGCTCACAAATCGTACATTGTAAATGTTGATCATATAGATGCAATCAACTCCAAGGATATAATGATCAACAATAATCTAATCCCTATATCCAAGGATTTTAAGGAGTTTATTCTTTCATCAATGAACAGTTAATGTTCCCTCAATTTAAAGAATAACGAAGTGTCCGGATGGGCACTTTTTTTTTGCAACACTATTTATTGGGAAAACACCACAACTTTTAGAGGGTTCACAACAATAGTTTTCCCCAAATCCCCGGTATCCATACTTTAGCAATGTAATAATTCAGAAAGTAATTTTTTTCATTTTCATATAGTGTTCTCGTAAAGGGGTCTTGTTGTAAAAGCAGGGCCTTTTTCAATTTTATACCCTTTGTGCTAAGTTCTTATTCCATGAAAAGCACAAAACATCGATAAAATGCCTCTTGACCAATAAACTTTATCATTTCACAACAGAAAACAACACTTTCACAACAATAGTGGTCAACTCTTTCCTTTGGAATTTAATTTTGTAGCCAAACTAACGTTCTTTATATACCCCATACATCTAAATTCGGTACGTTTTTTATTTTTTGGATTGAATTGGTTGTCGGGGCAATAAAGGAAAAAAAGGGCACGATAATAATATAGTACCACACACAGGTGGCTGCTGTATCAATTAAATTAATGGGACGTTACGTAAGATTTTTATTTACCTCGGTATTTTTTTTGTTTCTCTACACCGCATCGGCTCAAACCATTGCCGAAGAAGAAAGTACTCTCAAAGAGTTTCAGGATACCAATCAACCTACTGAGCGGTTCAATGTTTTTTTCAATTCATTGGATCGATACAATGTAAATTCTGCTTATGATTGGCTGGACACGATAAAAATTTACATGTCCAATGCACAAAAGACGGGTGATACCTTGGCCACAAGACTTTATAAAGTAATGCAGGCCCAGGTGTATAACGATTTGGGCGAGTATGACAAAAGTACCGCCCTTGCCAAGGAACTTTATGAAATTAAGGATTCTTTGGATGCAGGTTCCCAAAAAGTGGTCTTGGATGTACTTGACGACAACTATGCGAACCTTCAATTGTTTGATAAGCAGATTGAAATCAGAAAACAGAAGCGTGAGCTGGGCCTGACCAATAATGTCTCTTTTTACGATATCTACAGTAACTTAGGGTTATATAGAAAGGCACGGAACCAATATATTATGGAGGTCAAGCCGACCATAGCGGACAATGATTCATATGGTCTGGCGAAATACCATAGTAAGGTTGGGAATTACCTTAGACTTGATGATTCCGCCCCAACGGCCTTAAGTGAGCTAAAAAAAGCCAAAGCCTATCTGGATGTTTATGACAACGATATTTCCACACAAAAAAGTGAGGCCGATATTTTTGAAAGTGAACTTTTAAAAGCAGAAATAGAAGGAAACATAGCTAAATGCCATGTAATGCTCGGTGAGTATGAAGAGGCGATCCCTCTTTTGGAAACAAGTATCGAAACCTTAAAAAAATCACCGAACAACAAGGATCAAAGTGAGGTGGTGGAAAATACGCTTTATTTGGCGGAGGCCAACCTCCAAATGGAACATTTTACCGAAGCAAAAAAATACCTCGATGTTGAATTTGACAACATCAGCGTTCTACAGACCATTAAGAAAAACAGTTTATTGGCGGCTTTCTACGATAAAGTTGAGAACTACAAGAATGCTTCCATTTACTACAAACGAAATGAAAGGATCAAAGATTCATTGGCCAAAAAACAGTCTGCGCTGATCAAGCAACAATTGGTGACCATT
>CEVF01154092.1_pt1 | contig 20464 bp, 16 predicted proteins | sample 356441 | NCBI WGS metagenome assembly CEVF01 (sample SAMEA2622765, study PRJEB7988) | marine metagenome | biome: marine biome (ENVO:00000447); feature: surface water layer (ENVO:00002042); material: "saline water (ENVO:00002010), including plankton (ENVO:xxxxxxxx)" | depth 5 m | reverse complement strand
TAAATAACAATATGTAGACTAAATATTTCATAAAATTTGGGATTCAAAAACTATTCGTACACCCTTAAAATAGAACCATTGAGTTCCGTATTATAGACTTTGAGCGCTTTTGCGGGAGTATTGTCCACTTGATTCAAGGGTGTTCCATCTTGATCAAAACGGGAACCATGTACGTCGCAATAAAAAATACCTCCGTTCTGATCCACAAAACGCACTTGGTCATAGGATTGATGACTACAGACCTGGCTGGCCGCCACATATTCCCCTTGCAGGTTTTTAGCGATAACCACCAAGTTTTTCAAAATAAACCCACCATTTTCGGAAAGATTTGACGCTTCATCAGAAGTTAGGTCGATGGTAAAGTCCACACCTGTTGGCTCCTCCACCAAGTTACCGTCCACTTCATCTTTAGAACAACCTTGTAAACAGGGAAATGTAAGGGCAAAAGCCGCCCCAGCACCTAAACTTCTTAAAAACTCTTTTCTTTCCATAGCGTGAGGTTTATAAATAAGAACGCTATTTCAGAGTAAATCGTATGCTAATATTCAAACTTCCCGTACTGGCTCTCGATGGTCAATTTCTTCTTTTCAGCAGCTTCCACACGGCCGATGATCTGGGCATCTACGTCAAAACTTTTGGAGATGGCCATAATTTCATCCGCAACCCCCTCATTCACATACAATTCCATACGATGCCCACAATTGAAAACTTGGTACATTTCCTTCCAATCGGTTCCAGATTGCTCCTGAATCAATTTGAACAAAGGTGGAATGGAAAACATATTGTCTTTTATGATATGAAGGTCATCCACAAAATGGAGAATCTTGGTCTGGGCCCCTCCACTACAATGCACCATCCCGTGTATTTCTTCCGAAGTATATTGTTCCAACACTTTTTTAATGATGGGTGCATAGGTACGGGTAGGTGAAAGCACCAATTTTCCCGCATCAAGAGGTGAACCTGGCACTTCATCCGTTAATTTGATGTTGCCGGAATACACCAATTCTTCGGGAACGGATGCATCAAAACTTTCCGGATACTTTGCTGCAAGATATTTGGAGAACACATCATGTCTGGCAGAGGTCAATCCGTTACTGCCCATCCCCCCGTTATATTCCGTCTCGTAACTCGCTTTTCCAAAGGAAGCAAGGCCCACGATCACATCCCCTGCTCGGATATTGGCATTGTCGATCACTTTTTTTCGTTCCATTCGAGCCGTTACGGTGGAATCGACGATAATGGTACGCACCAAATCACCGACATCTGCCGTCTCCCCACCAGTGGAACGAATGGTTATCCCATGTTTGCCCAAATCGGAAATGAGCTCCTCGGTACCATTGATGATGGCGGATATCACTTCACCTGGAATCAAATTCTTGTTACGCCCAATGGTCGATGAAAGCATGATGTTATCGGTAGCGCCAACGCAGATCAGATCGTCCACGTTCATAATAAGCGCATCTTGGGCTATACCTTTCCATACCGAAATATCCCCGGTCTCTTTCCAGTACATATAGGCCAATGAGGATTTGGTCCCTGCACCATCGGCGTGCATGACCAAGCAATGTTCCTCGCTACCCGTCAAATAATCGGGGACAATTTTGCAGAACGCTTTGGGAAAAAGTCCTTTATCAATATTCTTGATGGCATTGTGCACATCTTCTTTGGAGGCCGAAACACCTCGTTGGGCATATCTTTTACTGGTATCCGATGACATATGAATGGTTTGGGCAAAAATAACGGAAAGCCTTCAAATTATTGATAAGCTTTCCGTCTTTTCCTTGATGGTAAATTTCTATTTGGAAAACAGCATCTCGCGATATTTGGTAAACGGCCACAATTCATCGGCAATCAACTTTTCCAATTTATCGGAATGTTCCCGAATCTTATCAAAATACGGTTTTACATTATTACAATAGGCCTGTGCCTTTTTGTCCACCATGGACATACCATTGGCACGTTTGCGGGCATCCGTCATTTCATCGGTGAGCTTCTTAATTTCCACTATATGTTCCCCTATTTGTTCCAAGATATTCAATTGGCTTTCCGCCACTTTTTTGTGGGCAGCTCCGTACACCTCTTTCAGCCCGTGAATATTCTCCAATAAAACATTTTGATATTTTACCGCAGCGGGAATAATATGGTTGTACACCATTTCTCCCAAAACCCTGCCTTCTATCTGAATATGGAAGATATAGGCTCCCAACTCCACTTCTTTATGTGCCTTGAGCTCCACTTCGTTCATCACATCCATCTGCTTGAAAAGCTCAAGACTTTGTTTTGAGGTAATTACCTGAAGTGCTTCCGGTGTATTCTTATTGTAGCTCAGTTTTCGTCTTCGTGCTTCTTCTTGCCATTCAACACCATATCCATCTCCTTCAAAACGGATGCGTTTGGAGGTTTTGATATATTCTCGCAATACATTGAAAACCGCCTCATCTTTTTTCAGGCCTTTTTTGTCGATCAGGGCATCTACTTCTTTCTTAAAATCGGTAAGCTGTTTGGCCACAATGGTATTGAGGGTGGTCATGGGCTTGGCACAGTTCATCTTGGCCCCTACCCCTCTCATCTCAAACTTATTTCCAGTGAACGCAAAGGGAGATGTCCGGTTCCTATCCGTGTTGTCCAACAATATCTCCGGAATCTTGCCCACTACGTTCAGTTTGAGCTCTGTTTTTTCCTGCGGGGACAATTTTCCTTTGGAAACACCTTCCAGTTCATCCAGCACATCGCTCAATTGTTTCCCTATAAAAATGGAAATGATAGGTGGCGGTGCTTCATTGGCACCCAACCTGTGGTCGTTGCTCGCCGAAGCAATGGAGGCCCTCAATAATTCTTCATAAGTATCCACCGCCTTGATGGTATTTACAAAGAATGTCAGGAATTGAAGGTTTTTCATTGGTGTTGTGCCCGGGCTCAATAGGTTTACCCCGGTATCCGTACACAGCGACCAATTGTTATGTTTTCCGGATCCATTGACTCCTGCAAACGGCTTTTCATGGAACAGCACCGAGAAGTTATATTTATCGGCGATCTCTTCCATGACATCCATCAACAACAAATTGTGATCTACGGAGAGATTGGCCTCCTCAAAAACGGGGGCAAGCTCAAATTGGTTCGGGGCCACTTCATTGTGGCGGGTTTTTACCGGTATTCCCAATTTGGTACATTCCTTTTCGAGTTCGCTCATAAAACTGAGCACCCTTGCCGGTATCACCCCAAAGTAATGATCGTCCAATTGTTGTCCTTTGGCGGAAAAACTCCCAACCAATGTACGTCCCGTAACAGAAAGATCCAAACGGGAATTGACCAATGATTTGTCTATCAAAAAATACTCTTGTTCCCAGCCCAAGGTTGCGTGCACCTTTCTTACATTTTTATCAAAATATTGCGCCACCGAAGTCGCTGCTTGGTCCACGGCCTGCAAGGCCCTCAACAAGGGAGCTTTATTGTCCAGGGCTTCCCCTGTATAGGCCACAAATATGGTGGGTATGCAAAGTGTTGTTTTATAGATAAAAGCCGGGGAAGTCGGGTCCCAGGCGGTATACCCCCTAGCCTCAAAAGTGTTTCTGATTCCGCCACTGGGAAAACTGGATGCGTCAGGTTCTTGCTGCACCAATTGGGCCCCTCCAAATTTCTCCATGGCCTTGCCGTTGGGGAGGATATCAAAAAAGGCATCATGCTTTTCCGCAGTGGCCCCTGTCAATGGCTGAAACCAATGTGTATAGTGGGTAGCACCCATGGAAAGTGCCCAGGCCTTCATCCCTTCCGCTACTTGATCGGCAATCTTGCGGTCTATTTTTGTTCCTTGAAAAATAGCTGATTTTACCTTATCGAATGCTTCAGCGGTAAGGAACTGAAGCATTTTTTCTTCATTGAAAACATTCCTTCCGAACAGCTCGGACCTCTTACCTGTTTCATCGATATTGGCATGCACCCTATTGTGGCTCTCAGTCAACGCTTGAAATCTTGTTTTCGGCATATTCAATTATATTTAATTTTCAAATCTACAATTAAGAATTTAATAATATATACTTCAAAAATTACTTTTTTTTCAGTCAACCCTTTTCAAAATAGGGGTAATATAAATAATAACGATAATTTTGTGATTTTACCCCCATAAAAGATTGATAGTTAAATGAAAAAACTATTTTTGTTAATCATAAAATTGAGAACGATTAACTACCGGAATTATGAGCAAATCTAAATTAGAGTATCTATGGTTGGATGGCTATGAGCCAACAGCCAACATTAGAAGTAAGACTAGAATAGAAGAGGATTTTAGTGGTAAACTGGAAGATTGCCCGATGTGGTCTTTCGATGGTTCATCCACAAAACAGGCCGAAGGCGGCAATTCTGACTGCTTACTGAAACCTGTTGCCATTTACCCAGACCCAGCAAGAAGAAATGGTTATTTGGTTATGACCGAGGTATTGAACCCAGATGGAACACCTCACGTAAGCAATTCCAGGGCCACCATTGATGATGATGAAGATGATGATTTCTGGTTTGGATTTGAGCAGGAATACTTTATTATGGACACCAGAACACAACTACCTCTTGGATTCCCTGTTGGTGGTTACCCTGGCCCACAAGGTCTTTACTATTGCTCCGTTGGAGGAAGAAACACATGGGGAAGAGATTTAGTTGAGGAGCATGCAGACCTTTGTTTGGATGCCGGACTTAACTTTGAAGGTATCAACCAAGAGGTTGCTGCGGGACAGTGGGAATTCCAATTGTTTGCCAAAGGTGCCAAAAAAGCCGGTGACGAAATATGGGTAGCACGTTATTTGCTACAGAGATTGACCGAGCACTACGGATTCTATATTGAGTTCCACCCTAAACCTATCAAAGGAGACTGGAACGGTTCCGGTATGCATGCCAACTTCTCCAACACTTTGTTGAGAACTTGCGGATCCAAAGAAATATATGAAAAAGTATGTGAGGCCTTCCGCCCCGTGACCGATGAGCACATTGCTGTTTATGGAGAGTTTAACGATGAACGCTTAACCGGGCTTCACGAAACAGCTCACGTATCTGATTTCTCTTATGGTGTTTCCGACAGAGGGGCTTCCATTAGAATTCCGATAATGACCGTGGAGAAAGGTTGGAAAGGCTGGTTGGAAGACAGAAGACCTGCATCCAATGCAGATCCATATAAAGTGGCCGCCAGAATCATTAAAACGGTTAAATCCGCGGACGTATAAGTACTCGGGTATAAATTAGTTGTTGATTATAGATAGAAACCGTCCCGCATATGTGGGGCGGTTTTTATTTTATGGTCATATAGATGAACGTGCCATAGAAGGCCAAAAGCACCAAGCCATCCCTCCATCCCAATCGCAACCCTTTTGGAAAGAAAACCAAGGGAAAGATCAAAAAGGAAATACCGAGCATCCAAAAAATATCACTGGACAACAATCCTTCATCCATAACGGTTATCGGGGTGATTATGGAAGTTATTCCCAACACAGCCAATAAATTAAAAATATTGGACCCGATCAAGTTTCCAAGGGAAATGGCTTTCTCCTTTTTAATTACGGCAATCACGGAAGCTGCCAATTCCGGCACACTGGTCCCAACCGACACGATGGTTATACCGATAATACGGTCACTGACACCAAATGATGATGCCAGTCCCACGGCTCCATCAATGAGCAGTTCAGAGCCTCCCCAAAGTGCTGTGCCTCCGATTCCCAAAAAAAGTACAATCTTATACAAGGGCAATGGAACATCATCTTCCGGCATTTCGTCCGCAACGGCTGTTTTTTGGAACCTTAACAGATAGACCAGGAAAATAAACAATAGGGATACGAGGATAATCCCTTCGTATCGCTGAAGTTCCCCATCAAAATATATAAAGCCACAGAACAATAGTGAAGCTATGATCATTACCGGCCAGTCCGTAGTGTAGAAACTTTTCTTCACATCAATACTGCCCATAATCAAGGTGATGGCCAAAACCAATCCCAAATTGGCAATATTGGACCCTACGACATTTCCCAAAGAAAGATCGGGAAAGCCTTCCAAAGCCGCTTTAATGCTCACTATAAGCTCAGGGGCCGAGGTGGCAAAAGAAACCACCGTCATACCAATAACAATTTTGGGGATGAACAATCGCAAGGATAAGGCAACTGCAGATTTCAACAACCAATTGCCCCCTGCAATAAGGAGGGTCAATCCCAAAACAATAAAAAGTAGATTTCCCAAAAACACAGTTTTCGCACAAAGATAATGGAAGTTCTATTCACTGTAGAAGGTTCTTTCAAAAAGATAAACTACAAAAATAGTTAACAAACTATAAAAATAGTTGTTTAACTATAAAATTAGTATTATGTTTGGACCAACAACAATTACATCATGCAAAAATTAACCAACAAGGAAGAGGAAATCATGAAAATCCTCTGGGAACTGAAAAAGGCTTTTGTCAAAGAAATACTTGAGAAAATACCGGGTGAAAAACCTCATTACAACACCCTATCCACTATTGTAAGAAATCTTCAGGAAAAAGGATTTGTGGACTATGAGGCTTTTGGGAACACCCATCGCTACTTTCCTGTGGTAAGCAAAGAGCAGTACCGTAAAAAATACGTGAACGCAGCCATTGCCGATTACTACAATGATTCCTTTAAGAGTTTGGTTTCCCATTTTGCCCAGGAAGAAAAAATATCCATCACTGAACTAAAAGAGATTATTGATCTAATCGAAAAGAAAAAATAATGGAAACTCTATTGATGTATTTTCTACAATCCGCACTTATTTCCGGTGGATTTCTGGCGGTGTACCATATTTTTTTAAAACGTGACACACTTTTTACGGAGAACAGGTTGTTTTTATTGACCGGATTGGTGCTCGCCTTTTTATTTCCATTGATCAAAATTCAAAAAACCGTTGTGGTATCCAAACCAATTCTCGTGGCAGCCGTAGCAACAGGCACACAAACCACTGCAAACCCTAACATTGGCATTTTTGGTTTTGAAAATCTGATGATTTACTTATATATCTCTGTCAGCATGTTCTTGTTGGCCAGATTGGTGATTAGGCTCTATGCTTTGAAAAAATTGGCAAAAAATGCTTCTGCACGAAAAGAAAGCCCTTTTGTACACATGGTGACCGAAAAACGGATATCTCCCTTTTCGTTCTTCAACTACATCTTTTATAATCCCAGGCTCTTTGAGCCCAACGAATTGCATTCGGTATTGGAACACGAAAAGGTACATGCCCGCCAATACCACACCTTGGATATCCTATTTCTGGAACTGTTGAAAATTGTTTTCTGGTTCAACCCCATATTGTGGTTATACAAAAATGCAGTCAAGCAAAACTTGGAATATTTGGCGGACCGTTATGCCATAGCCGGGACAAAAAATAAAAAATCCTACCAATACCTTATGCTCAAACAAGCGGTGGAAAAGGAAGAATTTAGTTTAACCAATTCATTTTATAATTCATTAATCAAAAAACGAATAGTCATGTTGAATCAAAATCAATCAAAAAAGATCAATGTTCTAAAAACCTTGTTGGTCGCACCATTATTGGGACTCTTGCTTGCAAGTTTCAATGTTAAGGAAACCTATCTGTACCAAGATTCCGATAGCGTTGAAAGTGTAATGGACGACAAAAAAGTGGAACTGACCATCAATAAAAGTACAACGGATACTGAATTGGATAAAATAAAAAAAGATTTGGCCAAGGACGGCATCGATTTCAGCTATACCACGGTAAGGAACGATGCCAAGGAAATCATATCCATCTCATTGAACTTAAGTGGCAAAAATTCCAATGGTGAATCGTTCAGCGGCAGTTACAATTCCAATTCGGAAGGCCCCATCAATCCCATTACCGTTTTATATGATGATGACAACAATGCTGTTTCATTCTGGAATACCCCTAAAAATAAAATCGTAATCCATAAAATGGGCGAAGATGATATTACTTGGAGTACTACTTCCGATGAAAAAGAAATCATTGTCAAAGAAGTTGATGGAAAGAAGGTTGTTATTGTAGACGGTGACCTACGGAGTGAAGATGAGGCAGAAGAAATGGATTTTATTCTAAAAAAAGATGGTAACAAAAATGTGATTTTCTTAAAATCTGATGATGATAAAGAATTTGAAGTGAAAAAAAATAGCGACGTGATGATCATCAAAGATTCCGACGATGAAGAGGATATTGAAGTTATTGGTGATGAGAATTCAAGTTTCTTTTTCATAGACACAGATGACAAAGGTGAACCGCTATATATGCTCGATGGTAAAAAAGCCAAGTCTAAGGATGTAAAAAAAATATCTCCGGACAATATTGAAAAAATGGAGGTACTAAAAGGTAAGGCGGCAATTGAGAAATACGGAAAAAAGGCCAAAAACGGGGTTGTAGAGATAACCACCAAAAAAAACAACTAACCCTGAAAAAAATCATTTTGAATAGTTGATAGAACCGTCTTTTTAGGCGGTTCTTTTTTTATACATCCAAACGAAAACCGAAAAAATGGTACATTTTCAAACAAAACTTCCCTTGGTTTGCAAAAAATGACCCAAAAAGCCCCTACAAATCTAACATTTTATTACTTCAAAGTATATTAACACTTCAATCTATTACTTTTTTCAAGGAGACAGCTTACAGTTGTAGGCGTTATGCGTTTTTAAAAATACAATCTCGTATTCACTTTCATAGATTCTCACTTAATTCCTTGGAAGCATGACTTTTATCATTCTATATTCGAAAAACATAACCGCTTAATCATTGTTTTTTCAAATTTAAACCAATCGAAAAATGATCGCAATCGTAAAATTTTTTATCACACTCTTGGTTCAACTCTTAACCCATATTTTTATCTAAAGGGCAGATTGCCCACTGTAAACCAAATAGGGCTTTGGCAGTAAACAGCTTTACCTATATTTGTCACAACCAACACCTTTATATGTTTTACAAAATCTTGGCAAAAATCAATAAAGCCCTACTACCCTCTTACACCAAAAAGGGTTTGGATATATCCAAAGCATCCAAACTGCAACTAGCAATAATTGGATGGAGATACTTTGTCACCAAAAATGCATTGGATTAGTACTGGAGCAGTACCTCTTTGGGGTAGCCTTTTAATTTTTCCGCTCCCTTTAAAAAGGTAAGTTCTATCAAAAAGTTGCACTGGACCACTTCGCCGCCCAGTTTTTCAACTAATTTACAAACGGCTTGAGCAGTACCCCCAGTGGCCAGAACATCATCGTGCACCAAAACCTTGTCACCTTTTTCTATGGCGTCCGAATGCATTTCCAAGGTTCCGGTACCATATTCCAACTCGTATGATTCTGAAACGGTATGGTACGGAAGTTTGCCGGATTTACGAACAGTTACAAATCCCGCACCCAATTTTTCAGCCAACATGGGCGCAAAAATAAATCCCCGGCTATCTACTCCCACCACCTTATCAATCTGCATATTGGTGGTAAAACCCAACAGGGCTTCGCTTGCTTTCTGTAATGCTACGGGGTCTTTTAACAAAGGGGTAATATCTTTAAAGATCACCCCTGGTTCAGGGAAATCCTCAATATCACGAATGTAAGGTGCAAAATCCATTATTTTTTGTATGCTAGGTTTTGAGGTAAAGGTAAAAAGAAATATATTTGCAGCCCTTAAAAAGGCCGCGTGGCGCAACTGAATAGCGCATCTGATTACGGCTCAGAAGGTTGCAGGTTTGAATCCTGCCGCGGTCACTAAACGGGATTTTTCACAAATCGAGTGGAAATTCCCGTTTTTTATTACCTTCAAATTACCTGAAAACGAACTGATTACGCCAAAAATTTCATTGACCCGAAAAGTTTGAACTGCTTTGTTTTTGAAGTCATACTCAATCCCGTCGGGGAACACCATATATTGTATGGCCCTTTTTGTTTCCAAATCCCCTAACTTCCATAAATACGGTAAGTTACAAGCGTAATCGAGTGCCATTATTACTGATTTTTTGAGGTTTGAACTATTTATCCCGCCATTCTCCAATTTCATCTCCAATTCCCTTTGTTTAGCTTTTAGTTCAGGCATAAAAAGATCATATTGGGACTTTGTGATTTCGTTCAGCAAAACGAATCTTCTTTCCAATGTATTTATCTGCTCTCCGATTTGAGCAAGTTCTTTGGTCAATCGTTTTTGGTCGTTAAGTGCTTCTTGATTGTTGGCCAACAAGGTATCGTGTATGATATCGGTCAAAGGTTCGATATACTTTTTATCGGCTATGGTATACCTGTTCAAAACATTGATAAACTCTTCATGGAGCTTTTTTGCACTTCTGCTTTCCCTGCTTCCCTTACGTCTGTTCTTGTAATAATATAGCCCCTTTTTCTTCACAATAAACCCAGTATAAGGTGTCCCACAAACCGAAGATCTGACAAACTGTTTTAATGGCAGATTTTCATCGTCGTACGAATATTTCTTGGGTGTATCTCCCTCGTGAAGTAAATTATGGATCTTTAAAAAGATTTCTTTCGATATCAGGGCCTCGTGTTTTCCCTGAATCACTTCTCCAGGAATTAGGCTATTGACAATAAGTCCACAATAGAATGGATTTCTAAAAAGATCGGTCAATTTTTTTGCATGTATGTCCAGGCCCTTTTCTTTGAGCCGTTTTGCAATCTCGACATGGGACATATTGGCATTGGCCTTCCATAAAAAAGCTTGCTTCAACAATTTTCCTTCTTCGGTAATTACGAAATTCGGGACCTTTCCTTTCCCAGGATTTGTATTGGTATATCCAAATGGGTAGGCTCCCGTCCAATGCCCCCTTCGCAGCTTCTCCCGCATTCCCGTAATGGATTTGTCCCTACGGACCTGATTGTCAAAGTGGGAGAACATATGGTATAGGTTTTCTTGAAAGGTCCCAGCACTCGTGGTTACATCGATTTCCTGGGTGGCCGAAATAACGGCCACTCCCTGCTTTTTTAACTGCTCGCTGATATAGGCACCGTTCGCGCCCGTACGTGAAAACCTATCGTAGGAATAGACAATGATATAGCCAATGTTCTTTCTCCTTTTGACATATTTCAACATCCTTTGAAATTCCCTACGTTCATCGCTCTTTGCAGATTCATAGGTTCCCCCGAAATATTCCAGAACTTCCAATTCCTTTCGAAGTGCATACTCCTGGCAATATTTAAGTTGTGTGCTGAGACTGGCATTTTTGTCAAATTGCTCTTTACTGGAAACACGGGTGTAGATAACGGCCGTATTATTTTTCCCTATAATCCTTCCCTTTTCCCTTTTGGCAAATTGACTGAATACCTCTAAGTTCATATGTTCCCTTTTTGGACATGGCGGCAAACTATGTTGGCGAGTTCCCTGAGTTGCTCCAAGATTTTTTCCGCTTCTTTCTCCGAATAATCCTCAAACCCTTTAAATGTCTTGAGCCATGTGCTGTTGAATGTTCTGTTTTTCTGCCTTTGTTCAATGATTGTGTTGGACATTTCCATTAAATAGCGGTAGCTCCTTTATCTTGTATGGTCACTACCGTATTTGTATAAGCAGGCTTTAATTTACCTTTTTAAACTATTTAAATCCAGTATCGGATGACAATTTTATCCATTGAATATTAATGGTTGGTTAACTTCTTTTTGTTTTTGCCAGAGGGGAGACTTTTTTTCTGAATATCCTGTTTACACAAACAATCTTACCATTGCTTTGTTTGATTTCCAGGTTCTGAAAATCATGTTGTTTCAACATATCGATGATACGCTCCCCTGTGTCCAATCGTTCCAGACCTTCAATGGCATCGACCTCCCCGTTCTTGATGATCACTTTGATGGACAGGAACCTTTTACTGCGTATCATCTCCAATACCTGGATCTCGGAGGGGGTCATTCCTGAAGGTTTTTGCTTATTGTTATTTTCCATAAGTTCAAGTTCTAGAGGCCCAGCCCTTTCCTTTTCTTCTTTCTTTTGGACTTCTTCTTATTAATATCATCTTTGAGTTCCAGTTTGAAAGGATTCCACTCCGCTTCATCCAATAGAGGCTCGACTACTCCATTTCCCTTAATTTCTCCCACATAACTTTTTGATTGTTGAGCAGAATTTTCAGTGCCTTTTGCAGTCCTATTATTTCTTGGTTCAACCTTGACTGTTCCATTATGGTTTCCTTCGCCAATTTTATCAGTTCCTCGTTCCTTTCCATTAGTTGAGAGTATAACTGAACGGTCTCTTGTTTGCTCATAATCGATTTGTTTTACGATACTGTTCCATGAAAAATTTTTACCAAGGGTACTGCCTTTATATACTATGCCTTGATAGTTGAACGATATGCCCGAGACCCTTCCTGTGGTTTTGCTAATGTTGAATCTTGGCGATATACTTAGCTCTTGCAGTAATTTGACAAATTCAGTTGTATCCGTTGCCCTTGAGATTGCCAAACCAATCCGCTCCTGTAAGATAAGTTTGATAGGTAAACCGCCTGTTCTCAGGGTTTTCTCTATTTCCTTATGGTCAAGTGATTTTTTTGCACAGGCTTTTATTGAAATTTGGGTCAGTCCATAATTCCTTTCCAGATCATTGAGCACTTTCCGGCTTCTTCTTTTAATGTTACTATCATTTGTTATCCTGCCCGAATACCTTACCCTGTTGGCCACTATATGGATATGTTCGTGTTCCGTGTCGGTATGGCGGTACATGATGAACTGGTTGTTATCGAAACCCATTTTCATCAGATAGTCGCATCCCAATGAAGCAAATTCTTTATCGTCCAATTGGTCAGAGTACGGCAGGTTCAAGGAAACATGGAATACCGCATTCCCAAGTCCCGGACGCAATTGCCTGATCAAATTGAATTCCTGTGTCATGTTTACCGCTGTGGAATTCTCTATATTGGAATCGATGACATATCCTACTCCTTCGTTTACCTTTTTTTCATTGTAGACCAGAACACCATAGAAATCTTTCCCTATTGTTATCTTACCTATCATTGTTCGAGATATTTGATTTGAGCTGTTTCAATAGCATTTTCACCTCCTCCAATTGTATATGAATGCTGAAAGGGTCACGGATACCTGAGTTCGAGGTCCTGGCGAGTTGGTTCAGGTTGTTTCCCATCCTGCTCAGCTCGACAAAAAGTTTGCGGTCCAACGGATCTACCTTTTTCTTTGGCAGGGATTTTCCTGTACATTTTCTTCGGATATATTCGGCTGTGGACAATCCAATTGTCTTCGCATTGTTGGTAATGATCAAGTATTCGCTTTGTGTAACTCTAAAGGCGATGACAATCGTTCTTTGTTTTGATATGTCCATTTTAGGTCTTGCCATTTTCCATGAATTTGGTATTGTTCAAAAGGTCACTTGTAAACGAAGTGCGCAGTTTTTGTTTACAAAAACACAACTTGCTTCGTGACCTCCGATTAACTATATGGCAAACCTAAAGTCTATGGGTTGCTTGCAAGGGCTTTGCCGTACATGGTATTTTGTACGGTAAAATAGAAGGGCTTATATATTAGAAACCGTACATCTTTGGATTAGCATGTTTCATGAACTCACATAATAGGCTGTTAAAAAGAGGCTTAGCCTTTTGAAAGAAGACGCTATGAAATTGAAATTAGGATTGTTGTTTTTATGAATTACCAAGTTTGTAGGTTTTGACAAGTAAGAAGAGTGGGGACTTGTATTTTTTACATATTTTTAATATTCTGTTTTCAGAAACAAGTAATCATGATTGAATTATTTTTTTATGGGAAAACCTTTTGGAGATGAATTAAGTTTACTTAAGAAAACGGTCGATTGGACCAACAAACTAGATTTAAATCATCTCAAAATCTATCTGGAAAAACTTCCGTCCCCAATTTATATTGTAGGCTCGGGCGGATCATTGAGCGCATGCCATTATGCCGTTTCCCTTTTCAATGACCATGGGAAATTTGCAAGAGCGGTTACCCCCTTGGAATTGTTCTTTTCCGAAAAGACCATCCGAAATTCCTCCATTCTCTTTATCACGGCCAGCGGTAAAAATTATGACATTAAGTTCTCCTTTAAAAGGGCCCTTGAATATGAACCAAAAGCTATCGGGGCAATAACTATGAAGGAGAACAATCCCTTGTCCTTACTCACCCAAAAACACGGTATTGCCGAAACATTTGATTTTACTATTCCTTCCGGTAAAGATGGATTTCTCGCGACTAACTCCTTGATTGCATTTTTTTCCATCCTGAACAAAACCTTAGGGATTCCAGGCTATAAGGTTCAGAACACCTCGAAAGATTTGAATGTTAGAATTTCTAAATTCTTGAATGAAATTTCCAATGATTGTACTCTAGTGATATTGCATGGGAGCTGGAACAAAGCGGTTGCTGTAGACATCGAATCCAAGTGTACCGAGGCTGGTTTGACCACAACCTTGATTGCAGACTACAGGAATTTCGGTCATGGGAGACACCATTGGTTTGATAAAAATCCCAATTCAGCGATTATCGCCCTTGCCAACAGAACAGAAACAGGTCTTTGTCATAAAACATTGAAAACTCTTCCCAATAGTATCCCTAAGCTAATTTTGGAATCAGCATCTGAGAATCCTGATAGTGCCCTGGACATTTTGATTCAATCCTTTGAACTCATAAAATATTTGGGACAAAAAGTGGGCATTGATCCAGGCAGACCCGGGGTGCCCGGGTATGGGAGAAAATTATACCATTTGCCTTATTCAAATCTTATAAAACCTTCAAAAAAAACCACCCTTACCAAACGGGCTGAGCTCTCCATAAAAAGAAAACTGAACATGGATGACCTTCAATCCATCGATAAAAAAGAGTTGGAAGTTTGGAGAAAGTCCTATTCAAAGTTCATGGGCAATCTTTTGCGGACCTCCTTCGGAATGGTACTTTTTGACTATGATGGTACCATTTGCTCTTCCAAGGAAAGATTTACAGGCCCATCGAACGAAATGACAGAAAAACTTCTTTCAATCTTAGAAAAAGGCTTTATGTTCGGGGTCGTTACCGGTAGGGGCAAATCGGTCAGAAATGACTTGCAGAAAATCATCCCCAAAAAATATTGGGAACAGGTATTGGTAGGGTATTACAACGGTTCCGAATTTGGCACTCTTTCCGATGATTCCTTACCGGATAAAGGCCAAGAACTTCATCCATCCCTCCAACCGATCATCCCCCTATTATCAGAAATTGAAACCCTGTATGGCATCAAGGTTACCAAACGACCCAATCAATTGACTATAGAAATAGAGGGTAACAAAAGATGGGGCTTTATCCGAAATCTAGTCATCCAGACCATAAAGACCAGTGGCCTGAACGAAATACAGATTCTTGAATCCAGTCATTCCATGGATATTATCCCAAATTCGATATCCAAAGTAGATATGGTTCCCTCGGCCAAAGAAAAGTTGAAGGAAAGAAACCTACCGCAACAAATTTTGTACATTGGCGATAAGGGCCAATGGTCCGGAAATGATTTCATGCTATTGGATAATGAGTTTGGGTTAAGTGTGGATGAAGTATCCTCAAAATTGGATGCCTGTTGGAACATTGCCTCACTTTCCAACAGGAACTCTTCAGCAACCATGGAATATCTTGATTGCTTAATCTTTTCAGAAAATGGAATACGTTTTAAAATATCTAAATGAGAAGAGCGCTTGCGGAAACATTACTGGCTGAAATAATGGAGTGGTCCACTGAAGAGGTAGGTAATGAAAGACCCCTGCTACAGGCGCTCTCCAATTTCAAATACAATGAGTATCAACAATTCTCGATTGGGACCTTATTTATGGAAAGCTTGGTCAAATGGCTCAATAATTTTGATGGTAGTAAGGAGCGGAAAATTGCTTATGAGTTTATCAAAAATCAATTGATTTTCTTTTCCAACAACCAGATTCTTCATTTGGTGAATACCACCTTTAATACAGTAATACAACCTATTCTCATTGAGAAAACTTCTACCATACTTAATACTGGAAAATATCAGATTTCTTCAATTATCAATAGTCCTACCTACCAAAGCGTTTCTAGAAGGGCATTATATATTGGACTTAGTGATGGTGCCCGCATCGACCAACTTCGTCGAAGCAGCCATTTGAACAATGAGCAGGTTATTCCAACATACGAGGTGGGCAGGGCCAAAGTAGATGATATGCTAAAGGAATTGTCCGATTCTGGAGAAACTAAAAAATTTGATACAATATTTTTGGTGGATGACTTCACGGCAAGTGGGACCAGTTATTTCCGGACTGAAGGCAGTGCTTTAAAAGGAAAAATATTCAAAACAATTGACAGATTTTTTGATACAAAGGAACCCCTTTTCCAACTTGTGGATGCGAGTAAACAAATTAGTATTCATTTGGTCTTTTATATTGCCACCGAAGAAGCCATTGACAAAATATCAAATATTGAATCTTTGATTTCAAAACAGGAAAAGTACAAAAACTTAAACTTTACAATCCATGCTCTTCAAAAGATAAATTCTTCTCTTAAGGAAGATATCCTTCAAAATCAAAAAGCTTTTATTGAATTATCCGAAAAATACGTAAATGATTCAATTGTCGACGACCACTGGAAAAAAGCAAAACATGGAAAACACTATTTAGGATATAATGAATGTGCTTTACCTATAGTACTGGCCCACAATACGCCAAATAATTCACTTCCTTTGATTTGGTGGAGTTCAAAGGACAATGATTTTGTTGGTTTATTCCCAAGAATTACAAGACACAGTTAAGATGAGCGATGCCTACCGTAATCCATTCAAACTAAGAAATTCCGAGAAAATTGACAAGGAAATAGGTTTCCTTCGCCTTTTCAGTCCGCTGGCATTGGAAGCTTTGGTACAAAAGCATAAATTAGGTGTCCTCTGGGGAAATGTACTTTTGATCCACAGTTCTCCCGGAGGAGGTAAAACATCTTTGTTGCGTGCATTTGAACCAGGTTCCCTCACTACTTTATGGAACAGCAAGTCCGCTTCCGATTATCGAGATCTTTTCAATACCCTAAAAGGGATTGACGTAATCAACAAATCCGAAGTAAAACTTTTGGGAGTTTCCCTACCCTGCACCAGAAATTATCAAGTTCTTGAGGAACTTAATATTTCCGAAGCACAGAAAAAACGCCTTTTTTTCTCCCTGCTTAATTCCAGAGTCATTCTTTCAACTTTGCGAGCTGCATGTAGATTGAAAAACCGTAAATTCCCCGAAGGCCTTGAAGATATCGAGTTAAGATATGATAATAGTGATAATTTCTTTAAATCCCTAGAGGTTCCTTGCAATGGAAAACAATTGTTTGCATGGGCATCAAATATCGAAAGGAACATCTACAAAACCATCGACAGTTTCATTCCGGAGGTCGATGTTGTGGTTGAGGGCCATGACGAGCTGATTTCACTGTTGGTACTTACTCCCCAAAACCTATATTACCAAGGAAAGTCTTTGTGTTCAAGAATACTATTTATGTTCGATGATGCCCATAAGTTATCTGACCCACAAAGATCACTCTTTAAGCAATATATTCTTGAGAAAAGGAGCGGAGCCAATGTTTGGATTTCGGAGCGACTTGAAGCTCTCTCTCCCGATGAGCAACTCAAATCGTTCGAAGGAAGGGATTTTGAAGAGTTGAACTTGGAGAATTTTTGGAATAAGAATCCTAGCAAGCTGAAGAAAGTCCTTCGAAACATTTCCGATAAACGGGCTGCACTGTCCTCTGAGGAGGTCACTTCCTTTCAGGAGTATTTAAGTGAAAATCTCTCAGAAACTAATGCGAACGATAATTTAGCACAGGCAGCACTTCAAATCTCTGACAAAATCCAAGAAATATCAAAAGCCACCAATAGGTTTGATGATTGGATTGGTGCTATAGATGAGCTTGAAAATGAAACTCTTTTAAACAGGGCCATAAGGTTGAAAGAGATTGAAATATTGATTCACCGGAATTTGGGCAAAAACCAATTGAGCTTTGATTTTCCAATGCCTGTCGAGGAGTTAGATAAAAAAACCGGCAGTGAGGTCAATAAGGCCGCGAAACTTTTTCTTTCAAATAGTCATGATATTCCTTATTATTTTGGTTTTGAGGATTTGGTCAGGTTGTCGTCATTCAATATTGAACAGTTCCTATCCTTCAGTTCCGAAATGTTCGAGGCCATGATTTCCAATAAAATCAAGGGGAATGAAATTATCTTATCCGACAGGAAACAACATGATATCATCCTAAAGGTTGCCAATCATAATTGGAAAAAATTGAGGATTGAGATTCCCTTTGGACAAAATATACGCCGGTTTTTGACAGGTTTGGGAGAATATTCCCGGGCACAGACATTCAAACCAAATGCTCCTTATGCCCCAGGGGTCAATGGCTTTGCAATAAAAAGTAATGGCGAGAACAAACTGTATACTGAAGAACAGTGGATCAATAATTCGATTTACCAACCTTTGGTCAATGTTGTCTCCACTTGCGTGGCCTATAATCTTTTGGAAAGGCACTCCGTCCTTCAAGGACAAAAGGGCCAAAGTCATACGGTTTATTATATGAACCGTTGGTTGTGTGTTTATTTTGGGTTGCCCTTATCCTATGGAGGGTGGAGGCACCAAACTCCAGACCAACTAATAAAATGGATTAAAAAATGAACCAATTAAGATGGAGCCCCAATATATTGATCAAGGATAATGCCGTTGATTCTTTTTGGAAGGAACACTTTGCTGAAGAAGGGCGTAAGCTATTATTTGTACTTGGCAAGGGTTTTGATGTTCGAATGAACTTTGCACTATCCAGATTGCTGAATGCCCGGCCAGACATCAATTTGGAATGCATCCTGATTGAATTCGACGAAGGAAAAACCTCTTCCTCCTTGGATTACAATCCTTTGGTGACAGAAAATATGGAAGAGTTTGAAAAGATCATGGAAAGTAGACCTATTCAGGTCAAAAAAATAAAAATGAAGAATAAGTCTGGTAAAAGGGGACGCATTGTTGGGGATAGGAATGCTGCCGATTTGATAAAGAGCCATTCTGAAATAGAGAGTTTTACGGATATAATCGTGGACATCAGCTCCTTGCCCCGGGGGATTTACTTCTCCTTAACAGGTAAGATTCTAAAACTTATTGACCAGAACCAGCAAAACCAACAAAACCTATTTTTGACCGTAGCTGAAAATGTCAAAATCGATTCTCAAATTCAGGAAACCGATCTCGAAGAAGACCTCACCTATCTGTATGGTTTTGGAGGGCAAATCGAACTTGAAGCTGAAAAGGAACAACCCTTGATTTGGTTCCCCATTTTGGGAGAGGATAAAAGTGCTCATATCAAAAAAGGTGCGGACAAGATCATGGAGGATAAGACCCGATTGCATGAAATCTGTCCCGTGTTGCCCTTTCCTTCCAAGGATCCACGCCGTTCCGATGCTCTTTTAATTGAGTACCATAATTTATTATTTGATTCTTTGGATATCGAACCCCAGAACATAATGTACACGACCGAACGAGACCCTTTTCAAACCTATATTCAATTGAGCGATGCCGTAGCCAATTATCGAGAATCCCTGAAAGTGCTGAACGGTTGCAAATTTGCCCTGTCCACTTTTTCAAGTAAATTGATTTCCATCGGGACTTTGTTGGTTGCCTATGAAAATCCGGAATTTGTTGGGATTTTGAATATAAATTCCGGGGGATATCAAATTCTGGATGAATCCGAAATAAAAAACTTGAAGCAAGAAAGCGAACTTTTTGTAACTTGGCTCACTGGAAGTCCATACCATCAACAATCACCAAAAAACTCTAATTAGACGCTTTGAACAGTATCATAGGAACAGGTTTTCTCGCATTGGATATTATTGTCAACGGTAGTACCGAAACCCCACCAAAACTCCAAGCTGGCGGGTCGTTCGGGAACGTCCTTACCATTCTTTCGTACCTAGATTTCCAAACTTATCCAATATCTAGGTTGGCAGATAACAAATTCACGGATCTACTTCTTGAGGACATAACCCACTGGAACGTCAATACCCGCTTGATTTTTAAGGATGAAAAGGCCAGCACTCCGGTAATTATACATCGCATTCTCAAAAACTCCCATGGAGAACCCATACACCGATTCGAATTTAGAAATCCAACCACTGGTAAACGACTTCCCAGCTATCGCCCTTTCCGATCGGATAAAGTGAGTGTCATTGAAAATTTGATCCCAAAGTCCGATGTTTATTATTTTGACAGAGCCAATAGAGGTTCCATTGAATTGGCCAAAATAGCAAAAGACCGAGGAGCCTTTGTGTTCTTTGAACCTTCAGGTTATGGCGATCCTAAGCACTTTAGGGAAAGTGTCGAAATTGCCGATATTATAAAATTTTCCAATCAACGGTTATCCAACTACCGCAAACTCTATCCCAACTCCAATGCTCTTTTGGAAATAGAGACCAAAGGATCTCAAGGCCTTAGTTTCAGGTTGAACTCAGATGCTTGGGTCGATTTGGAACCAAAGACCATCCATGATATTGTTGATACCGCAGGTGCGGGAGATTG
>CEVF01112178.1_pt1 | contig 20693 bp, 19 predicted proteins | sample 356441 | NCBI WGS metagenome assembly CEVF01 (sample SAMEA2622765, study PRJEB7988) | marine metagenome | biome: marine biome (ENVO:00000447); feature: surface water layer (ENVO:00002042); material: "saline water (ENVO:00002010), including plankton (ENVO:xxxxxxxx)" | depth 5 m | reverse complement strand
TCACTGGAAGGCTCTTCGAGCGGGTTTTGAGGCAGATCGCGCGGTGCGGATGCACGGCGAGGCGCCCGCACGCATTCCGGTGACAGCGCCCGAGGGCGAGCCCTGCGCGCTGCCGACCGCAGATACCTATGAGTTCTTCACGGAGTTCACTAAGTCGCACTCGACCAAGTGGGAAAACGACGTGACGTTGCAATCGGTCGAGCTTTTCACGGAATACGAGCCGGGCATCTACGTTTCGCGCATCTCGCCGACGCCGCTGCTTCTCGTTGCCGCGCTTGGGGATCACCTCACACCTTACGACATGACCGCGCGCACGTTTGAGGAGGCGCTGGAACCGAAGAAGTTCCTGCAGCTTCCCTGCGGGCATTTCGAAGCCTATACGGGGGAGATGTTCAAGATGTCCGCGCCCGCGCAGCGAGAGTGGTTCAAGACCTATCTTTGAAGCCCCGGCTCAGACCGGCATGTTGTCGATGAGGCGGGTCTTGCCGATCTTCGCAGCGACCAGGATGCGGGCAGGACTTGTCGGTTTGTCGTCCGCGTAGGCTGAAAGCGAAGCTGCATCGCGAATTTCCAGGTAGTCGAGCTTGTCGAAGCCGAGCGCCAGAATGCGCTTCCCGCCTTCTGCCGTCGCCTTTGAAATAGGTGTGCCCTTTGCGACGCTTTCCGCCGTTTCGCGAAGAATGATGTTGAGCTGTCCTGCTGCTTTCCGCTCTTCCGGCGAAAGGTAGACATTGCGCGATGACATGGCGAGGCCATCTGCCTCGCGCATGATCGGGCCGCCGAGAATTTCGACGGGGATATCGAGATCCGTCACCATGCGGCGGATGACCATGAGTTGTTGCCAATCCTTTTCGCCGAAGATCGCAATGTCCGGCATGGCCCGCAGGATGAGCTTTGCGACGACGGTTGCGACACCCGCAAAATGTGTGGGGCGGAAGGTACCCTCGAGCGGTTCGGTCACGCCGGTCAGCGAAACGGTGGTCGAGAAGCCATCCGGATACATGTCCGCTGCATCCGGCGCGAAGATCAGATTGGCCTTGCCCTCGAGCTTTTCCGCGTCGGCGGCTTCCGTGCGGGGATAAGCGGAGAAATCCTCGTTCGGCGCAAACTGTGTCGGATTCACGAAGATCGAGACGATGACGCGATCGGCTTTCTGTTTTGCGAGTTCCACCAGCGAGATGTGTCCCGCGTGCAGGGCCCCCATGGTCGGCACCAGGGCAACGGTATGTCCGTCCTCGCGCCAGGCGGTGACGGCCTCGCGGAGATCGGCGGCACTGCGCGCAACGGGAATTTCGTAGCTCGTGGTATCGAGCGGCATTGGCTGTCTCCTTCGGAAAACCGCGCGGAAGATAGCGGCGCAGGCGGGAGACATCAATTGCGCTCGTATTCCTCGCTGGGAGACCTATATCCCTGTCATGGAACGTATTTTTCCGATCATCCTTGCGTTGCTTGTGGCTGCTCCGGCATTGGCACGTGGGCCTACGTCTCCGGAAGCTCCGCCTCTCGAGACGATAGACAATCCTGTGGCGAAACCGGAGCCTCGCAAGAGCTTCATTCCCGGCCATAAAAGTGAATATGGCGGGTGGGTGAGGCCGCAGATGCGCGAGGGTGCCCCCATTCCGCCTGTATCACCGTCGCAGGGATCGAAGGGTTATATCCCCGGTCACTATGATGGCGAGGGCAACTGGGTTCCCGGTCAGCCGAAATAGTCTCAGGCGAGACGGCCCTCAATCGCATTGGCATAGAGAGCTTCGTAAGCTGCCACGCTCATCGGGACCGGATTGCCGCCATTGGAAGGATCTTCCAACGCCATGGCAGCAGCCTCGGGAATGATATCCGTGTCGACGCCGATTTCTTTCAGCGTGTGCGGAATGCCTACCTCCTCGCGCAATGCCAGAACCCAATCGACAAAGCCCGAGAAGCTCTGGTCCTTCAAGCCAAGGTAGCGCGCTGCGGCGGTGAGTTTTTCTTCGACTGCCGCCTTGTTGTGCATCAGGACGTAGGGCATCACCACGGCATTGGTCAGGCCGTGATGCGTCCCCCGGAGCGAGGAACAAGGGTGGCTCATGGCATGCATCGACCCCAGCCCCTTCTGGAAGGCGGTCGCTCCCATGGAAGAAGCAGCCAGCATGAAGGCGCGTGCCTCAACATTGCTGCCGTGTTTCGTCGCTTCCGGAAGCCAGTCCCTGACGAGCCTCATGCCTTCGAGCGCCACACCTTGCGCGAGCGGGTGCCAGAAGGGTGAGCAGAAGGCTTCGAGGTTGTGCGACAGGGCGTCCATGCCTGTTGCCGCGGTAATGTGAGGTGGCAGGCCGACGGTCAGTTCCGGATCGCAGATCACGTCGACCGGCATCATCTTGGGGTGGAAGATAATTTTCTTGGTGTGGTCGCTTTCATCGGTGATGACGGCGGCGCGACCGACTTCCGAGCCAGTGCCTGCCGTTGTAGGAATCGCGATCACCGGCGCTATGCCCTTGGGGTCCGCGCGCGTCCACCAGTCTTCCCGGTCTTCATAATCCCACATCGATCTCGTCTGCCCGGACATGAAGGCTATGGCCTTGCCTGCGTCCATGGCGCTGCCGCCGCCAACGACGATTACGCCGTCATGCTTGTTCCCGCGGAAGACTTTGAGGCCGGCTTCGACATCCGAGCCGACGGGATTGGGGTGCACATCCGAGAAAAGGGCAGGCGGTATACCGTTCTTTTCAAGAAGGGCGAGTGCTTCCGCGATCATGGGGAGCGGTTTCAGGCCGGGGTCCGTCACAAGAAGTGGGCGGTTGATCCCTGCAGCCGAGCAGGCATCTGCAAGCTCCGCGATGCGTCCGGGACCGAAGCGCATCTTTGTCGGGAAGTTCCAATTGCCGTTCAGGCTTGGATAAGTGTCGATCATTTTGTTTTGGTTCTCAGGTGATAGCTCTTCGGCCGGGTGACAAACTCATAGCCGACGCGCGAGAGCGTTGCGCCGCGGCCGGTATCCTTGACGCCGGTCCAGGCGAGAGCTGGGTCGAGATAGTCGCAGCGATTGAGGAAGAAGGTCCCGGTGTCGATCTGCTCGCCGATCTTTTCGCCCACCTCTTCATCCTCCGTCCAGACGGAGGCCGTGAGCCCATAGGGGCTGTCATTCATGAGCTGGATCGCTTCCTCGTCGGAGGAGACCTTCATGATGCCGATGACGGGACCGAACGTTTCTTCCCGCATCACGTCCATCTGATGGTTCACGTCGACCAGGACTTCCGGGCCCAGATACGGCGTGCCTTCCTTCGATGCGGGAAACTGGGCTTCTCCGACGAGCGCCCGGGCGCCGGCGCGCTTGGCCTGCTCGATCTGCCCGCGTACGAATTGGGCGGCAGAAGCGCGCACCATCGGGCCGATGGTCGTCTCCGGGTCGAGAGGATCGCCCAGCTTGTATTTCTTCGTCAGGTCGACAAAACCCTCGACGAATTCGTCGTAGACGTCGGCGTGGACATACAGGCGTTCCTTGCCGCAGCAAGACTGGCCGGAATTGAAATAGGCACCATCCACGAGGTTTTCGACGGCGAAGGGAAGGTTCGCGTCGGCGCGGACATAGGCGGGGTCTTTGCCGCCAAGTTCAAGACCGATGCCGATGAAACGGTTGGAAGCAGCCTTCACGACAGCGTGGCCGCCGGCTACAGAGCCTGTGAACATGACCTGATCTGTGCGTGGGTCCCCGATCGTGCGTTCCGTCATTTCGTGACTCATATGCGCGATCTGGAAAAGACCATCCGGTGCGCCGGCTCTCGCGAATGCCGCTGCAAAGCGTTCCGCGCAGAGCGGAGTCTGGCCGGAATGTTTGAGGATCACTGAATTGCCGGCCATAAGAGCCGGGATGACCGAGTTCACGGCGATCAGGTAAGGGTAATTCCAGGCGGCGATGGCGAGCACCGTGCCGACGGGCTCCCGGCGCACCCAACGCCTAAACCCTTCCTTCGGGCCTGCATCGATATCCGCCAGAGCGTCCCCGGCGATAGCGATCATGTAGCGCGCGCGTTCCTCAAATCCCTTCAATTCGCCCGCGCCATAGGCAACGGGCCGCCCCATCTGCCAGGCAAGTTCGGGGACAATCTCATCCTTCATGGCAAGGAACGCCTCGACGAAGCGAAGGCATAACGCCGCGCGCTCCGCGACCGGAATGTACTTCCATGCGGCCTGTGCTGCTTTCGCGGCTGAGAGGGCGCCGTCGATTTCCTCCCAGGTGGCGAGTGGACGTTCGACGTAAGTGCTACCGTCGACCGGAGATATGACTTTCAGGGTCTCGCTCATCCGCGCTCGAAGCCTCTCATAAGTTCCCAGTCGGTCACCCGACGTTCGTATTCCATCTGCTCCCAGCGCCCGGTGTGGAGATAGTGCTCGATCACGTCCTCGCCGAGAGCGGACCGGAGCGTCTCCGACCTTTCCAGGGACGACAGAGCATCGCGAAGGCTCTTGGGGAGAGAAGGGACGCCCGCGCTGCCATAGGCATCGCCCGTAAACTCAGGTTCGAGGCTCAACTTTTGCTCAACACCCTGCAGACCAGTGGCAAGGAGTGCAGCATAGGCGAGGTAGGGATTGAGATCCGCTCCGCCAATGCGGCATTCGATACGGAGACTTTTTTCGCGGCCGCACATCCTGAAGCCTGCCGTACGATTGTCATTCGACCAGACGATGTTGGTGGGAGCAAAAGACCCGTTTACGAAGCGCTTGTAGGAGTTCACCTGCGGTGCGAGGAAATATGTCATCTCATGGGCGTGACGTAGCTGGCCAGCGAGGAAGTTCTGGCAAAGTTCGGACATGCCATACGGTTCGGCTGCCTTATCGAAGAAGTGAGCCTGCTTTGCCTTTTCGTCCCAGAGCGACATATGGATATGGCACGAAGATCCGGCCAACTCGTAGTTCCACTTGGCCATGAAGGTTACGGCCTTGCCGTGCAGCCAGGCTATCTCCTTGATGCCATTTTTCAGGAGCGTATGGCGATCCGCCATTTCCAGAGCCTCAGCGTACCGGACGTTGATTTCTTCCTGGCCGGGTCCCCATTCACCCTTGGAGTTTTCGACTGGAATGCCCGCTCCTTCGAGTCCGTTGCGGATCGCCCGCATGATCCCTTCTTCCTTGCTGGTCGCAAAGACATGGTAGTCCTCAATGTACCAATTGGGACTTTTCAGGTTCCGGTAGTTCTTCTCGTGGGCGCTCTCATAGGTTTCGTCGAACAGATAGAATTCCAGTTCCGAAGCCATGAAGGCTTTCATCTTTATGGCCGCAAGGCGCTTCAGCTGCTTTTTCAGGATGGATCGCGGTGCGTGCGGAATGTCCTCGCCGTGATGATCCACGGTATCGCAGATCACGATGGCGGTACCCGGAAGCCAGGGAACACGCCTGAGGGTTGCAATATCCGGCTTCAGTGCAAAGTCGCCATAGCCCTGGGCCCAGCTGGCTGCTTTGTAGCCCGGGACCGGCTCCATGTCCGTGTCGACCGTGAGGAGGTAGTTGCAGGCGTGTGTTTCGTGAACGCCGGTATCGAGAAAGAATGGGGCCGCCATCCTCTTGCCAACCAGACGGCCCTGCATGTCCGGCATGGCCATAACGACTGTGTCGATTTCGCCGGACGAAACGAGGTCGGAAAGCTGGTCGAGGGTGAGCATGCCATTCATTCGGAGTATCCCGGATTTGTTGCCAAGGAGATGAGGGGCTGCAAACTCGTCAGCGTCCCCGCCACTGCAAGTATTTCAAGTGTAGCCGCAGAGATGGGGGAGGCCGCAAGGGGCATCGAGCCGCCCAAGTTGACGCCTTTCCCGGGAGCTCCCAAACTCCGCGCGATTCGACTGTGGTTTCGGTGTTTTCGGGATTGGGCGGGGTTTAATGTCGGACGAAATGCGGGCAATGAAGCCTGCTCATATAATCGTGCTGGGCAATGAAAAGGGCGGGTCGGGCAAGACGACCACTGCCATGCACATCATCGCGCATCTCTTGCATGCGGGATATCGTGTTGGCTCGATCGACCTGGATGGGCGGCAGCGTTCATTGACGCGGTATGTTGAAAACAGGAAAGCCTGGGCCGACGCGGCGAATGTCAATCTGGTCATGCCGGACCATGCCGTCATCGTGCGATCGACCCTCGGAACTGTATCGGAGGCCAATGCGGCCGAGGAAGCCGAGCTTGCCGGGACCATATCCCGGCTTTCATCGGCCAATGATTATCTGGTGATCGATTGTCCGGGCAGCGACAACAATCTGTCGCGCCTGGGGCATGCTCATGCAGACACTCTCATAACGCCGATGAACGACAGTTTCGTGGATTTCGATCTGCTGGGCCGTGTCGATCCGCAGAGCTACAAGGTCCTGGGCCCCAGCGTTTACAGCGAGATGGTGTGGGAGTGCCGCAAACGGCGAGCGGTTTCGGACGGCGGAGAGATCGACTGGATCGTCGTCCGCAACCGGCTGTCGCATGTGGATGCGAAGAACAAGCGTCGAGTGGAAGCCGTGCTCGAAACGCTTGCGCGACGGATAGGTTTCCGGACGGGGCCGGGTTTTGGCGAGCGTGTGATCTTTCGAGAGATGTTTCCGTCAGGACTTACGCTTCTCGACCTCAGAGAAGAAGGGGTCGACACGCAGATGTCCATGTCGCATGTCGCGGCACGAGCGGAGGTGCGTGCCCTCGCCGAAGCGCTCAATCTGCCTGTGGTGGCTTGAGAGAAAACCCAGGCTCCCTTAGCCTCGCCGCTTCTCCTTGCTCTCGCCAGCCTGCGGAAGAGCCCAATTTGCTGGCGGAATAGGGATGCACTGGATCGCTTCCCGGGCGAGGCGGCCGCAGGCATTTCGTGCCGCCGTCTCACCTTCGAAGCCGCCGAAGCGCGAGCGATAGAGGGTCCGGTTGTCGGCCGTCTTTACAGGCACCGTAACAGGGACGGCATCTCCTAGCTCGGATGGCGCTGCCCGCATCGCCTTGCGGATGCTGTCAACGGCGTCCGACTGCTCGGCATAAGCGCCAATCTGGATGATCCAGGTGCCCTCAGGGATCAAAGGATCGCCTTCCCGCCAGGATTGCGCCGCTGGCGGCTCGCGCCGGGCCGGATCGTTGGCAGCGGTCCGAAGCAACGGGTTAGCAGCCGCATCGGGGCTGATTGCAGCGTTGGCAGGAGCAACAAGGAAGTTGCCAATTTCTCTTCCGGCCTTACGCACCGGGCCTTCGGCCGTGCGCAGTGCCGCAACGGCATAGGCTGTTACGCTGTCAACAGGGGCCGCCGAAGCCCCCTGCTTTTGCGAGCTCTCAGGCGCGGCAACGGGCAGGGCGGCCGTCTCCACGGCGGCTGGAGGCTCTGCGGTCCACCCATTTGCAGCATAGGTCTCCTCGTCGGGGGCTCGCTCATCTTCAATCGAAGAAGCGAGCTGCAGTAGTTCGGAGCGATCATTGTCGTTCACGAGTCCAACTGGACGGAGAATGGGAGTTGGAGGAGGGGCGGCGGCAGCCATAAGCGTATTGCCGCCCTTCATGGCCACTGCGCGAGGAAACGCCTTGTCGAGGATTTCCACCATCTGGGCGTCGCGGAGCTTGGCCTTTTTGCCGCCCATTACGACACCGATGAGAAACTTGTCGTCCCGTTCTACCGTGGCCGTCAGGTTAAATCCCGAGGCATTGGTGTAGCCGGTTTTCAGGCCCGTCGTGCCTTCATATTTGCCAAGAAGATGGTTGTGATTGCGAATGCGGGACTTTCCCCAGACGAAATATTCCGTGCTGAAGTAGTGGTAATATTGAGGGAAATCCTCGCGAATACGCTTCGCCAGCTTGGCTTGATCGCGCGCGGTGGTCTTCTGAGCGCTATTCGGCAGCCCCGAAGCATTCTTGTAGGTGGTGCGCGACATGCCGAGTTCGTGCGCTTTTTTCGTCATCTTCACGGCGAAATCGTCTTCTGTCCCCGCAAGGAAGGCTCCAACCGCCGAGGCGACATCATTGGCTGAACGCGTTACGAGCGCGAGGATCGCATCCTCGACGCTGATCGTCTGCCCGGCCCTAAGACCCAGTTTCGAAGGCGGCATTCCCGCTCCGCGGGGGGTCATGGTGATGCGGGATTTCAGAGTGAACTTTTTAGCTTCCAGTCCTTCAAACAGGAGGTAAAGCGTCATTACCTTGGTGAGGGATGCCGGATAGCGGTATTCGTCGGCATTGCGTGAATAGAGTATTTTCCCGGAGTGGGCGTCCATGACGAGCGATGCCGTCGGCGGCGTCGCTGCGTGAACCGGCTGCGCCAAAGCCCAAGCAAAGGCAGCCAAAAGTCCCAACGCCAACAGGCGCAGGGTCTGCCCCTTCACATTGGAGGTTTTGCGCGCATTACTCGTGAGCGCAGGCCCCTGCATGTCACTTGACCCCTCTTGCCGGCGCGTCCTGCCCGAACGCGCCCCCGGAAACTTATCCCCAAAAACTGTAGCGGCAGAACCACAGTTTGCGAAGACCCCTGGGCCAGAAAATTTACAAAAACCCTAGGAATCTTGAGCGCTTACGACAGCTTTCGAACATAAGAAATGTGTATTACCAATTTATTAACAGGGTTAATATTTCGTTAACCGGCTTCTGTCTCTCAAGCTAAACGGGCGTCGGACGAGTTTTTGTCGGTCAGGGCAGTTCTGTGGCGCGATTTCGTGGCGCGCCCGCGCAAGTTCGCCATGCACGAGACAGGCAGGTGACCGGGCGTTTCAGGGGGCACGGTTGCAGCGTGCCGGCGCCTTACGCAAGCCCTCTCGGCAGGGGCTCGAATCTGGCTAGGATAAGGATGATCTTTGATTTTCGATATGGTCGACTATCTATCAAAGAGTTGAAGGTTTCAGAGTTACTGTCGTCAGGTTGAAAGACCGCGGCAGGCAAGATTTCGGCAGGAATGGGGTATGTCCGACGACAGGCGGCGCGGTGATGAAGACGGAGGCGCAGGCACCGGCGTCATCACGAAGACGAAGCCAAAAACCAAAAAGCCCTCGCTCTACAAGGTGTTGCTGCTTAACGACGATTACACCCCGATGGAATTCGTCGTTCATGTTCTGGAGCACTTTTTCAACAAGGGGCGAGAGGAGGCCACATTGATAATGCTCCACGTCCATCAGCACGGCGTGGGCGTGTGCGGTTTGTACACGTATGAAGTGGCGGAAACGAAAGTTACGCAGGTGATGGATTTCGCGCGCCAGCACCAGCATCCGCTGCAATGTACGATGGAGAGAGATTAGTAGCGCGTTCAGGCTGTACCCAAGTTCAGCAGAAGGGAAGGTTCGGAGTGCCGACGTTTTCACGTAACCTGGAGGAGGGGCTTCATCGCGCGCTGGCGCTCGCCAATGAGCGTAACCATGAATACGCCACGCTCGAACATCTCCTGCTTTCCCTGATGGATGACAGCGATGCAGCCGCTGTGATGCGGGCATGTAATGTCGATATGGATCTGCTCCGGCAGCAGCTCGTCAATTACGTCGATAACGAGCTTTCGAGCCTCGTGGTCGAGAATGGCGAGGACTCCAAGCCGACGGCCGGTTTCCAGAGAGTTATCCAGCGTGCCGTCATCCATGTGCAGTCTTCCGGCAGGGAAGAAGTGACGGGAGCCAATGTGCTTGTCGCAATGTTTGCGGAGCGCGAAAGCCACGCCGCGTATTTCCTGCAGGAGCAGGACATGACGCGCTATGACGCGGTGAACTATATCAGTCACGGCATCGCGAAACGCAGCGATATGAGCGAAACGCGTCCTGTTCGAGGTGCACAGGAAGAGGCCGAGGCTGGCGAGCGTGGTCGCGGCAAGGAGCGAACGACCGAGGCGCTCGACAATTACTGCGTGAATCTCAACGAGAAGGCGAAGCAGGGAAAGATCGATCCGCTTATCGGGCGCGAGCGCGAAGTCGAACGCACCATTCAGATACTTTGCCGCCGGTCCAAGAACAATCCGCTCTTCGTCGGCGATCCCGGCGTCGGCAAGACGGCAATTGCCGAGGGACTTGCGCGTCGTATCGTGAAAGGCGAGGTGCCCGACGTTCTCAAGGAAGCGACCATCTTCTCGCTCGACATGGGTACGCTTCTCGCGGGCACGCGGTATCGCGGTGACTTCGAGGAACGCATCAAGGCAGTGATCAAGGAGATCGAAGCCTATCCCGGTGCGATCATGTTCATCGACGAAATTCACACGGTTATCGGTGCGGGCGCAACGAGCGGTGGCGCAATGGATGCGTCCAATCTGCTGAAGCCTGCGCTGGCAAGCGGTTCGGTGCGCTGCATCGGGTCGACGACCTACAAGGAATATCGCCAGCATTTCGAGAAGGACCGGGCCCTTGTTCGCCGCTTCCAGAAGATCGACGTGGTCGAACCTTCGGTGCCGGACTCGGTGAAGATACTGAAGGGGCTCAAGCCTTATTTCGAAGAGTTCCACAAGGTTCGCTACACCAACGACGCGGTGAAGGCGGCTGTCGAACTCTCCGCGAAATACATGCATGACCGGAAGCTTCCCGATAAGGCGATCGATGTGATCGACGAGGCGGGCGCATCGCAAATGCTCCTTGCGGAATCTCGCCGCAAGAAAACGATCGGCGTCGCCGAAATCGAAGCTGTGATCGCCACGATGGCCCGCATTCCGCCCAAGTCGGTCTCGAAGAGCGATACGGAAAAGCTCAAGGATCTCGATACCGAGCTGAAACGTGTCGTGTTCGGTCAGGATGCTGCCATCGATGCTCTTGCCGCAGCGATCAAGCTGGCGCGTGCCGGTCTGCGCGAAGCGGAGAAGCCCATCGGGTGCTATCTCTTCTCAGGTCCGACGGGCGTCGGCAAGACGGAAGTCGCGCGTCAACTTGCGTCGGTTCTCGGCGTTGAGATGCTCCGTTTCGATATGTCGGAGTATATGGAGCGGCATACGGTCTCGCGGCTCATTGGCGCTCCGCCCGGCTATGTGGGTTTCGATCAAGGCGGTCTTCTGACCGATGGCGTCGATCAGCATCCGCATTGCGTATTGCTTCTGGACGAGATCGAGAAGGCGCATCCGGACCTCTTCAACATCCTGTTGCAGGTCATGGATCACGGCAAGCTGACGGACCATAACGGCAAGAAGATCGACTTCCGTAATGTGGTTCTCATCATGACCACGAATGCAGGGGCTGCGGACATGGCGAAGCCGACGATAGGCTTCGCTCAAAAGAAGCGTGTGGGCGATGACGAAGACGCCATCAAGCGGCTCTTCACGCCGGAATTCCGCAATCGTCTCGATGCCGTTATTCCCTTCGGCCATCTGCCGGAGGATGTCATCGCGCAGGTTGTCGAGAAGTTCGTGCTGCAGTTGGAGGCTCAGCTTGCAGACCGCCACGTCACGATCGAACTGACACCGGAGGCCAATAGTTGGCTTGCCGAACGTGGATATGACGAGCAGATGGGCGCTCGGCCGCTTGCTCGCGTTATCCAGGAAAATATCAAGAAGCCTCTGGCGGACGAAGTTCTCTTCGGGAAGCTGGTGAAGGGCGGACATGTCCGCGTCGAAGTGTCGGGCGATGCTCTGTCCTTCGATATCGAGCCGGCGCACCCGCGCAGTCCCAGCGGTGGTGGGCCGAAGAAGCCTCGTACGAAGAAGCCGCGTGACGGTTCGGGTGGCTCAGGCGGTGGTACGGTGCCAAAGGTGCCTTTGCTGGTAGAATGATATGAGCCTCGCAAGAATGCGGGGATAAAAGACAAAGGGCGGTCGGAACAAAGGATTTTCCGGCCGTCCTTTTTGCGTGCAACAAACAACAAGTATCAGGGAGCTAGAGAGACATGATTGGATATGTGATGGTCGGTACGAACGATCTCGATCGTGCCGTGGCATTCTATGACGAACTGCTGTCCGTAATTGGTGCCAAGAAGGCGATGTCGGACCCAGGGCGCTTCGTCGGCTGGAGCAATGGCGGGCCGATGCTTGCCGTCACGAAGCCGCATGACGGTAACAAGGCGACGTTCGGCAATGGCACTATGGTGGCCCTGGCGGTGGGCTCTCGCGAGAATGTCGACAAGATGCATGCGAAAGCGCTCAGCCTTGGCGGGAAGGACGAGGGAGCGCCGGGCCTTCGCGGCGAGACCTTCTATGGCGGCTACTTCCGCGATCTGGATGGCAACAAGTTCGTCGCCTTCCATATGGGCTAGAAGCGCTGACCGCAAATCGAAACGCCGCCCGGCACACGCCGGGCGGTGTTTTTTTATGGGTCGCGGTTTATTCGGCGCTGTCGAGCATTTCCGCGCCGTGAATACGGACACAGACGAATTGCCTGTAGCCGCCTTCGTATTGCGCCTTCGTTTCCTCGTCGAGCTTGGAATTAACGGCTTCCGTGATGGCTGCCTTGCAGCTTTCCTCGCTCTTGAAAATGCCTGCATCGGTCACGGCGTAAGCTTCGGGGCCGGTAAGCAATCCGGACAGCACTGCGATTATGTTCCACATGACAGCAGTTCAACCTTTCTTCAGTCGGTAAATGCGGACGTCAATATCCGAGGAATAGAGGATGTCACCGTTCTCTGCGATGACAACACCGGTAGGAATGAAGATGGGTGGGGCATTTTCGGGCGCTTCAAGCCCGATGGGGAGCCGAGCAGCGATGATTTCCCTCTCGCCTGTCGCCGGGTCAACAGCCGTGATCCGTTTGGCTCCGACTTCGGCAATTACAAATCGCCCGTCGCTTCCAATGTCGAACCCTTCCGGGGTGGCCAGATCGTCGATGACGACGGACTTTTCCCCGGTCTGAATGTTCACGCTTGTAATTCGGCCGCCGAGATTTTCGCTTACATAGACCGTGCTTTCGTCGCCGGGCATCAGCATGGCCGGACCGCTTAAACCGGTCGCCAGATCGATGCGGTTATCCCAGTCATCATTTGCCACGCGCACCAGCGCGCCGCGCGCATATTCGGAGATGATGACGCTGCCGTCGGAAAGGACGAGGGCGTCGACGGGCGTGGTGAAACCGTGATGAGGTTCGGAAGAGCCGATGCCGGTTGTATCGAAAACCTGAACCGCGCCAGCGGTCAGTGCGGCAACAGCGACCTTGCCGTTTTGCACGGAGATGCCGAGCGGGTAGTCGATTCTGGATGACCATACGCGGGCGACTTCATCGATCTTTCCGTCCGCCGGGTTTACCTTGCGGATCGCGAAGAGGTCGGCAACGTAGAGATCGCCGTCCCCGCTTATTGCGATATCGCCTGCCACCGCCAGTGGGCCCGAAACGAGAGTTTCCGTCTCCCCATTTTCCGTATCGACGGCGATCACGGCATTGTCCGCCATGTTGGTGATGTAGAGGTTATCCTCACTGTCGAAGGCAAGATTGTCGATTGCGGGGGCTACCTCAGCGACAAGCGTTTTTTCTCCGTTGTCCGTATTCACGCGGTACACTCTACCGGCTTCGGTGTCGACTGCGTAGAGGTCGCCCTTTGAGGTGAAGTTGACCGCGGCCGGTGTTGCGAAGCCTTCGGCGACGACTTCCAGTGACGCCGTATCGACATCGACCCGGGCGATCTGCTTCTTGAACCACAGGGGGCCGTAAAGTTTTCCGTCAGGGCCGAAATCGAAGCCATTGAGGCCACCCATGCCGGACATGATCTTGCGGGGCGGATTTTCGCCGCTTGGATCAAGTTCATAAAGCGCGTCACCCAGGAAGACCTGCGTCGCGAAAAGACGCCCGTCATCGGTCCAGGCGAGCGAATTAAGGCCGGGCAGCCCGCTGGCGAGCGTCAGTAGCGTGCCATCGGGCTTCCGCGCATAGACCTTGCCATCGAGGAAGGCTGTCCATGCCAGCGTGCCGTCCGGCCCTTCTTCAAGATCGTCCGCCATGCCTTCCGGAGGACCTTCAAAGATGCTTGTCTCGCCCGTATCGCGGTCGACCTCATATATCGCGCGGCCGACAACGCTCCCCGCGAGGATATTTCCTTCTTTTGTGACGGTGATGCCATGTATGCCGTGAAAGGGTGACGGTTCGGTCACGGCTTCCTGAGTGTAGTCATCGGAACAAGCGGACATGACGACGAGAATGGTGGCGGCTGCCGCCGCGTTTCTTGCAAATTTCATTATTTTCCTCCCCTGGGCGGGTGCGCTGCCTCCCCGCAGCGTTGGCCCGCGCTCCCCCGTCAGGCGATAAGCGCCTTTATTTTTTCAGCGTGCTTCTCAAGTTCCTTGAAATCGGCCATTTCGCGCGCATGCAGTTTGAGGTCGATGCCGTTGGTGCGCGGAATGATATGCGTATGGATGTGGAAGACCGTCTGGCCTGCCGCCGAGCCGTTCAACTGAGCGATCAGAATGCCGGGAACGTCGAAAGCCTTTTTGACGGCAGGTGCGACACGCTGCACCGTCTTCGCCATTGCGGCGACATATTCCGGATCGAGATCGAAAAGGTTTTCCGCCGGAAACTTCGGGATGACGAGCGTGTGACCCTCGGCCTGCGGCATGACGTCCATGAAGGAAAGCGTCATGTCGTCTTCATAGACCTTGAAGCAGGGAGCGTCGCCGCGAAGGATTTTCGCAAAGATATTGTCTTGATCGTAGGCCACGGTCAGAAATCGTCCTCCTGATGTTCTTCCTTGTTTGCATCGTGCCGGAAGGGGGCGTATTCGCCAAGTATCGCGATATCCCGATCTACATATTGCCGTTCCCGGGAAAGGTACTCCGCCACCGCCTCCCGGAATGATGTATTTGCGATCCAGTGAGCGCTATAGGTGCGCGACGGCACATAGCCGCGGGCGAGCTTGTGCTTGCCCTGGGCGCCCGTCTCGACCCGGGCAAGGCGCCTTTCAATTGCAAATTCTATGGCCTGGTAGTAGCAGCACTCGAAGTGGAGGAAGGGGTGGTGCTCAATGGCGCCCCAATTGCGTCCATAAAGAGCGTCTCCACCGATGAAGTTCAGGGCACCTGCGATCAGCCTGCCGTCCCGCCGCGCCATGACGAGGAGCGTATCCTCTGCCATGCGCTCGCCAACGAGACTGAAAAATTCCCGTGTGAGGTAGGGAGAGCCCCACTTGCGCGCTCCGGTGTCCATGTAGAAGGAAAAGAAGGCGTCCCAGTGATCTTCGGTGAGGTCGCTTCCGGTCACCCATTCGACGGCGATGCCGTTTTCCCTGGCGCGTTCGCGTTCCTTGCGGATCATCTTGCGCTTGCGTGATGACAAATCCGCCAGAAAATCCTCGAAGCGGTCATATCCCCGATTATGCCAATGGAATTGCTGATCGGTCCGCTGCAACAGGCCGATTGTTCCCAATCTTGTCCATTGACGCTCCGGCAGGAAGGTGAGGTGAAGCGAGGAAACATTCATACGCTTCACAACTTCAACGGCTCCGGCGATCAGGGTGTCTTCGATGGCTTCTCGTGCCGGCGTGTTTGCAGCGAGCAGCCGCGGTCCGGTTGCCGGGGTAAAGGGAACGGAGCACTGAAGCTTGGGATAGTAGCTGCCTCCCGCATTTTCGAATGCATTGGCCCAGCCATGATCGAACACGTATTCACCGCGGCTATGGTTCTTGAGGTAGAGGGGCATGCAGCCTGAAAGCTGGCCATCTCCGTCTTCAAGCAGGAGGTGCTGGGGGAGCCAGCCGGTCCGCCGCGTGGCGGAACCGCTTTCCTCGAGGGCGCTCAAAAAAGCGTGCGAGATGAAAGGGTTGTAGGGTTCGCCCGGCGGATTTGCGCAAGCGTCCCAACTCGCGGCATTCACGGCGGCAAGCGTATCGACGACCCTGATGATGGCGGCTTCACTATCTCCCATGACCCGATCCTAGAGAGGCGGAACTGCCTAGGCGATCTCGAAAATCGCCTCGATTTCCACCGTCATCTGGAAGGGAAGCGAGGCGGCCGAGACAGCGGAGCGCGCATGCCGGCCTGCTTCGCCGAATACCTCGACCAGAAGATCGGAGCCGCCATTGATGACGGCGGGCTGCTGGTCGAATTCAGGCGTCGAGTTGACGAAGCCGAGAAGCTTGACGCAGCGCTGAACGCGATCGAGATCACCGCCGCAGGCGGCCTTCAACTGCGCGAGAACATTGATCATGGTAAGGCGCGCCGCGGCCTTTGCGGCGTCGACGTCCTGCTCCTTACCGACCTTACCCTGATATTCGAGGCCTTTCGGACCGACGGGACCCTGGCCGGAGATGAAGACCAGATTGCCGGCGCGGACAAAGGGCACATAGGTGCCGGCGGGCTGAGAGGGTGCGGGCAGTTCGATGCCGAGTTCCTTCAGGCGAGCTTCGATCTTTCCGGCCATGATGCTTTCTCCCTTTCCGGCGGTTGCCGCTCCATATTGTCGCGTTATACCTAACCTCTAACACGACACTGCGAAAGAGCGGGGAAGAGTAAGGCATGAGCGAACGGCGGACGGCGGCGGATGACGGCTTTTTCATGCCAGCCGAATGGGAGCCGCATGAGCGATGCTGGATGCAGTGGCCGAGCCGGACGGAGGTCTGGGGAGAGCGGCTGCCGCAGGCTTATGCCGCCTATGCGCAGGTTGCGCGATCTATTGGCGCGTTCGAGCCTGTGAGCATGGTGTGCCGTCCCGAAGACGAGGCCCAGGTCAGGCTTGCTTGCGGACGGGATATCGAGATCGTGCCCCTGCCGATCGACGACAGCTGGTGCCGCGATTCAGGGCCCATATTTCTCATCGACGGGAAGGGGCACGTCACCGGTTCGCAATGGCGCTTCAATGCGTGGGGCAACGCCTATCATGGCTATGAAAACGACGCCGCGGTGGCCGGACTTATCCTCGACCGGCTCGGCATGCGCAAATATACGAACAACATGGTGCTGGAGGGCGGATCGATCTCCGTCGACGGCTACGGCACGCTAATGACGACCGAGGAATGTCTTTTGAACGACAACCGAAATCCCGAGATGACGCGGCAGCAGATCGAGGAGGCGCTTGCTCTCACGCTGGGCGTCGCGCGGATCATCTGGCTCGACCGTGGATTGCAGGATGACGAGACGAGCGGTCATGTGGACATGATCGCGTCATTCGCCGGGGAGGGGCGGGTGCTGCTGCATATGCCGGACGACAGGAACGATCCCAACTATATGCGGATGCAAGATAACAAGCGGCGGCTCGAGGCTGCTCGCGATGCCCGAGGGCGTCGGCTCGAGGTCATGGAGATTCCGCAGCCTCAGAGACAGTTCAGGCGACCGGACGGAAGGCGTCTGTGTACCTCGTATGTGAACTCTTATGTCGCCAATGGTGCGGTTGTCATGCCGATCTATGACGACCCGAACGATGAAGCGGCCGCACGTGTAATGAGTGAGGCATTTCCGGGCCGGAAGATCGTGACGGTGCCGGCGCTTGAAATCGCCGCAGGCGGCGGCTCGATCCACTGCATTACGCAGCAGCAACCGAAGGGCGAAGCGCTCTCCTGAACGGTCAGCCGAGCGTCGTCAGCCGCGCGGCGCGGCTGCCATTCTTCTTGTCCGCATACATTGCGCGGTCGGCGCGTTCGATCAGTCCCTCGAGGCTCGTTTCGCCGTTGTAGCTCGCCAGACCAAGGCTTGCGCGGAGGGAGATGCGATGCGACTTGCAGGCAATCTTCAGCTTGCCGATTTCACGGACCATTTCGCGCGCTCTTTCGCGTGCGGGACGATGATCCGCGCGAACGAAGAGAACGGCGAATTCGTCGCCGCCGAGACGGGCGGCGTAGTCGGTCGCCCGGATGCTTCTGCTCAGGAAAGCGCCAATGGTTCTAAGCACTTCGTCGCCAGTCGCATGTCCGCAACGGTCGTTGATGGCCTTGAAATCGTCGAGATCGATATAGGCGAGGAGGCCTGCTTCTTCATAACGGGCGGCGCTGAGCAGGTTGCGGCGCAGGACATCGTTGAAGCCGCGCCTGTTCAGCAGACCGGTCAGCTCATCGGTATGAGCCAGCGCTTCCAGCTGACGGATGCGTTCATTGAGGGCGACGATGCGGCTTTCGGTTTCATTCGCGAAAGCAAGCGCTTGCGTTACGAGGTGGCGGGTGGCCTGTGCGCGACCGTTCAACCCCAGAATGCGCCGGAAACGCTCCGTTTGCGGATCGGTGGGCAAGGTGCCGTCCATGATCGCAGGCGTGACGTTCTTGCCGTTGTCGAAATTTCTCTTCGGATACCCCATGTTCCCCATCGCGGCTGTGCACGATCCCTTCAAGGCGTGTGAGCCGTCTTGCAGATGCAAGGCGGTTGCCAGAAGAGAAGCCAAATAAAAACAATGGCTTGGGGGGTGGCAGCTTCCTCATTGCCCGGCAAAACTTGCCCCGTTAAGGGTAAGGGATGCCTAACGCGGCGATCAGTTCGTTACCAGGTCTTGCGGCGTTTTCCCTCCGAAAAAGGCTTCCAGATTGTCGAGGGCTCTGAAGCCCATCGCGTTGCGCGTCTCCAGTGTAGCGCTGCCGAGATGCGGAAGCAGGAAGGCATTGGACAGCCCGAGATAGGCGGGGTGCAGGTTCGGCTCGTTGGCGAAGACGTCGAGACCGGCGGCGCCGAGGCGGCCCGAGGCGAGGGCTTCGATCAGCGCCTCGTCATCGACGATGTCGCCGCGCGCCGTGTTCACGATGATGGCCCCTTCGGGGAGCAAGGGGATCGTATCTCGATTGAGGATGCGGCGTGTCTCGGGCGTCGAGGCGCAGTGGATCGAGAGCACATCGGAGACGCCGAAAAGCGAAGCGATATCAGCGTGATAGATTGCACCGTCCTCAAGTTCAGGGGAGAGGCGCTGGCGGCTGTGATAGTGGATCTCCATGCCGAAGGCGCGGGCGCGGGCGGCCGTCGCGCGGCCGATGCGGCCAAGCCCCAGAATGCCGAGGCGCTTTCCAGAAAGCTCCGTACCCAGCATTCCCGTGGGCGCCCAATTCTTCCAGCGGCCTTCCCGCAGCGTGGCGATGGCGGAGGTGGCGTTGCGCGCTGCGCCGAGCATCAAAAGGAGGGCGATCTCCGCCGTGGCGTCGGTCAGGACGTCCGGCGTGTTGGTGACGGCGATGCCGCGCGCCCTGGCGGCGGCGATATCGATATGGTCGTAACCTACGGAGAAGGTTGAGATAATCCGGATGCTTGCGGGGAGCGCGGCGATGAGGCCGGCATCCAGCTTGTCCGTCACCGTCACGAGAAGGCCGTCCTTCCCTTCCGCGCCGGCCAGGATGCTCTCGCGTGTGGGAAGCGTATCATCCGGATTCAGCGTTGCCTCGAAATGACTTAGCGCGCGGGCTTCTACATCCGGCGGCAATTTCCTTGTGACGAGAATGCGGGGGCGGGACATGGAAAGCCTTGTGAGTGAACGGGTTATCCGGTTTACCCGATGGTGTAAGCTCGCAAAAGGGCCGAGATGCGCGGAGCAGGAGCGAAAGAAAAGTGAAGCGGTTCGAACGGTTAGTGCCTGTAATTACAGCCTTTTTCGCTGCGAGCCTGGCCCCTGCCATCGCCGCACCCGCACTTCAGATGCATCGCGCGGTCTATGACCTGTCGCTCGGACATACGCAGCCCGTGAGCGATGTGACGGGCGTGGACGGACGGATGGTCGTCGAGTGGCGAGGAGGGCCCGCCTGCGGCGGCTACACCTCGCTGCAGCGCGTCGTGACCAAAGTTGGCCTTGTAGATCAAGGGGTTGTGAGCAATGACGTGCGGTTGAGCTACTGGGAAGCGGCGGATGGAAGCGAGTTTCGTTTCACGCGGACGGAATATACGGACGGGGAGCTGACGGACCGTCAGGAGGGCACGGCGCGACGCGAAAAGTCCGGTGAAATCAAGGTGTTACGCGAGGGAGCCGAGCCACTCACCATGCCGAGCGAGACGCTTTTTCCGATGGCATACAATCGCGAGTTGATCGAAAAAGCACAGGCAGGACAAAGGGTTATGAGCCGTCCGCTGTTCGACGGGACGGAAGAGAGCGAGAACCCGACAACGGCTTTCATCGGAAAAAGCCTTGTGGCGCAAGGGCTTGACGCGAAGGTGGAGGGCAAGGGAAGCACGCTTTCGGCGATGAAACCCTGGCCGGTGCGGATCAGCTATTACGATCCGGCGGAGCAGGAGGGCGTGCCCACATTCGAGATGGGATATCTCTTATTTCCCAATGGGATATCGGCAACGCTGTCGCTCGATTATCTCGATGTCGAGGTGAAGGGGCGGCTCAGCGAGGTCACCTATTTCGACCCGGAGGGCTGCTGACCGTTACGCAGCCGTGACGAAAAGGGGTGGCGGATTTCCGCCGTTTTTCGGCCCGCGCTTTCGACCGTCATCGTAACGTCATCATAACGTCACAAATGGCGCACTTATCCCCGCTCATCCGTAGGCGGACTTATCCCCGAATTTTCATCGCCCCTTGTCCCCGCCCATGCCGCGGCCCTTGACGATGGATTTGTCCCCGAATTTCGCACGGAGACGATCCATCGCACGTTCGGCCTCCGCGCGGCGCGTGGCGGCGGGGTCCAGCATGTCCGGAGGGTCGGCAAGGTCGCCGTCGGCGAGACCGGAAATCCCCACCCCCAGAAGACGAAAACTTGTCCCCGTGGCCTCGCGCTTCAGCATGGGCGAGGCGACGCGGTAGATCACCTCGGCGAGCTGCGTCGGATCGGGCAGGGTCTGATTCCGTGTACGGATCTTGAAATCTGCCGTCTTGAGCTTCAGCACGACGGTGGAGCCGGCGAGGCCGGATGCCTTGGCGCGGGTCGCGACCTTCTCGCAGAGCGGCCAGAGGATGCGGTCGAGCTCGGCGGCATTCGTGATGTCGCGCATGAAGGTCGTCTCGGCGGAGATGCT
>CEVF01070988.1_pt1 | contig 20829 bp, 19 predicted proteins | sample 356441 | NCBI WGS metagenome assembly CEVF01 (sample SAMEA2622765, study PRJEB7988) | marine metagenome | biome: marine biome (ENVO:00000447); feature: surface water layer (ENVO:00002042); material: "saline water (ENVO:00002010), including plankton (ENVO:xxxxxxxx)" | depth 5 m | reverse complement strand
AACCGTATCCTGCCCTCTGCCGCAGCCGGCCGCGTACTGACCCCGCATGCCGGGGAATGGGCCCGACTCATCGGCTCTACCGCTTCAACGGGAAAAAGATGTGAGGCGACGGCTCGGTCATGGTCGGCAACCCACCGGGTGATCCTTGTTCTCAAAGGACATCAGACCCTGGTGACCAATGGCAGGGAATGTTACTACAACACGACTGGTAATGCCGGGATGGCCACTGCCGGAAGTGGCGATGTTCTTACCGGAGTGATCACAGGACTTCTTGCGCAAGGGATGTCAACCTGGAATGCCGCGAGGCTCGGGGTGTATCTGCACGGCCTGGCCGGCGACTTAGCAGCGGAGAAAAAAGGAAAGGCCAGTCTCATCGCGTCCGATCTACTGACTACGCTCCCTATCGCCATCCGACAGCATCAAGGAGAGACCTAGCTTGATAAGATCGCCTCGCCGGTTTCCCAGCCGGTATCCGAACGATCAATCCGATGGTAAAGCGTGTCGCGTTCAACCGGATCACGTCCTGCCTCTTCAATTAAACGTCGCAGCTGTTCCACTGATAGAACTTCTGGCGTCTGGGCACCCGCATCGTGGTAGATTAGTTCATGCCGCACGGTACCATCCAGATCATCCGCACCGTAATGCAAGGCCGCCTGCGCGGTCTCGATACCCAACATGATCCAATAAGCCTTCATGTGATCGATGTTATCAAGCATCAAACGACTTATCGCCATCGTCCGCAGATCCATTGCTGCACTGGGCTTGCGGACGTCAGCCAGACCCGTGTTCTCTGGATGAAACGCCAGTGGAATGAATGTTTGAAATCCACCCGTGTCATCTTGCAATTCCCGCAATCGCACCAGGTGATCGATACGGTGATAATCCTTCTCCACGTGCCCATAGAGCATTGTGCAATTTGTACGCAAACCCAGACGGTGGGCGGTGCGATGAATATCCAGCCAATTTCCTGCGTCGGCTTTGTGCTCGCATAATTGATCACGGACCTCTGGGTGAAAAATTTCGGCACCACCACCGGGCATACTCCCCAGTCCGGCCTCGATCAGGTCAGTGATAATTGCTTCGTATGTCTTTTTCGTGAGATGAGCAAACCAGTTGATCTCAACTGCCGTCCAACCTTTCAAGTGCAACCGGGGAAACGCCTCATGAAGGATCCGGACAACATGGACATACCATTCGTACCGCATTTTGTGATGCAGTCCGCCGACAATGTGCATCTCGGTGCAACCTGATTCCACTGCCTCACGGCCGCGTGCCAGAATCGCGTCGTCGTCCATCAAGTAGGCTCTGTCGTCCCGCAGATCCGCGCGAAACGCGCAAAATACGCACCGATACACACAGACATTGGTCGGATTGATGTGCGTGTTGATATTGTAGTAAGTGTGATTCCCATTTTTTCGCTCACGCACCCGGTTTGCCAACACTGCCAGATCGCCGAGCGGAACATCGTTACCATAGAGAAAACATCCATCGTCAAAAGAGAGGCGCTCTCCAGCGTCCACTTTATCGTAGATAGAGGCAAGATTAGATTCGCGTGCCGGCATGGTGAGTCTTCTGTCGAGTTTCCGCGTTTTCCCTACGGCATTTTAGCCACCTGGGAGTCAGTTGACGACCAGGAACAGGTCCACCGCCGTGACGACCAGCAGTCCAATACTGATAACGGCATTGACATTAAAAAAAGCTACATTCACGCGGTCAAGATCATTCGGCCGCACGATTGCGTGCTCATAAATCAGCAGCAGTGCAATGGCACCAACGCCCGCTAAGTAGCCCCACCCCAATGACGGATACACAAGCGGAAGCAGGCCAAAAAAAAGCACCGCAACGACATGCAGTCCACGGGCGACCTGCAATGCGCGGGGTACTCCAAAACGTCCAGGAATACTGAAGAGTCCCTCCTCAGCGTCGAATGCAGCATCCTGACACGCATAAATCACATCAAATCCGGTCACCCAAAAAAGCACCCCACCTCCGAGCACCAGCGCGGGCAGTAAATCTGCCGGATTTTGCATCACCTGCAAACCTCGGATCGCGATCCAGGCGGAAATCGGAGCAAGCATCAAGGCCGCCCCGAGGTAAAAGTGAGCCAAATAAGTGAACCGCTTGGTGTAGCTATACGCACACAAAAACGCCAAAACCGGCACTGAGAGCAGCAGAGGTAACGGGTTGCACGGCAGAAAAAATAACGTGGATCCGACGAAAACAGCTGCCGACAAAAGCGTCAAAGCAACCGCCCCGCTGACCCGCATTTTTCCGGCAGGCAGATGCCGCATTGCGGTCCTCGGATTTTTAGCATCGATCATCCGATCAACAATCCGGTTGAAACCCATGGCCACGGTTCGCCCTGAAACCATGGCCAATAAAATGCCAACCCAGTACAGCACCGGGACTGACAGCGGATCACGAAACGTAGCCAGCAAAGCGCTCATTAGTGCAAACGGAAGCGCAAAAACGGTGTGGCTGAACCGCACTAGTTCAAAATAAGATTGGATTGCCATGCCGCTTCTTTGTTTGGTTGGGATTCTATCTTTGCCGGGGGAACGCTCTTTGATACCACCGCGACTTACGCCATGAAGCCACGCAATGTTGTCGATCCCACGAGGCTACCCGCCCCAGCGGCGAATGAGTGTATGCTCGATTTCAAATTGGTCACAAATACGCCCGACCACAAAATCAATCAAATCTTGTATGGTTTTTACTCCGTGATAAAAACCGGGGGCGGCCGGAAGCACTACCGCTCCGGCTTCACAAATCCGTTTCATGCAATCCAACTGCAATGACGAAAGAGGGGTTTCCCGCGGTACCAATACTAATTTCCGCCGTTCCTTCAGGTGCACATGTGCGGCACGATGAATTAAATTTTCTGATAGTGAATTCACAATTCCGGCGAGCGAACCGCTTGAGCAAGGACAAATAATCATCCCCGACGTGAGAAAAGATCCGCTGGCAATCGGGGCCATGTAATCTTCGAAGTGGTGATAATGAATTTTTCCCGGTGATCCGACTTCAAACGCCAGCACATTGCTGTCCTCGCTTGAAATACCTGCGAACTGGCGTAGCATACTCAACTTGCTGTCGCCCGAATCGGCACCACCAAGAAGTAAAGTCTCAGTTCGAAAATCATCGAGATCAACGGAGATATCTAATTCTTGCTCGAGGACCAGCCGTCCGGATTCAGAAATCGTGAGGTGTACATCGTAACCGGCGGCCAGCAGAACCTCGAGTAAGCGAATCGCATAAATCGCTCCGCTCGCCCCAGTGATTGCGAGAATGATAGGCTTCTTGGTCATCGTTATTTTTGCCTTGCCAGATAAAGGGTCGTAACCCCGAAAGTCATCGGATAATAGCGAATATCGATCAGCCCGACTGCTCGCATCCGTTCGGCAAGCGCTTCACCTTGCGGAAATTCCCCCACGCTTGCAGGAAGGTAATTGTAAGCGGACTCGCGGTTACGAGCTAGAAGCTGGCCTATTCGGGGCAACACGTACCGGAAATAAGCCCCGTAGAGCAGGGCGAGTGGCGGCCACGTGGGCAACGAAAATTCGAGAACCACGACTTGACCACCTGGAGCACACACCCGTGCCATCTCTGATAGTCCGCGATCGGTGTCGGCGATGTTTCTCAAACCGAAAGCTACTGAAACCAGTTGGAAAGTTGCTGTTGGGAAAGGTAACGCCTCGGCGTCCGCCTCTACCCAGAGAATCGGTTTACCGGGTGAAACCTTATGCGTTCCACATACAAGCATCTCGTGACAGAAGTCGGCACCCACTATCGGAACGTTGTCCGGTGCGTGGCGACGATAGGACAACGCAAGATCGCCAGTGCCGGTGCAAAGGTCAAGCACAGGCAGGGTACCATCGGCGGGTGCCCGACGCGTCGTCTGCCATCGCCAGTAGCGGTCCAATGACAGTGAAAGCAGGTGATTAAGCCGATCATAACGCCCTGCAATCTGGGCAAACATCCGGCGGACACGTGGTGCTGACTTATCGACGCTCATCGCTGCCTCTCCTGCCACTTCTATCTAGGGAAGCATACCCGAGCGAGCAACTTTAGACAGGCCGGATCACCCTTATTTCTCGCCGCTCAGCGGGCAAAGCGAGCGGCCGGATTCAACCACTCGAGACCCACCGACCGGTCCAGATCGTTGAACCATCGCTCACCGAGGATCTGCCAGTCGAGTTGTGCAGCGCTCTGAACCTCCCGACCGGTTCGCGGATCTTCCATCGTCGCGAGAAAATCCTGCTCTAGAATTTCACGGCTTTTGTTCTCAAAAGTGACCTGCATTAGATAAACATGTGTCTGTGGATGATTCACACCCACCCCTGCCTCACCTACATCCAGTGCAAAAGCAGCCTCCATGAATGCGGCCCCCGGTTGATCAACTCCATCGATCTGGCTCAAGCGAAGTCGAGCCGGTGCGAAGGGATTCATCCCCGGAGCACTTCCGCTGGTCAGCCAAGAAAAAGCCTCAGTCGAAAGCCGTCGACTGCCCGGCATGTCGGCTGCAACTGCATCAAATGACTCGCCACCCTGGAGTCGGGCGAGCAACTTCTTGGCCCTTGCAATCGCACGCTTGCGTGCAGTGTCAGTAGCATCCGGGCGACCCGCTCCTTGCTTCCAACGAGCCACTACCCGCGACCTTTCCGGACCATCAAGAGAGGGTACCTCGGGTAATCTCTCCGCGGTTTTCCAGGAAAGATAGCGAACGTTTTCATCATCGGCCGTTTCCACCGCCTGCCAAAGGGTCTGTTCGCCTTGCTGAAAAACTAGCCCCGTATAATCGACTTCCCCACCGAAAGGGCGGCTTCGACTGGGTGGTTGGCGTTGTACGGAACGCCCGATGTCGGTTTCCCTTTGGAGCGTCCAAGCTGCTTGAAGGGGTATTGAGAAACCCTCCAGCCCCTCGGCTTCGGCAAGCTCTTTGACGACCGGTGGCGCAAGTTCTGTACCCTCCTCATATTGGCGGGCTGAAGCAAATGCGACCACGCGCCGTCGAATGGCTTTGAACTTCAACTCGATCGATTCGGCCGCTTTCTGTTCGGCAACCTTCTGCCGCACGTAATCGCGGACCTCATCCAACGGCTTATAGGTAGGCTCCTTGCGAGACGCGGTATCGCTTGCATCCGAATCGGACGCGACGGCATCTGCTTCCGGATCGACCGATTGAGGAACATCTTCGGTGACCGCGACTTCCGTGACCGCCTCATCCTTGGATGGATCATTTGCTGTGTCTTTTAAAGGATCACTTTTTTCGGCGTCTTCTCCGGTCAACCCGACCTGCAGGATACGTGCCCGGCTGCCCCTGCCACTGCGATCTTGCGGGGCTGGTACAGATTCACTGTCTTCGTTACCCGGCGTCTTCGGTTCTACATCAGGTGCAACGGGCTTTAGTTGTAAAGCATCTGCATCTTTTGCACTCTCCGTTTCCTGAGGATTAGTGTCAGCTGAATCGCTCGATGCAGCGGGGGCAGCGGGATTTAAACCCTCCGCCGCCGGCAAATCTAATGCGTCGACCACATGCAACTGTTCATCGATGCGTTTATTTTCCTCGTAGTAGGCAGCGATTTCTTCATCGGTAACCTGATCAAGCCACTTCTCGATTTCTTGATCGACATTCACCTTTACATAATCGACCGCTACTCGATGTGGCAGCTTGAAACCGGGTTCCGGCGACTCATAACTCACACCAGCGATCGCATTGAAAAGCGGAGACTGATATTTGTATTTGTCAAAGTAGACCTGCAACGCTTCCGACTCAGGCTCTGGAACTTCGTCAATAAACACATTCACCGGGATTTCCAGAACGTCCATCTCGATCTGACGGTTACTCCTTGCAAAATAACCGAACTGTTGTCCGGGCGTCAGTTCACCGAGGGCTGCAAACGACAAGGCGATCGCCTTCTGAGCGAGCAACTTTTCACGAATCAATTCGTTAACTGCTTTGATTGATCGGGGGTATTTCGTGTTCTGTCCGCCACGGAGGATTGCACGCATTTCTTCCCAGGTCAATTTATTGTCGCTGATTTGCCGCAGATGTTCAGCGATTTCCGTATCGGGCACGATCATGCCCATCTTGATTGCCCACTCTGCCAGAATTCTCGTTCGGACCATTTCCTCGCGGTCTAGATCGTTCTCGGTGAACAACATCCCCGGTCGATTCACCGGGAGGCCCATTTGTTGTCGCATGGTGGCCTGCTGCATGAAACGCGGAAAAGCTCCTTTTGCCATGGCGGCGTTTTGAACCGCATAGAGCGCATTGAGGACGTCTTGCTTGCCGTATTGCAGACGCTGTAATTGGCTCTCGGTAAGCTCGGTACCCTTCCAGCGGACCACGATCGGATCTTCCCGATCCCCACCCCCCGAATCGGTGAGGCGTGATACAGAATCGCCGATTGTGAAGATCACAATGATCAAAACACCAAAAACCACGAGAAACGCAGCTTGATACTTGCGAAAAACAGCAAAAGGACTCGCCATAACCAGTAGTCTCACAAAGAGATAAAAGGATTCTTCCCGAGTTGCCGAAGAGAGTTGTGTCCTTGACAGCCAGCGTGACCGCGTATTAATGGTTGTCAAAATAGATGTCGTGCCGTCCCGCTGTTTGCGTGATTGTACGTGAAGCAGGCACCTTTGCAACGCCAGTTCCACTGGCCTGCATGTGAATCGAGCCGTCCTAGTTACGATACGTCCTCCGCAACCTTGACAAGACCCGCCCGGGAATTCATGGCCGCAAAAAAGAAAAAATCACCGACTAAAGGGGCAAGTGGAAAAGCGCTGGTCATTGTGGAATCCCCCGCAAAGGCCAAAACCATTAACAAATATCTCGGCTCGGACTACATCGTCCGTTCCTCAGTCGGCCATATTTGCGACCTACCCACCAAGGGTGGCGGTAAATCTCCCCCCGGAAAAAAAGGCGTGAAGTTGACGCCCGAGGAAAAGGCCGCCAAAAAGCACGCAGCGCTCGTGCGTCGGATGGGCATTGATCCCGATAACGACTGGGAAGCCAACTACAGCGTCTTACCGGGAAAAGAGAAGGTTCTGGAGGAATTACAGAAGATCGCGGAAACTGCCTCTGACATCTACCTAGCGACCGACCTGGACCGGGAGGGAGAGGCCATTGCTTGGCACTTGCAAGAAGAAATCGGGGGCGACCCAAGTCGTTACAAGCGTGTCACATTCGCAGAAATTACAAAACAGGCGATCCAAGACGCGTTTGCGAATCCAAGCCAACTCGACATGAACCGCGTTAATGCACAGCAGGCTCGCCGCTTTCTGGACCGAGTTGTTGGCTTCATGGTCTCGCCTCTGCTGTGGCAAAAGGTCGCAAGAGGCTTGAGCGCCGGTCGTGTCCAGTCGGTGGCAACACGGCTTGTGGTCGAGCGTGAGCAGGACATTCGAGCTTTCATACCGGACGAATTCTGGGAAATCCAAGCCGATTTCAAGGCTGCGACAAAACTGGTCGCCGATCTGGTCAAGGTCGATGGAAAACGATTGTTGACCGGTGCTGATGTAGCCGGAGGTGCAGGCAAAGATCAAACCATTTTAAGCAGCGACGCTGAAGCGACCCGGGTTGCTGATGCGATTGAGGCTGCATCCTGCACGGTGCAAGACATTCAGACCAAAAGTCGCAGCCAGCGCCCGAATCCGCCGTTTATCACGTCGACCCTGCAGCAGGCAGCAGCCAACGCGCTTGGTTTTGCGGTCAAAAAAACGATGACGCTTGCACAACGGCTCTACGAGGCGGGCTACATCACCTACATGCGAACCGATTCTACTAACCTCAGTAACGATGCCATCAGTGCGGTGCGCACGCTCATCGAAAAAGATTTCGGCGCGGACTACATCCCGGAAAAGCCTAATTTTTACGGCAAGCATGACGACAACGCGCAAGAAGCCCACGAGGCGATCCGACCGTCGGATGTTCGACTGCAACCGAAAAGCCTGAAAAGCGTCGAGCCAGATCAGATAAAGCTTTACAATTTAATCCGCAATCGATTTATTGCCTGCCAGATGCCGCCGGCTAAATTCGATAACACCACAGTTACGATTTCCGCTGGCGACCACCAATTACGGGCCCGAGGCCGGATACTGATTTTTGACGGCTACCAAAAGGTACTCGGATTCGACTCGGAAGATCGGATTTTGCCAACCGTTGAAGTCGGTCAAGTGTTACCGCTCGAATCCCTGCACAAAGAGAGAAATTTCACCAAGCCACCAGCTCGATACAACGAGGCGAGCCTAGTACGCGAGTTGGAAAAGAAGGGAATTGGCAGACCGTCTACCTACGCAAGTGTAATTAGCACAATCCAAGAACGCGGCTATGTGCGTGTGGATCGCCGGCGGATGTTTGCCCAGAAAATTGGCGACATCGTCACCGAACGCCTTGTTGAATGCTTTCCTCATTTACTCAATTACGATTTCACCAAAGGCCTCGAGGAAAGCTTGGATGCGATCGCGCAGGGCAATTCATTTTGGATCGATGAGCTGAACAAATTTTATGATGATTTCACCGATGCATTGAAGCGGGCAGAAGATAGCGACACCACATCGGGAGGCATGCGGCCGAATGATCCCACGCCGACACCGATTTCTTGCCCTGAGTGCGACCGGGAAATGCAGATCCGAACCGGTCAGACTGGGGTTTTTCTAGGCTGTTCAGGCTATGGTTTACCGAAGAAAGAAAAATGCACAAAAACGCTTCCATTGACCCCCGGTGAAGAGGTCGTGGAAATCGGTGGCGACGAGGCCCAGGCAGAATTACAGGAATTGCAAAACAAGCGCCGGTGCAAAAAATGCAATCGCACCATGGATGCCTATCTGGTGGATGAAGGGCGGAAGCTGCATGTTTGTGGTGACAATCCGGATTGCGATATCTGTGAAATCGAGACGGGAACCTTCAAGATCAAGGGGTATGATGGACCGATACTCGAATGCGACAAATGTGAAGCAGAGATGCAGTTGAAGAACGGGCGATTCGGCAAATACTTCGGTTGCACAAGCGACACCTGCAAAAACACACGAAAACTGTTGCGGAACGGTGAACCGGCGCCGCCCAAGGCCGATCCGATTCCGATGCCAGAGTTACCGTGCGAGAAATCAGATGGCCATTTTGTGCTTCGCGATGGCGCTGCTGGGATCTTTCTGGCTTCGAGCAATTATCCGCGTTCACGCGAGACGCGCAACCCGAAAATCAAAGAAATCCTACCGCATGCCGATGAACTGGATCCGAAATATGCACATCTTGCGAAAGCGCCCGCAGAGGACAAAAAGGGACGACCGGCCATTGTACGGTTTCGGCGTAAAGAAAAAGTTCACTACGTGATGAGTGAGGATGATGGCAAGCCGAGTGGCTGGGAAGCAAATTGGACCGATGGCGAGTGGGTTGTCACCGAGAAAAAGAAGGCGGCAAAGAAAAAGAAAAAGTCTGCCAAGAAAGGCACGGCTAAAAAAGTGAAGAGAAAATCGTAAAATCGCCTCATTTAACCTGAAGTTGGTTCACCCAGAGCCAAGACCAGGGCAGTAGCGTGCGAGCGGCAATGCGCGAGGCTGATTTTCAATTCGATAATCTTTCGCCGCTGTTGTAATTCTGCAAGCGGGCCATGAAGTAAAACCTGCCGGTCGGTGGAACTATCGCTGCGGATTTCGATCTCCTGATAACGGAAACCTTGCGGTGGCTTACTGCCCAGTGCGGCGAGCACCGCTTCCTTTCCCGCCCAATGAGCTGAAAAATGCTGGCTTGCCTGGTGCCGTCGCTGACAGTACGCAATCTCGGCGGCAGTGAACACGCGACAGAGAAAACGCTCTCCATGCCGCTCGATCATGCGGGCTACGCGTAGGCATTCAATAATCTCATTGCCCATCCCCAAAATCTGCACGTCATTGGCCCCCACGCCGTGCAGTCCCACACGCTGTGCTCGCCCGTCGCAGCACTTCTCCTGCCGCTTTCCGAGCAACGGCTGCTCCGTCGCCGAGCACCTGATCAACCCGATCTGGCTTGGCAGCCCATTCATCGCGGGCAGCACGCGCGGGAGCGAAATAATCTTCCGCTGCCTCCGCGAGTGCTTTTTTCACTTCGCCGTACCCGAACCCTCCTCGACGATAAAGGGCTGCCATTTCTTCCCTTGCTGCCGCGGGTGCCACCAGCGAGAACAGCTGATACAGGGGATCGGTTTCCGGGTCCTTGGGTGATTCCATCGGACGCGAATCGGTAGTGATCCGCATGATCTTCTTCCGTTGCGATTTCGGGTCCTCGAAAAGTTCAAGCGTGTTATTGTAACTCTTGGACATTTTTTCCCCATCCACTCCAGGAACCTTGGCTGACGCATCCAGCACATTCGCTTTGGGCATTCGGAAAACATCCCCGTAATGATGATTGAAGCTGGCCGCAAGATCACGACATACCTCGATATGTTGCAGCTGATCGGCACCGACAGGTACCGTGTCGGAATCGTAAGCCAGAATATCGGCGGCCATCAAAACCGGATAGTTGAACAGGCCGGCATCGGCCGAAAGCCCTCTCGCTTTTTTATCTTTGTAAGCATGGCACCGTTCGAGCAAGCCCATCGGTGTGCCGGTCAAAAGCAGCCAAGTCAACTCGGAGACTTCCGGAATATCAGATTGTACAAACAGGACAGCATGCTCGGGATCGAGGCCGAGAGCAAGCAAATCAATAGCGGCATCGCGTGTGTATTGCTGCAGCTCCTCCGAGTCCCGCACTGTAGTTAAAGCATGTAGATTAGCGATAAAGTAAAAGGCCGCATCCTCGTGCTGCAATTCGATGTACTGCTGGATGGCTCCAAAGTAATTGCCCCAATGAAAACGGCCGGTGGGCTGAATTCCGGAAAGTACTCGCATCGATCAACTCCTCGGCACAGGTTCAAAAGGGTTCGGCATCCGATTTGCCGCTCACCCCAGCATTGCTCCGCTCTCCATTATGGCGTCCGCCGCATCAATCATCATTCGGCCCCCTCAAGTTAGGCAGTCCGATGGCACACTCCACACGCCGCCAGCGGTGGCACGCTTGACGGGCTGCAGGCGACTACCGCCTCGAGAACGATGCTGCCCAGCCGGAACAATACTTGCTGCTTCCAGAGCGCATCCGAAGCGACCGGGATCAGATTCGGAATTATGAAGTGGCCATGTTGAATGGCTAGATCACATCACAGTCGGAATTGGAAAATCGGTCATTGGATAGCAAGCTGCCGGTCGCAAAGGCCTCTGCCCGCACGACCGCTGCGCAGCGATACAATCGCCTCTTAGAGGCCAATGTACCCTTCGATAGAACCGTGCACCAGACGCACGCAGATCGCAAGTCGATCTGACAACCCTCGGCAGCACCGCTATATGATGCCGCCGTGGGTGTTGTAAGGCGTCAGATGGCCCGGTTGATCAATAAACCAAAAACGCTCCCACTCTTCCAAGAAATTACGTAGATCCTCAGAAGTGTAGATCAGCTGTTTGGTGCGGCGTGCCGGATCACCCGAGTAGATGGGTAAAAAACAGCCACTTCCCATCGCCAGACTGATCAGGAGCACCATGCTTATGAGCAAACGGCGCATGCAAGTCATCCTCCATGATGAAAAACAATTCAACGTATTGAAATCTCAGTAAACCAACGACCTAAAATCATCTAAGGCCGGGTAGATATCACAGTGTTCCTTCCGTAGTTCGCTGGATCTTCACACAGTAGTTGCGTGTGTCTTTTTTCCGTTGCTGGATAATCGGGAATCAATTCTCAAGACCGCCGTGGGGCTGCTGAGAAAAACCCGGTGGATCCGGAGCAGGGTGGGGTGGTCCGGCCGGTGGCTCCGGAGCACTTTCTAAATTCCGAACCCGTTCTTCCATTTCCTTCCCTGGCTTAAAAGTGACCACAAACTTCTCACCCACAAAGACCTTTTCACCAGTTCGCGGGTTCCGCGCCTTTCGGGCCGCCCTTCGTTTGACCTCAAAAACACCGAAGTTGCGTAGCTCGATCCGGCCCAAAGCGTCAGCGCCACCTTTACTCAGGTTGGATCGAGTGTCCTCGACCAGCGTGTCGACAATGGCGTCAAACGTCTTTTGGACGATTTCCTTTGTCTTCAGCTGAGTCAGCCCGATCTCGTCAGAAATTGTCTTGACAATCTCTTTCTTGGTCACGATACAGTTCTCCAATCCGCCGACCTGTGGCGGGTACCCCCGGTGAACCCTTTTCCAGGTGCCAAGTCTAGACGCAGTAAGCATTAGTGTCAAGATCATTCGTCCTGATTGCTGTGATGAACCACGAATCATATCATTACCGAATTGCGTTATAAGTCTTTGCACAAATTATACTTACAGTAATTAAATGGCGGCACATCAATCTTTTACGCCCTAAACTCCGCTGACGAAATGAGTAAAGACCAAATCAGGTATCCCGACCGGCAGCCTCATAACCGTTATCGTTTCCGCAGGCGATAGACTTTAGCTATATTACTCTGAATACAGTCGGTCTACAAGAACTGTGTTTATGGCCGAAACTCAGATCGAAATTACTTTTCGTCGCTTCTCGATCTCTTCGAGCGGCACCAGAGGACCATTTCCTGCCCCAGGGCAAGCCTGGCAGGCCGCTTCCCAACTGGCGGGGCTCCGCAGATTTGAGTCCCAGAAGGGCCATGTGCGGCACTGGCCGGGACGTGCTGGATAGACTCGGCAACGCCGAGAGTCGGGATCAAAGAAAACGCAGTCGCCGCTAGCGTACTCGGTGAGGCTTTTACGGAGGCCGACCTTACGGACATATCGCCGGACGAACACTTCGCGATCTAACGTGAGCCAATCGGCGAGTTGCTCGATCTCCTCGTCACTAACCCACACAAAACCTGGTGCACCCGTGCAGCAGTTTCCGCACCCGCTGCACTCGAACGCAAGGCCCGCTGCGTACCAGGGCTTCGCCGGTCGTTGCGTCGTACTATGATCTGAATTCGCACCTGCAGCCATTGCAAAAATTCCCCGGTTAACGCCCGATCATGTTGCAATGCATCGTCACCGGATAAGCCTCACCCACCGATTTGATACATGGCCCTCTCGGGCCGTAAAAATGCCGGTGTGTCGATCACGTGTCCTGCTTTCTTTTCCGTTACTGCCGCGGCAAATTGGGCGGCCAATTCAGCATCGTCGATTTCACCCTCACGGAGCAACGACCGCAGATCCCACTCACGGGTGGAAAAAAGGCAATTGCGGATCTGCCCCTCCGCCGTGAGTCGTAACCTGTCGCAGTCGCCACAAAAGGGAGCTGTGACCGGGTTAATAAATCCGATCCGACCAGGCCGATCGGCAAACTCAAAGTCGACCGCCGGTTGACTGGGATCTTGCCGCGTGACCGGAATCATCGGCCCGTACGTATCTTCAATCACTGCCCGAACCGCATCACCCGAGAGCACTCGCTCGGTCTTCCAGGATTCGTCGGCATCAAGCGGCATAAATTCAATAAATCGCAACTCCAACCCTCGCTCAAACGCATAAGCAGCAAGAGGCACGATATCCTCCTCGGTAAGGCCGCGGATCGACAGTGCATTGAGACGAATCTTTGTAAAGCCAGCATCTTGCGCAGCGGCTATACCATCTAGCACCCGATAGAGCCCCCGGTGCCGGGCAATCCTCTCGAAAATCTCCTCGCGGAGCGTGTCGAGGCTGATGTTGATCCGATCAAGACCCGCCCGAGCCAGTTGTGTCGCCTGCTCGGCCAGTAACAACCCGTTGGTCGTCAACGCCACCTCTTCCACTCCATCGATACAAACTAATCGATCCACCAACCGCCAGACCTCGGACCGAACGAGTGGCTCTCCACCAGTGATTCGGAATTTCTGGATACCCAGGCTGGTTGCCACGCGGGCGACGCGGGCAATCTCCTCATACGTCAAAACTTCCTGGCGTGGCAGGAACGCCAGGGGACCGGCGGGCATGCAATAAAAGCAACGGATATTGCAACGATCGGTCACACTGACCCGCAAACTGCGGTGCATGCGACCAAAACGATCCACAAGCGAGTCGGATAAGAAGCTAGAATCAGACATACATTTGTATTCTGGGGCGATAAACAAACTACCTCATTCTACACGCTGTTGGTCTGTCCGGGGCAGGTCAGTCAGTCCCGGATGCACCCACTCAGACTGCCCATCCGCCCAATTCTCCCGTTTCCAGATCGGTACTCGCTCTTTGAGGGTGTCAATCAACCACTGCCCGGCGGAAAAACCTTCGGCCCGATGCGGAGCACTCAGTGCAATGGCCACACTCACCTCTCCTACCTCTAGGTGGCCGATTCGGTGGGTGATGGCCACATGTTCTATCGGCCATCGGGCCATCGCCTCTGCCGCAAGTTTTTCCATTTGCGCTCGAGCCATCGGTTCGTACGCCGTGTAATCCAGCGATGCGGTTTCGCGGCCCGCGGTCACTTTACGCGTCGTGCCCAGAAACAGCAGGACTGCACCTGCCCGCTCTGTCGCCACTGCCTCCAGTGCGCGGGTAGTGTCGATGGTCGTTTTGGTAAGCTCAATCTCAACGTTGTGTGACATGCTGCGTTCCGTATCTGACGCGATTGGAATCACCCTCCGCTGACCGGAGGAATAATTGCTATCTCCTGACCGGGCACCAGCGGCGTGCTGTCGTTTGCATATTCCTGATCGACTGCAAACTGCAGACTGCCCGCGACAGCAGCTAGTGCCGGGAAGCGGGCAAACAACTGCTCTCGGAGCAGCGCTACATTCGCCCCGTCGGGCACCGCCATGGTCAGCGAATCACAACCAGTTAGATCCCGGGCCACCGCGAACATTTGCACGGAAACATCCATCGCTATACAACCTTAAGAAATTTTTAAAACTTAGCGACAATCCTCAAGAAACTGTTAGTTCACCACTCTCCTGATGCAGTGGATTTCGGGCGCCGGACATGAGCCCATAACTCCAGGCTAGTAACTTCATCGGATGCACAGTCGGTTTCGTTGTTCCTTGCTCCATCTGAATTTTACAACAACTGCACTCCGTTGTCCCGGCGTGAAATTGCGGGTCTCTGAGCGTCGATATTAAATCAAATCCTGCTCGCAAGCTGCTGCGATAATTTTTGCGGACCAGTCCATAGGTTCCTGCCATCCCGGAACAACCGTTTTCGGATCGCTTGACCGAAATGCCTGGGATCAGCTTGAGCAAATTTTCACCCGGCGAACCGACCTCTAGGCTACGAAGATGACACGGTTGATGATAAATCAATTGAGTCGCAAGCGGGGACAGATCGAGTCGCATTTGACCGGCCTGGTGCATTTTCCAGAGGTAGTCGCAACTCTCTTGAGTATGTTCGGCAACCAGTGTCGCCTCCTCGCCGCCGAGAAGACTTGGATACTCATGAATCAGGCAACTCGCGGCAGATGGCTCACTTGTAATGATTGTGTATCCCTGGTGAATCCGTTCGGCGAGAACCTCCACATTGTATCTCGCAATTCTTTTCGCAAGATCGACGGCACCAAGTGACACCGCAGCCATTCCCGATTGCATCTGGCGCGGATCGACAAGCACCGAAACCCCGTTATGCATCAGCACGTTGGCCGTGGCCTCGGCCAGGCCAGTATCGTGGTAATTGGCAAACAGATCCACGAAATACAAGACTTTGGGCCCCTCTACGCGGTGGGATCGCGTCCATTTCTTTCGAGCCGCGAGTTTCATAAAACTTTGGCGGGCAAATTTTGGCAACTTCCGCCCCTGTGCAAGCGAAAATGATTTCTCCAAAAAAAATCGCGTGACACGGTTAGAAAGCGCCCAGTTCGCCAACCGCGGTATCCGCGTTCCCAACGCCCCGAACCGATCCAGCCGCGCGAGAGCCCAGTCACTCGGACGCATTCCGGTAACCGCAAGGTGCGCAGCCTTAGCCTCAACCATTAACTTGGGTATATCCACCGATGCAGGGCAATCAAGGCGGCACTGATGGCAGTTAACGCAAAGATCGACCACCTCCTTAAAATCCTCAGAGGCAATTGCTTCCTCAGTCAATCGGCCGGTAAGCACCCCGCGAATCAAATTTGCCTTCGCCCGCGGCGAAGACTCCTCCCGAGGCGAAAGTCGGAAGATTGGGCACATCCGTACATCTTCCGAACCGCTGCGACACGCTCCGCAACCATTACAGTTCCGTGCAGCATGCGCAATTCCCTCTGCATCCCAATGCAACTGTAATTGCACGGTCGCTCCCGTCCCTTTCAGGACTTCCTGAGTCGGTGCAAGTGGAAAATCACTGGCCGTATCGATCGGAACCGTGCCCACGGGCCGCAGATTGCGGGTCAGTGTTTCACCCTTGGAAATAATTTTTCCCGGATTGAGAATTCCCTGCGGGTCAAAAATCTGTTTGATTTCCCGGAATGTTTCGTACAAAGGACCGGCCTGCTGTGACACGAACTGACTGCGACTCAGTCCGTCGCCGTGCTCTCCGCTAATCGTTCCTCCCCGACGGAGCACCTCGTCATAAACTTCACGAGCAATGCGTTCCATATCTTCAACATCAGCCCGTGATGCCAAATCAAGAAGAGGACGTATATGCAACTGTCCGTGCGCGGCATGGGCGAAGATCGATGCGGTCACCCCGTGCCGTCGGAGAATTTCAAACAAATGATTGAAAAAATCAGGCAATTGGCCTGGATCGATTGCCACATCTTCGATGAAAGGAAGCGGGCGACTGGTCCCCTTCAGCCGATAGAGCGTCGGCACCACTTTTCGGGCCAGATCCCAGTAAATCTCCACATCCTCCGCGTCGGTGGTCATTCGAGCACCGATGGGCGGATATTTGCTCGCTTTAACGCGATTAATGATCGCCTCGAGCCGATTGTTGACGGTGCTTGCAGATTCAGCCTGCACTTCGACCAACAGTACTGTCTCGGTCTCTGGGGGAATCAAGAGATCAAAGCGGACATCGTTTTCGCGCGCCAGACTCAAATGTCGGCGATCAATCAAATCGCAGGCGGAAATCGGCTCTTTCCGCACGTCCATCACCGCATGGGCGGCATCCACCAGGCGGTCATACAGCAGTAACACAACCCCGCGGGCAGCGGGCAGCGGTTCGGTCGCCAACGTGGCTTCAGTAATCAAACCTAGTGTGCCCTCCGAGCCAACAAAAAGTCGGGCCATATCGATCGTGTCGCGCGAAAGCAAATCGTGCAACTGATAGCCAGAGCGATCGAGCTGACTGGTTCGGGATGCTTGCCTGATCTTCTCTGCGTCCCGCTGCAAAATGCCGGTCACCCGCTCGACAAGCTCCCGCCGCCGCGGCTGAGGATCAGCTACCCGCGTGAGCGGTTCCTTTGAAAAATCGACCACATCGCCATCGGCTAGCACGACGCGGATCGAGCGGACATACCGCCTTGCCGAGCCGTACTGGAGAAAATGGCTGCCTGAGGCGTCTATTGCCAACACGCTTCCCATCGTCGTTACGGCGCTCATTGCGGGATCGGGTCCGAACAACCGTCCCTGGCGAGCCAACTGATCGTTCAGCGTGGCATGGACAACGCCGGGCTGCACGGTTGCCGTATGCTTGGTGACCGTACCGATGCGATTCATATATCGTGAAAAATCTATCACGATCCCCGGACCGAGTGATTCGCCGGCTAAGCCGGTTCCTGCACCGCGTGGATGAAGGGGAATGCTATGTTCCGCCGCGTACTGCACACATGCAGTCACATCGCGAATGTGACGTGGCCTGACCACCGCCGCCGGACGAATTTCGTAGACGCTCGCATCACTGGCGTAGAGCTGCAAGAATAGGTCGTCGCAAAGAACATCTCCCGCCAACAGACCGCTGAGGTCTTCCTTGATGCGTGCTTGTTCCTGATCCATAGCTAGACCCGTGGAGACAGATTTTGATCTGGGTCGACAGCTTTGTTTACACCTTTTAACTCTTGCCTTGCGGCCTCTTGTCGGTAACGTTCATGAATCTCCAGATTGAACGGGGTATGCGAATCATCATCGTCGTACCCACGATAGTGAGCACCGCATCGATAGCACACGATCGCATCACGCACTAGCAGATAGAGCAGCACATCGATAGCAGCCGTGATGAATAAGATACCGAACGTGAGAAAAAGGGCGTGCCGGTACCAGGCATAGCAACTGGCAAGCGAACCGACAACCACAATGATCACGCCCAGTCGCTGCGGAAAATCTTTTCTGATAAACAGATCATGACTACGACAGATGACGCAACGAGAGATACCCTGAGATCCAATCGCTTCCGGAGGCACCCCACAGACCTGACCGCAGGACGCACAGGGAATCTCTGTGGTCTCCTCGTTTAGCGGACTGCGGCCCGTTTGTTCACAGCTGGGACACCGGAATACGACTTCCATTACTTTATTATAAACCCTCCGTGCACCCGGCACAGGGTCAAACTTGCAACGCTTACAGCGGATATGGCGTCGTGACAGAAAGTAATTGAGACATTAGTTCGCCGGTAAACACCGTCACGGCGGCCACATATAAAATTCCGGTTGCACTCTGTGTGTTCGGAATCCGGAGTGTCCGCTCCACCATCCAGGTCATTACCATCGGCGCTGCCAGTCCTGTCGTCCAGCGAAGCACGACAAACCAAGGCGCAGGCAACTCTGACTCGACGCAGGTGGCTCCCAACCCGATGCCACAGACGAGCATACGTAACAACAGTGCGACGACCATACATCCAAGTAGTCGCCGCAACGGGGCCATCTGCATCGTGGGGGTATTGAGATACCAATGGCCCAGCAGCATCGCCCCGAGTGTCACTCCAAGCAATATCCCGCTACTCGGTCCATCGCATATCCACAGCAAACAGGCCAAGGGCGAAAATGGCAGAGCTTGCCACGCTTGCGAATCGACAAGCGAATTGAGCACCTCAACCACCTGCGGCGTGCCCAGTAGCACACCCACCAGCGTTACGAACACAATGAACATCAGTACCAAGCGCCCGCTGCGGATTGCCTGGTATAGATAGCAGACCGCTGCTCCATAGCTCAGAATTGCGGCCACCAGTGCGACGTAACCCGTAGAGGATCCCACTACAACGAGAGATGCCAGAAACGCAAGACCGAGCACCACATACAAATGGTTTCGAAAAAAACCACTCGTCACCTGCACGGGCGATGTCACAAGCATGGCCAGCGAGAGACCGAACGCAAGCCGCATCAAGAACTCATACAGGATCGTCACGGATTACTGCCGATTGGTGTAAATCAGCGACATTATTTCAGCGCGACTGGACGCGTTCTGCCGGAAAAGACCCTTCATCGCTGACGTCACACACAAACTGCCGGGTTTCCGCACGCCACGGATCGTCATACAAGTGTGTGTAGCCTCGATCACCACGGCTACACCTTTGGCCCCGAGTTCATCCTCCAGAAGGTTCGCCACCGTCTCGGTCATTCGCTCCTGAACTTGCGGACGCCGTGCCACGATCTCGACGACCCGAGCAAGTTTACTGAGGCCCACAACCCTACCACTCGGTACATAACCGATGTGCGCTTTGCCACCAAAGGGACATAGATGATGCTCGCAGAAACTGTTGAAACTAATGTCTCGGACCAGCACCACATCACTGTAGGACTCTGTGAAGAATTTCCTCAAGTGGGGCCTGGGATCCTCGAATATGCCTGAAAATACCTCGGCATACATCCGCGCGACACGCGAGGGGGTTTCAACGAGTCCCTCCCGATCCGGGTTCTCACCCACCGCAAAGAGAATTTCGCGAACAGCGCGTTCAATGCGTGCATGGTCAACTCCGCCGACTGCGGGTCCCGCCTCCGCTTCGTCCAATTCTCCCGCAAGGCTCCCTTCCATGGGCTGCTCGACCTCTTTGCTGACCGACATCCACTCAGACTCCCGGTATTTCTAATCATTATGTGGTTTGGCACAGTGCCTACCAGAATCCGATCCTAGATTCCTGCGCCAACTCGGTCAAGTCGCGCTCGGGCTGTTGACAGGGAAAAGCGTAAGTAGTGTTTGCGTCTTGTCTGTCTTTTTACCTCAGCTTCACCGCTTCGACCGTCTTCTAATCTAAAGCGATTCAGTTCGCGCTGAAGTCGGGGGGAAAAACACCGGCCGCTGTGAGTGATCTTGTGGGACGCAGCAGAGGTTCACACAACCGTTGGTGCAGGATGGCAGCGCGGTGTTCGATTTCGGTCTCGGCGAGAAGCTGGACTTTCAGCTCCAGATCGAGCGGAAGCGTGTGCGCGATAAGATCTGTGAGAACACCAAGCGAAAGATCGCGATCAAGCAGGCCATCCAGGCAGCTCAAGTCCTGCATTTCCGACGCAAGATGCTTCTTGAACGCGGTGAGTAATAGGTCACTCATCTGGTGTCGTCGCATATCGTCCGTGGGCTGTTGTTCATGCAGAGCAGTTATCTCGGCCCGCCGATACGGTTCCCATGCAGGAAGTTCAGTGATTAAACGGATACGGGCCACACCGATCACCAAGAGATTCGAACAGCCATCGGCAAGCTTTTGGTGAGAAACAATCTTAGTTAGGCAGGCGACCGGTTCGAGCGGAGGAAGACTGGTCGCTTCTCTGTCACAGTTAGAGAGGACCGGAAGGGCAATCAGCTGATCGTCGTCAAGCGCGTCGGAAAGCAGCGCCCGATAACGATGCTCAAACACGTGCAACGGTTGCATGACATGTGGGAACATGACCAACCCCGGAATCGGAAACAATCGCACAGAATTTGGTTCGTTTATGGAGCTTGAAGACCAATCGTCCATCACTTATCTCCCGATCACTAGCCTGAGGCGTCACTGCAGTCTGCCAAATGGCATAAGCGACACCGTTAGGAAATTTATTCCACCACTTCGCTACTGTGCTCC
>CEVF01133138.1_pt1 | contig 20848 bp, 15 predicted proteins | sample 356441 | NCBI WGS metagenome assembly CEVF01 (sample SAMEA2622765, study PRJEB7988) | marine metagenome | biome: marine biome (ENVO:00000447); feature: surface water layer (ENVO:00002042); material: "saline water (ENVO:00002010), including plankton (ENVO:xxxxxxxx)" | depth 5 m | reverse complement strand
GGGGCCGGTTCGGCAGCGGTGCAGGCGCTTCCGGCACTCAGCGCCACTCGGCCGCCGGTGCCGAGCATCAGCGACTCACCATCCACGTATTGAAACTGCACGTTCAAATTGCCCGCCAGCCGTAGGCCCGTATCAGCCAGCGGCGGGCCGTTGAGCAGCACGCCGTCAAGCTCTGCCTGCAATCCTTCCAACAATCGGTTGCGAAGGCCCGCGAGTCGCTCGGTTTCTGCCGGCAGTTCCTCGATTGCCAACTGCATTGCCCGGGCCAGCCCCACGATGGCCGGCACATTGAGCGTGCCGCTGCGCAGGCCGCCCTGATGCCCGCCGCCGAAGAGCTGCGCTGCGATCGGGGCTTTGCCTCGCTGCCGCCGGGCCATCAGCACACCGATGCCCCGCGGCCCATAAAGTTTGTGCCCCGAAAAACTCAACAGATCGATGCCCAGCTTTGTGATATCGAGCGGCAGTTTGCCGACCGCCTGCGCCGCGTCGGTGTGCAGCAGCACGCCCCGACTGCGGCAGAGGGCGGCGATTTGTTCAAGCGGCTGAATCACACCAATTTCGTTGTTGGCCAGCATCACCGACACAAGCACCGTATCGTCGCGCAGTGCCGACTCAAGCACCGCCGGATCGATGCAGCCTGCATCGGGTGCGCCGTTTTCGGCGACCGGCAACCGCGTGACCTGCCAGCCGCGCTTTTCCAGCTCCGCGAGCGGATCGAGCACCGCGCGGTGCTCGGTTGATACGCTCACCATGTGGCCCGCCTCGTTTTTGTTTCGTCGCGTGTAAAAGGCGGCCGCGCCGAGCAGGGCCAAGTTGTTGCTCTCGGTCGCACCGCTTGTGAAGATGATCTCTTTCGGTTGCCCGCCGAGCAGATCGGCAATCGTGCCGGTGGCGGCTTCAACCGCCGTGGCCGCTTCGGTGCCGAAGGGATGCGTGACGCTGCCTGCATTGCCGTAGCACTCGGACAGATAGGGCAGCATGGTCTCAATCACGCGGGGATCGACCCGCGTGGTCGATTGGTTGTCGAGGTAAATCCGCTCGTTCACGTTTTTCCCCGCTGTTGCCCGCCGTTAAGTGCCGTGCTGTGCGAACAGGGCCCGCACGCCGATTTGTGACCACGTTTCAAAGGCGTCCAGGTCGGCCACGATGTCCGCCACGGGCAGAAAGTGCGCATCGCAGATTTCCGCTTCTCGGGCAGCCACCTGCGGCGACTCCAGATCAAACAGGTGCACCACGCCCAAGTGAACCTGACCGACCGGCGTGGCATCGTCGTTGATCAACCCGACGCATGCTTCCGTATAGGGACTGTCGATCACGATTTCTTCGGCCAACTCACGCTGCATGCCCTCGCGATACGGGTCGCGGTTCTCACCGGCGTCGGTGTGTGCAATGTGCCCGCCGATGCCGACGCTCTTTTTGGCGTGCAGCCGCGCTTCGCCCTGTCCACTGCCACGCGTGTATTGAAACAGATGTGCGGTGCCTTCCGCGTCGGTATAGCGAAACAGGCAATAAGGAATCAGCTGTTTGAACGAAGGGTCTTCTTCAACCGCATCCCGCGAGCGATAGGAGGTGTGTTCTGCCAGCAGCAACTGTTCGAGCAATTCGGGCTTGGCCGAAAAGCCCTGGAAGTGGCCCAACGCATGAAATCGCTCGGTCGGCACCACGAGCACCTGTTCGGTTTGTACTTCACTCACGATCGCATCCTCCTGAAAGTGACATTCGGTGGCAGAGCGTGCAGTATACCGCCCGGCACGCAGCTCCGGCAGGTCATGGTGCCACCGGACAAGACAACAGGACAAAAAGGGCTCAGAGAATCAGCATCGCGTCGCCATAACTATAAAAGCGATATTCCTCCTCGACCGCCATCGCGTATGCGCGGCGGATCAGGGCATCACCCCCGAACGTGCGGACCAGCACCAGCAGCGTCGAGCGGGGCAGGTGAAAATTGGTCAACAAGGCGTCGACCGCATGGAACGTAAAGGGCGGATGAATGAACAGATCGGTCGGGCCCTCAAACGCCGCGAGCGAACCGGTGCGTGCGGCGGTCTCGAGCACCCGCATCGACGTGGTGCCGACGGCCACAACGCGGCCGCCGGATGTGCGTACACGGGTGAGGGCAGCGGCGGTGTCTGCGGCAAGGTGCGCCCACTCGCTGTGCATGGGATGCTCGCTTAACGAATCACTTGCAATCGGCTTGAAGGTGCCGGTGCCGACGTGCAGCGTGAGCTGGTAGCGATGGATCTTTGCCTCGGCCAGTTGCGCAAACAGCGCATCGGTGAAATGCAGGCCTGCGGTGGGCGCGGCCACTGAACCGGGATGCTCGGCATACACGGTCTGGTAGCGGGTTTCATCTTCCGGCAGCATTTCACCACCGCGGATATAGGGTGGCAGGGGCGTGCGGCCCACCTGCGCTAAAATCTCATGCGGCTCCCCTTCACTTTCCGGGTGAACGATCCAACTGCCGTCCTCCTCTTGCGCGATCAGCGTGAGCGTGGTGTCGGTGCGGCCTTCGCGATCGACCAATTGCACACTTTCGCCGGCTTTGATTTTTCCGCGGGTGCGGCCCAATACCTTCCACAAACCGCTTGCGTCTGATTCCAGAAACAAACCCTCCCAGCGACCGCCGGTGGCTGACCGTTTGCCAACCAATCGTGCCGCAACGACCCGCGTGTCGTTGACCACCACCGCGTCACCGGCTGCGAGCAGCTGTGGCAGATCGCGGACGTAGCGATGCTCGATCGAATCGCTTTTGCGATCGATCACCATCAAGCGGGCATCGGAGCGACAGGAGAGCGGCTGCTGGGCAATCCGCTCTTTCGGGAGTGTGTAATCGTATTGATCGAGTTGGCTCATGCGAAAAGTGTATCGGCTCAGCCGGAATGTGGGTACGCAGAGCGGACCGCCAGGCGAGTAAAAGCGTGAACGCGATGGTCGTGCCCCGACGCGGCACAAGATGCTGGGGGCCCCTGCAGCCGGCCCCACAACCGATGGCCTCCAGCGGACCCTCCGGCGGATGTGGGACAAAATGGAAATTTTTTTGAGCCTGTAATCCACAGTGTTTTTGCGCTCTGGGGACGATTTATGCCCAAAAACACGGGTTAAAAATCCGCTTGACGAAACCCTGATCGCGGGTACATTTGGGGCCATGTGGTTGAGAGTGGTGGAAAGTGGTAAAAACAAGGTTGGCAGTTCCGGGTCGGATCCCGGGCAAAGCGAAGACGCTCGTCGGGTCCAAATGGACGGCGACCCCGGGCGAAGACGAGTGTCGATTCGATGTTGCTAACCGGTACCTTCCACCGCGCGATGGACGATAAACAGCGCGTGACAATTCCCAAGGAGTTGAGGGCAGCCTGGGGAGATGTCAAAGGGGGAGTTTTTTACGTGGCACCCGGGACCGATGGATCGCTGGCGATCTACGACGAACCTTCCTTCGTTCGACTCGCCGACCGACTGGCCACGGCATCGCCCACAGGGCGCGATGTAAGAGCGTTTGGGCGTCTTTTTTACGCCCAAGCTCGGCGGAGTGAAATCGACAAGCAAGGACGCTTGCGAATTCCGCCCGAATTATCCCAGTGGGCAGCACTGGAGAGTGAAATGGTTCTGGTCGGCGTCGGTGACCACGTGGAAGCGTGGGACACCAAGAAATGGAACGCCTACACCACCGAACGCAGTGCCCGCTATGACGAGCTGGCCGAATCGGCGTTTTCCAACGAGCAGGAGACCTAAGCGATGCATCTGAATGGATTCAGCAAGCCTTGTCGGTCTCAGCAAATCATGATTCGTCCGTCCGTCAGTTTTCTTTCGAGCGGTAGCGCATGGCCGATCAGCGGCCACCTGTCGCCATGCACGGGTCGTCGATGCGGAGCATCGGTTCCCGACTGCCGTAAAAAAAGGTCACGGAGGTACCTCGAGAGCGAACATGAGTAGCAGGTTTGTCCCGCAACCCTGCGTCGGGCACCCACCCGCACCGGGGCACACGGAAGTGCCCTTGTGTGGGACTCTTTTTTTAGCTTCTTTCAGCTTCAGCCCGCCTAATCCCGCCTAAGCCCTCCGCTGCACCGACAAGTCGTTTTGCGGTAAGGTGGTCGGCAGCAAGGATTCTTCTCCGGAAATGCAGTTATGGCAGCCAGCGTTCACCGACCGGTGCTCCCCGACGAGGTGTGCACGTGGCTTGCGCCTCGATCTGGTAGCACGCTTGTCGATGGAACCCTTGGCGGAGCAGGGCACACCCGACTGCTCGCAGCACACGTCGGCAAAGAAGGGCTGGTGATCGGACTCGATCGCGACCCGGCGGTGGTTGCCCGTGCAGAGAAAGAACTGCAAGGCATGCCCGTTGCGGTGGCGCATGCCAACTATGCCGACCTGCCGGAAGTGCTTGCTGAGCTGAAACTCGCACACGTGGATGGCATTCTGCTCGATCTGGGCCTCTCGAGCGACCAACTCGATGATGTCGGTCGCGGTTTCAGCTTCGCCGCCGATGGACCGCTCGATTTGCGGTTCGATCCCACCAGCGGGCAGCCCGCTTCGCAACTGGTGGCCCGCCTCGGCGAACGCCAACTCGCCGATCTGATCTATCGCTTCGGCGAAGAACGACATAGTCGCCGGATCGCGCGGCGGATTGTGGCAGAGCGGGAGAAACAACCGATTCGCTCTGCCGAGCAACTTGCCCGGATCGTGCGAGGCAGTTTACCGAAGACAAAAGCGCGACCGCGGATCGATCCGGCCACCCGCACCTTTCAGGCGCTTCGGATTGCAGTGAATGAAGAACTTAAATGGCTTGAAGTGGCACTCGAACGACTGCCGGCCTGCCTTGCACCCGGCGGACGGCTAGCGATGATCAGCTTTCATTCGCTCGAGGATCGCCTGGTGAAGAACGCCTTTCGCGACGATTCGCGGCTCAACGTGCTCACCACCAAACCACTGGTCGCCTCCGAAGAGGAGGTGGAGGAAAATCCGCGTGCCCGCAGTGCCAAGTTGCGCGTGGCCGAGCGAATCGCAACCGAATAAAGCCAGCCGACGAGACGAGCGTGTATGAAGTGGCCTCCCCGCGTCAACAAAATTGTCTCCGGCGGACAAACCGGCGTCGATCGGGGCAGTCTCGATGCGGCGATAGCGTGCGGCATTCCGCATGGAGGCTGGTGCCCGCGGGGTCGGCGCGCCGAAGATGGTCCCATTGAGAAGAAATATGCACTCGAGCCAACCCGCTCGAGCGACTACCGCGTGCGGACGCGGCGGAACGTGTTGCATTCGGACGGCACACTCATTTTTTGCTACGGCCCGATCAGCGGTGGCACACGACTGACCCGCGATGCTGCGATCTTACTAGGTAGGCCTTGGAAGATCGTCGATTTTGCTGCCATCGACGCCATCGACAACGGGGCCACCGCGCAGGCTGCAACACGTCTGTCGGTCTGGTGCTGGCTTGCGATCGAGGGTATTCGGGTCTTGAACGTGGCCGGCCCCAGGCTGAGTGGCCATGGTGGAATTGACGTGCGAACCAAGCAATTCCTCTGTCAGGTGCTTCGCCGAGCTTAACCAGACTGCGGTCTTCCACTGGATATCATTTCCAGCACGTCGAGCAACGGAAAATCATCCGGTAGCGTGGGGCTTCGGTCCTCATTGACCTGCTTCATCAAGTCCCGGTATCGATCAATCTCCTCCCGCAGATCTTCAACGAAGGTCTCCTCTTCCAGTAACTCCGGATGCGTGTCTAATATTTCACGCCATAGAGCAAACGCCTCGCGATACTGTTGCTCGGCGGTCGGGATATCCGAGTCAATAAACGATTTATCGGCGTCGTATAGCAGCTTCCGAACCCTTTGCAGTTGCTCGGTCTGCTCGGTTTCAGCACGATTTTTCCAGTAACCGTAATTGATTGTAAAATTTTTATATTGGCTGGCCACACGATAGCGTGCGGCATAGTCGAAATATTTTTCGGCTAGTTTGATTGCTTTGCTTCGCTGTTTAATATCGGTGGATTCAGCCAAATCTTCGAGCCGCACGATGGTTTTACTGCGGGCCTCATCGGCAAGTTTTGTTTCTTCAGCGGTGCGGTCATCTGGATTTTTATCCATCGCTTTGCGTTCATTTTCTGAGAGGTCAGCAATCCGCTGTTTGCGCAATTTTTCAAGCAGTCCGGGTTCAATCGCCATCAATTCATCATATGCCTGGTCACGCTCCTTTTTCAAACGCTCTACGTCCTCCAGACGAATCTCAAAACCGAGCGTTGTGAGGATTGGCCGTAGTCCGTACGCCAGCCATTCGCGCGCAGCTTGTTTCCAAGCGTCGCGCATCTTGTCGTCAAATTTGCCATCTTGCTCAAGGGATCGGGCATACTGTATCTGTTGCATAGCCGGCTCGGAATGAACAAGAAAAGGGTTCATCGTGCTCATCGAAGCAATACCACCGTCGATTAGATTTTCCGCCTGCTGATACCACCATTTGGAAATCAGCCAGTTATCGGTAACGTTCTCCGGACGGTCTTCGTAGCGAGTTCCGGTCAACGGGTTCTGGTCGCGGGGTGGCGCGTGATAGTCGCGATCGGCTGCAAACATCGGTCGGAAATATTTCTTTTCGTCCGATCGACCGATTTTTAATCCAATGTAGCTTGCCAAGCGGCGAATGAGTCGCGGCTCTTTTTCGTTGTAGCGAATGCCCTGCTTCATGAGATTGAAGCCTTTGATCACCTGGCGGTATTTGTCGCGGTAATCATCAAACTCGACTGAAATGTTGAACGCCACGTTGTGTCCCTGAAAATCCCACACTTCAATAAAGTGCGGTTGAAGTTTTGTAATTTGCTCGAGCGTGGCGTCGAAGTTGGTCCAATCTTCACGATCTTTGTAGCGGATCGCGCGCGACCAGAGCAGATTGGTGGCCGCGCCCTGCAGACCGAAGGTCGCTAGTTTCATGCTGACGCTTGTCGGATCAATCTGCCCCAGGTCCGCTTCAGAAAGTTTGTACTCCTCTCGTAATCTTGCAAGCTTGCCCCCCGCACTGTTCATAGTGGCTGGTTGGCTGAGAACAAATAGTGGAAATAACAACACGCAAATTAGCGCGAACAATACAATTTTTCGTTGGAAGAGACGACGTTGGTTCATCGGGCCAATTCTCTCGATTTAAGGATGAAGTAACCGAGGATATAGGTGGCGAACATAAAGGAAATTACAGAAAAGCTGTGCTGAATTAACATGTCCCATGGTATATCGTAACCATAAGACAGATATTGCACTTCAAGAAACTGCTCAAAATCGGCCAACAGATGCAGCACATTTTCAACGACATACATGATCACAACGTCGATCACCTTAATTGCTGAAGTCAATGGGCTAGTTTCAAGTTCGGATGTGATATTTAATTGAAGAAGAATCCGGTAGGCCGCTTCAATCGGTCCGCCACCGTAGACTCGCTTATAAGCAACTGCCTGTTGAGCGAGTTCTGGGTCGAGAACGCTTCGGACGAGGCGTTGCAGGAAATCTTTATTGAATCCCAGTAGCACAGTCGTGAAAGAGAGTAGTGTCGAGACCGGGCCACTGAGGAACGTGCTGAAAAAAACCGCCAATGCTGTGACGAGAATAATCTGCAGTTCAATTCCCAGAAATCCCTTGATGAAGTTCAGCGTGAATGAGGCATCTCGGCTGCGGAGATAAACATCTGCTTCGGCCATGCCAAAGTATTGGCCTGGATCCATGCAACTTATCCAGACCTCGGTGCGTCCGTCGGGTGTAATAAGCCCGTCGGCAAACAGGTCGATCAACTCATCGTCTAAGCTCCACACTTTCCGCGCAATCTGCATTCGTTCGATCGTAAAGTCCTTGCCGGAAAAAATCTGTTCCCGGCTGCGTTTGCCGGTGTCTGGATTGCGGACAGAGATGCTGCCAACGACTGGCGCATCAATTTTTCCAAGGTAACTTCGATAGACTCGAATATTCACATCCATGTCGAGTCCGTTGGGATATTTTTCTGGAGTTACCCCATCGAATGTCCAGATAGCGGCCGCAAGTGTGTTGCCGCGAATGTAACTACGGTAAGAAAATATTTTTCCGATGTTTACGCCCTGCTCATTGAAGGTCCAGGTTCGAGGGTCTTGCGGATCACCCTTACTGTCGCGGAACCGAAGCGATCCATACTGGGGCACGCGAGCCAGGAACATCCCTTCGGCCGGTCCCACCGCATGCGTTGCAGTTGTCTTGTCAGTTCCCGATCGTCTGGTAACGATGCGATGCTTATGTCCGCGATTAGTGCCCGTGAAAGTCTCCAGGATTGTGCGGGGCACGGTGAGATCGATTTTTTTACCGTCTCGGATCAGCGATAATTGCACATCGCTAAGCGACCTGCCCGCCAGGCCTCGAAGCTTTTGATCGCGATTTTTTTCTGTGAGAGGTTCTCCCTTGATAGCAGTCACTCGGTCGCCTGCCCGTAGTCCAGCGTCGGCGGCCGAACGACCCACCCGCGTCACAGTTCCCGAGGAGGAAATTTCAAACTCGGGATAAAAATTGCGAGCCTCGATGTCGACGGAGTGACGGTGTCGATCGTTGTTGCTTGTCTCACCTTGAAAGTTGACAATCCGGCCCCGATGGGTTTCGGGCAACAAGTCCTCTTCGGTGATCTGGTGCGTGTGATCCAGGCCGCGAACGACAAAAATATAGCTTGCAGTGCCCATCGCCAGCAGCAGGCCACTGCCCACCACCGAAAAACCGAGAATCCGACCAAGAACGATCTCACTCGGTCGAACCGGTTTGGTGACCACGGTGTAGATTGTGTGGTTTTTGATGTCCTGTGGAAGACTGAACGCGGCGGTGAATACGGCGACCGGAAGCATGATGTAGGTGGCCGCCGTGAGGACGAAATTTAGATAAATCACTGCCGGTTGATCGCTGTTGGGAGCAAGGTTCCAACTCGCAAACATCAGCACGATGAAAAATAGCATCAGAGCTACCCATACCCGGCGTCGATATGCTTCACGCATGGCCAGCACTGCCAAGCCGAGAACGCGCCGCGGCGAAATACCGAGCAGATCGCGGGGCGCCTGTCGAAGCACGCGGAGATAATTTTGCAAACCACGGGCAGGTCCATAGCGAAATACACTCACGATCAGGCCTACAAATAGGCCAAGCACGAACAGAATGAGAGCCACTTTAAAAAATTCGAAAAATGCGCCTGCCGCCGATGCATCGCTTTGCCCGAAGAGCCACTCCCAGGTGGGTAGAACCGGTTTTTCTATAACCATGATTTCAGGACCAATTTTGCAGGACCGTATCGCGCCTTAGTTCTATTCCCGATTCGTTTCGTCGGGCATTGCCCTTTTTCCCGGCTTGGCTTCACTCTCTTGGACGATAGAGAGGAATAGATCCTCCAGTGTACTGGTAGGATTTTCGGTCGAGAGTACCTGGCCTCCACGGGCACGAATCAAATCACAGACCTCTTTTTCTACCTCTGGTGAGAGTTGCGTCGATTGGATTTGAGTAAGGTCACGTTTACGGAGCAGTGCGTCGACACGACCCAATTCTTTGAGTTCTCCTTGATGCAAGATGGCAATGCGATCGCAGACGTCTTGAACATCGGCCAGCAGATGGCTGCACAAAACAACCGTTTTACCTTGCTCTTTCAGGCCGACAATCATGTTTTTCATGTCTTTGGTGCCGATCGGATCAAGCCCGCTGGTCGGTTCATCAAGCAGAATAAGGTCGGGATCGTTGATTAAAGCCTGGGCCAGCCCGATCCGCCGGGTCATGCCCTTGGAATACTCTTTCAGCGGACGGCGTGCCGCCGCGGAAAGACCCACTGTTTCGATCAGTTGCTTGCTGCGATCGCGTCGCTCACCGGCAGGCATGTTGAAAAGTCGCCCATAGAAGTCAAGCGTTTCAAAGGCATTTAAGAATCGGTAGAGATATGATTCTTCAGGTAGGTATCCGATCCGATCGTTTTTGGAAACCTGCGTCGCTTCCTGACCAAAGATTAAGGCCTCACCCCCTGTGGGAAACAAGAGTCCGAGCAGAATTTTGATGGTGGTCGATTTGCCAGATCCGTTGGGACCGAGCAGCCCGAAAATTTCCCCCTTTTCCACCGTAAGATCGAGTGCCCGCAACGCACGGACTTTCTGGCGACCCCAGAAGTCACGGTAGACCTTCGAGAGGTTCCGAGCCTCAATCACGACATTGGCAGCAGGTGAAACCATTCCTCTCTCGCTCCATTACAGATGAAATCTTTTGGGTCTAAATCTCTGGGAAAATGAAATATAGGGCCATGCATCTCACCGAGCAAGCGCTCGAAGCGTGGCGAGCAGTTCGACCATCATTCTTCTTACCGGAACATCAAATCGGCACACACCGCAGAGGTGAAGATCCTTGCTTGACCCGCTTGTTGCAAATTATTAAATTCCTACTCTCTGATGAGATTATATCTCATAAACGGGCGGTAGCGGAACCCAATGGCATGGCATTGCGTATGGGTGATGGGGTGGCGCGAAAATATTTGCCATTCCGTTGCTATTTTGTCATGCTCACATGCCGGGGGCTCGGGCAGGGGATGTGTGCATTTGCTATGGCGAGGAGAGGAGCAGGTGCAACTGAAACTGATTGTCGTCGGTGGCGTTCGGAGCGGCGAAGAAGTGCTGGTCACGGTTCCGAAATTTATCATCGGTCGCGACCGCGATTGCCATCTCCGGTGCAACAGTGATGTGGTGAGTCGTCACCATTGCGCTTTAGTGATCGAATCCGATTATGTCGCAGTTGTCGATTTCAGCAGCAAAAATGGAACGTTCGTCGATGGGTCACGCGTCGATCGCGAGGAGCCACTGCGCACCGGTAGTCTGCTTGCCGTTGGACCGTTGAAATTCTTGGTTCAAGTGACCAGTGCGATCAACACGACAACAAAGGTTGGTGACAAAAAGTCAGCCAATGTTCATCTCGATTCGAAGACTGAGCATTCTCCGCCCCCTGAGCAAATCGTTGATGATTGGAGCGATGCACTTGATCCGGATCAAATGCAGAGTTCCATGGAAAATCTCAAGGTGCTCAGATCCGACGATCCCCATATCGACGCGTCCCGCACCAAAGCTAAATCGACTGATGTGAACGAATCGGAGAATACTTCGGCCGTTACTGACGCCGCCACACAAAGAGATGCAGGGGAAAAGGGTTCCGGGGTCAGCGAGCACGATGGTAGTGGCCCTGCAAAAGATACGCGAACGGCTGCAATGGATGCCTTGCGAAAAATAGGCAAAGCAGAACACAAAAAAACATAGTCCACGTGCGCCGCGGAGTTTTTCCCGGGATTTTACGTTCGGATCGCATACCATCGTTTGCGGCGCGGGTCTAGAGTTTCTGCTGGCAAAGGGCTAAAACCATTTAGTCTTCTGAGCGTGACTGGGTGATCAACGATTTGAAGAATCGGTTCCCCGCAATCTTTTTACATCTCTTTCGGTTTCTAATGACACAGGACCCGCAGACACCTCAGTACCGCGAGGCGATCGCATTTCTGGCTGATCGTGAAAATCACGAGCGGACACCGGTGCACAATGCTCGCACCTTCCAGCTCGCATCCATGCGTCAATTGCTCGCAAGGCTTGGAGATCCACAAAATCTGTTGCGTGCTATTCACATTGCTGGCACGAAAGGTAAGGGTTCCACCGCCGCAATGCTTGCTGCGGTGGGAACCGCCAGTGGTTACCGAGTCGGTCTTTACACCTCACCGCACCTCGATTGCGTGGAAGAGCGATTTGTAGTCGATGGCGCTTCGATTGATTCGCACACGTTGGCCGAGCTGCTCTTGGAAATGAAGCCGATCGCAGAGGAGATGGATCAACATCCGGACCGAATCGGCCCCACCTATTTTGAAATCGTGACTGCGTTAGCCATGCTTTATTTTGTCCGGCAGAAGGTCGATTTTTGCGTGCTCGAGGTCGGTATGGGAGGACGCCTTGATTCGACCAATGTCTGTCGACCCGAAGTGACAGTTATCACAAGTGTCAGTCTTGATCATACTCGTGAGCTAGGTGACACGGTGTCACAAATTGCGCACGAAAAGGCCGGCATCATAAAACAGGGAATCCCGGTTGTCAGCGGAGTCACCGATGCCGCAGCACGCCACGTAATTGCCGAGAAAGCTGAATCCTGTAAGGCACCACTATTTGAAGTCGGTCGGGATTTCAAAGCCGCCAACTATGCGGTGGCACCAGGGAACCGGTTACAGGCAACATTTGATTTCAAGGGACACTGCAAACCCTTGAAAACCCGTGAGGCAATGCCGCTCGGTTTGCTCGGACGGCACCAAGCGGAAAATGCGGCGTTGGCGTTGGCCGTGCTTGATCTGTTGTCGATTCAGAATTGGGTCTGGGATGATCTGATTGTGCGACAAACGCTTGCCGGGGTTTGCTGTCGAGGGCGGGTGGAGGTGATTTCGAGAGACCCAGACCTCGTTATAGATGCAGCGCACAACGTGGCTTCGATCGGTGCGCTGTTGGAAGCGCTCGACGAAATCGATTTTGGGCCTTCGCGGGTTCTCGTGTTTGCCAGCTCACTCGATAAAGACCTTCTGGGAATGCTCAAACGGTTGGTCCCAAAATTTCGGCATGTCATTCTTACGAAATATCCCGGGAGCTCCCGAGCGGCGGACCCGAAACATCTAGGGAAGATCGTGCAGCAAGTTAACGTGGAATTGGCTCAGGGGAAAACTTCTTTTGAAGTTCAGCGGGATCCGGTTGCTGCCTGGAGAGTTGCCTGTGACCGTTTGGCCCAAGGCCAGTCCGTTTGTGTGACCGGATCGTTTTTTATTGCAGCCCATCTGAGACGAATGGCTGCAGAGACCGGGGTGCCGACCGAGGGGCGACAACAACCTTTACCAAAACCGGTACCGCTGAAGGGCTGATCCCGGGACGGGCCGTTGGGACGCTCCTTAATGGAGGAGACAGTCCCAGTCGGCCCATCAAGATCTTCTTTCCTATCAGGCTACGCGCTACGCACTGTGCGCGACGATCCGCTGATAGTTCCGCTTCTTCTCCGATCGTATTTCACGCTGGAGGTTACGGATCAATCCCGCAATGTACGGATCGTATTCCTCGAGCAGAGTAGTCTGGTGTCCCAGGTTCTCCGCATCAATGTGCTGTGACGTGGGAATGGTCATTTTAAGTATGCGACGCTCATCCATGGTTTGCCTCCTCATGACTCGTAGAGTCGTTTTCAGCTTGCCTCCGCTCCGACAGCCTCCTGTCGGACATCGTATAAACACATGTGCATTTTTAGGGCCAATTGATTTTATACAACCAAAAAAACGAAATAAAATTCATAAGTCTATTAAATCAAATGGGATATGACTATTTTTTTTCGCTGCCAATAAGTCTCTTGGTGCCAGCATCGAGCGAGTGTCGGTGCACTTTTTTCAATTCGGAGAGGGTTTGCGGGCCGGTTAGGTAAAGTAGCCAAACCTGAGGACCGGTTCGATCGGAGCACATTTGCCTACTGGCTATCGCCCCGGGAGTCGATTTGACGGTTGAGGATTTTCACCGCCTCTTGCAGCGCGGGGTCCGCGATCAACGCCGCGCGATTCTTCGGGTTTTCCGTGTCTGAGGGAGCCGAAATTTGCGCTGCTCGCGTTTCATAACGTTGCCTCCGTTGCTCCTCGCTGAGCGATATGTCCAGGCCCGCATCCGGTCTGACGCCCCACGGATCAGCCTCCTCCATCGCGGGACGCCGATGGATATTTTCACCGCTCGGTCGGTGGTAACTGGCGGTCGTTAACTTTAGCAATCCCCCCGAGGGAAGTGGCATCATCTGTTGGACTGATCCCTTGCCGAACGATCTCTGTCCAATAATTTGTGCTCGACGATGGTCTTGCATGCAGGCGGCAAAAATTTCGCTCGCACTCGCGCTGTCCCCGTTGATCAGAACGGCGAGCGGAATTTCCGACCAGGTACTCTCCGGGTTTGCGTCAAACCTTTCACGAATCGTTCCACCTCGCCCTCTCGTAGTCACGATGTTGCCTGTGGCGAGAAACAGATCACTCACTTCGACCGCTGCCGAGAGATATCCACCCGCATTGTCACGCAAATCAATGATGATAGCTTTTGCTTGCCCGTCGCGAGCTAATTTTTCAAGTGCCCGGCGAAGCTCTCCGGTGGTCAGATCACCGAAGTCGGTCACCTGGAAATAAGCAATGTGATCATTTTGCGGCAAGCGAAAGTTCCAGGAGGTATCTTTGTTGCGATACGCGCCGAGCACAGTGTCGACACGAATTGTCGCCCTCTTCACTTGCAGCGGTATCTCCTCCTCGCGTCCATTTTTTATCCGGCCGACCACAATCTCCACCTCGGTATTTTCCTCACCCTGGATTAAGCCGGTCACCTCTCGAAGCGGTTTGCCGCGTACCGCTGTGCCCGCAACCCGCACAATGCGATCTCCGCTTCGCACGCCAGCATCGTACGCAGGGTGAGGCTGACCGATGATCGCACTTTGCACAATCAGATCTTCGCTATCCCTATTCTTTTTTACGCTGATTCCAATCCCGCTGAGTTGTTGATCCAGCACACGGAGATATCGCTTACTCGTCGACGGTGGGATGTAGCTCGAGTGAGGGTCATGCGACGCAGCCATCGCGGAAACCGCCGTGCCATATAATGCTTCCTGAGGCAGGGCGTGAAGCCCTTGCTCTTCGATGATCTCTAGGACAGCTCCGAGATTTCTTGCCGTCGAGATCGGCGTCATCTGCGCCCAACACAGCAGAAAAAGTCCGACCGCAGCGACGAGGATAAAGGCATTTGCGCGGGGCATTGCTGGTTACCATGTTAGCGTGAAAGATTGTGTGTTCACGCTTTAAGCTAACACGTAACACCATTCTTTGCACGCGACGGAATCCATGTTAGCAGCATCACGCTGATCCAGCCGATTATCAATAACATGCCCCCGAGGGGTGGTATAAAAGAAGGTGGTTGATAGCCCCAGATTGCATCCAGGATCAATGAGCCACTAAATAGCAGGATGCCCACCGAAAATAGTGTACCGGCTAGAGCGCGGAAGCGCAGTTGTGTCAACGCTAGTACCGCAATGATCGCCAGTGTATGAAGCAGGGTGTACTGAACCGCGAGCCCCAAGAGAGAAACTCGCTCAGTGATTTCGCCGGCTTCAAGGCCCGCGGCCTTTAAGGCGAGGGGCAACCCATGGGCACGATATGCTCCGAAAGCGACTGCTAGCACACCATATCCCCCGGCAACGGTAAGTAGAATACGGCTGAATCGGCCGCAATTTTCATTAGGGAGGTGCGATGCCACGTATTTCCTCTTCTTCCTGCTGAATGATAATTCTTGGCGTGACCATCAACATGAGGCTTTCGGTTTCCCGCCCGATCGCAACATTTTTGAAGAGGCGGCTGACATATGGCAGCTTACTTAAGAATGGTGTACCGATTTCATCGCGTTGTTCATTTAGTCTTTTGACACCGCCGAGCAGCACGGTGCCGCCGTCCGGAACGCTAACGGTTGTAGTAACCGTAGTGAAAGCGAATGTTGGTAATTGGATAGTTGTACCTTGCGTGAAGTTACTAGAGTTATTTGAAGACGAATTTGCAGTACCTCCAGCAGCTGTCTCCTCGTTCGAGTCGGTGCGATCTTCGGTGCTGGTACTGCTTCCTTCAAAGGTGAATTCATTGACGTCCCGAATTTCACTGAAGAAGGGCACCAGGGTCAGGCGGACATATCGCCGATCGGGAGAGACAACAGCCTGGACTGAGAGCGTTGTACCCTCGGCAAGAACCACGATCACCGGTGCCTGGGCAGCAGCAAAGTCACCCACCACCGGGGTAACGCTGGTCACGAAAGGTTGTTGGATCTGATCCGAGACACTTGCCGCTTGGCCATTGAACAATGTGACCTTGGGTGACTGCAAAATATTTGTCCGTTTATCTCCTTGCACGGCACGGACAAAGAAATAAGCTTCCAAGTCGCTAAGGATCGCGATACCCATCGTGGTAGCCGTGTTGGCGGCGTAACCGCCGAATCCGGGTTGCACGGCGGCAAAGCTGCCCTGGCGAATCTGAATGTCGTTCGCTCCATTGACCAAATTGCTGATGGGATTAGACGGTTGTGCAGTCGTGTTTGTCGGATTGCCACCTTGATCAAAACCCAGTCCGATAGTTGTGCTGCGTCCACTATCATTGTTCGGCAGATCGCTGTTACTTACATTGCTGTCGATGTTCAGATCAAAATCTACACCGATCTGCTCAAAAAAGTTGTCTCGCAAGTTGATAAAGCGGACCTCGATAGTGACTTGAAGGTCCTGCAATCGTCGCAATTGCTCAAGAAGATCAGCGATTTCCTCATGCACTTCCTGGGTCTGGCTTACAACCAGACTCATGTTCGTCTCAAACTCGGCGACGCGACCTTCGCCTCCGAGCTCATCCCACGTATCAGGTTGGATAGTCGTCGTGATGAGTGTGATGAGCGACTCAAAGTCGGCCTGCCCTGCACCACCACTCTGACCGGCTCGGGCGTAGTTACCTGAGGTGGTCTGGGCGAGCGTGGTACTGGGAAGATCGCCCACGTTGGCCAGTCCGGGGACACCAGCATTGGTCGATACACTCATTTGCGGCGAACGGAGTCCGTTGGCGCCGGCCAGGTTTTTATTGGTTTGCTCGTAACCACGTGCTAACGAGTCCGGCAATCCGAGCTGACTGTGCTCGGTTGCATTTGGGATCGGCAGGACCAGATCGGCCACGTTATAGGTCTTTGAATAGACATTGCGGTCACGAAGTTGCTCGCTCGTGATCTTCAGAACTTCGTTTTGAATTACATAATCGAGGTGCAGCGGACTGAGAATAAGATTGAGCGCACTTTTAAGTGAAATCTCTTGACTTAAGTCAATCGTCACAGGCGTAGAGCTATGCACTCCTTCTTCAGCAAGCCCCTGCGGGTCAACATAAATATTAACGCCACCAACTTTGCCTAGGTGTTCGGTGACGGCACTCAGCGGTGCTTCTTTGAACTTCAAGGAGACCGGCGTATTGAGTTTTCGTTCGATTTCGAGTTCCGCCGGATGGCGTTCCCTTTCCTGGTCTCCGGAGAATTGTGCCCGCCTTTCGGTTAACTCTTTCCAATCTCCCTGGTCGATGAACTGAATTGGATCGCGATCATCGCCGTACGGTACGCCTGCAAACTCAACTGCGTTGAGCGTGGCCCAGACGGCGTCGTCTTTCTGGTCGCGTAATTCCTGGTTGTTCATCACCCTGCGGTAGAAGCGAATTTCTTCAAACATCTGGGTGACCACTGGTTCATCAGGGGCAAGCGTTCGTGCCTGTTTGGCTTTGACTTCTGCTTCATAAAATCGCTGTTCGTTTCGCAACTTGTTATATTCGTCCACAAGCGTTGCCAAACGCTGGTCTACTTCGACCCGATATTCGCGTTTTCTTGCCAACTCATCGAGTATCTGCTGATTGCTGGCATCCAACTCAATTTCTGCCCTATGCCGCTCTACATATTTTTCCATCTCTCCCAGTAGGCGATCCACACGCCCAAGCAGCACTTTTTTATCTTGGCCATCGAGGGACGACTCTTCAATCATCGATCGCGTTTTTTGCATTTCACCAATTGCACCAAGTGGATCCTCATCGCGCATATCAAGTGCCTTGCGAGACTGTCGCGCGACCTCGGCCATCACCTGCTGACGGAGTCGCTCTTGGGCGAGTCCCGTTTCTTCAATGAAGGCATCGCTTTCCATCTGTCGCCTGCTATCCCCATCAGAATTTTGACGCTCTCCCCGCGGTTGCAGAATGATCGTGCCTTTTGAATTTCCGCTCAATTTTTCGTCGGTCGCTGGTAACGAGGCGACGCGGGGCAAGGGTGTGCTCGGCTGTGCCTGTAGCTTGAGTCCGCCGGCACGGCTGGGTGGAATTGAAGTGCTTGGCAGAGGTGGATTGCGAGCTGCGACTGGTGGCACGAACAGGGGATCGCTTTGACTCGCAGTAGCCGGCTGATTCGAGGTGACGTCATTAGCAGGATCGTAGACCGCTTGCCTTTCTGTTGTGCCCGTAAAGTCAGGCGTGCCACCTGCCGACTGCACAACCGCCTCATTTTTCTCCAGAAGCGTTTGTCCGGCGACAGGTGCGATCGGTGTCACGCGATTGTTTTGGCGGAGGGCATTGGTGGCGGTACGTTTTTCGAATTGACTGATGTCAGCGAGGAGTTTTTCAGGACTGTCCTCATCCGCGGAGAATTGAACCTCAAGGGCAACCACTCGGTTGTAATGGAATCTAGCAACTTCTGGGTTACCTTGTCCCAATCCGTAACGCGCCTGTCTTAGATGCTCGCGGGCTTGTTGTTTTTTCTCCCGCATCAATCGATTGATACTCTCGGCAGCTGGCTTGAATGGGTCATCTTTCGGTTGTTTCTGAAATAGTTGCCCATGGGTCGTCGCAATGACTAAACTTTGAATCGCAGGAGTTGCTGAGACCGCATTGCTAATGAGAAACAATCCGCTGCCGATCAGCAGCGAAATCGTGCCAAAGAGATTTTTCAAAGGGAAGTCTCCAGCCAGGACGCGCAACATAATAAATGGCTTAGAGCCCCCGTGCATCTGTTTTTCCCAGTGCGTGCGTTGCGTTCGGTTCTCATTTTGGGGGTTCTGCATTTTCATGTGGTTTAATCAGAGCGTGGTTCGCGGCATTGAGCCTTTTATTTTGCCATCATCAAAATGCTCAAAAAAAATTTCGGCTCGTTTGAATCGAATTTCGGGCTTCGCAACAAAATTGCCAAACGTTCTCTATTCCTGAGCTGATATTTTTTGGAGGAAGGATGAAGAATCGGGGGCGTAATTAGCGGTCGGAGAAGATCCGGTCAAGGGCACTTACGCCGAGGTCTGGTGTTCTGCCGCATGAGCCAGCAGAAAAGAGCAAAACCAGACTTTTTTGAGGTAGCGGTCGGTAACCTTGACCCGCTTTCATTGCCAGCAGGGCTCGATTCGGCTCCGACCAAATTAAGATGCTATTTTTATAACTCTCCGCACGGATTCTCCCGGGGAGTGTCCCGTGAAGGTCGTTTCTAAGCTGGAGGCTGGTGTGCCGCAGAACCCGCTGTTAAATCGGCGAGTGCCGCCTGTCCGATGCGGGCGAGCATGTTGTGAAAAATAATAGCGTGCAATGGATAGAGACTGTACCAGTAGAGCCTGCCAAACAGTCCGATCGGATCGAAAATCGCAAGTTGATGGATCTCAGCACCTTTCGCTGTCGGAGTCACTTCAAACTGCAACCAGGCCCGACCAGGAACTTTCATCTCGGCAGCCAATCGAAGCAATCGGTCCGGGACATACTCTTCTACCCGCCACCAATCGACAGTCTCTCCCACTGAAAGATGTTCCGGATCCCGGCGACCGCGACGATGACCAATGCCACCACAGAGTAGATCGATCCAGCCGCGGAGCACCCAAAGCCAATTTGCAAAGTACCACCCACGGCTACCACCGATGCGTCGAATCGGACCAAAGGCATCCGCGGAAGAAATGGGGAGTTCAATGCGACGGGAATCTACCACACGGGGGCCAAATTGTACCCCACCCCAGGTTTTGATCCCGAGACCTGCGGATGCGGCATCCGACCAACGAGTTGTTGCAAACTCATGATCCTCGTGTTTCAACGCCCGCGTGATGGCTGCCGATAATGATCGCGGCTTTATGGAAAAAAATTGATCAGCACGGTGGTCCCGGACGATAGTCGGATTCTTCATGCTCTCTATGAGTTTTCTACCAATACGGGCATATACGGGCGTCACTAAACCCAGCCACAAACTCGACAAGCGGGGAGTGAGTACCGGGACGGAGATGAGCAATCGATGAAGCCCCCGTTGCCTCGCATATTCCTTCATGATCTGACCGTACGTCGCTTTGTCGGGGCCACCGACCTCGAAAATTTGTCCACCACTGTCGGGCAGATCGAGCGCGTCAATGAGGTAGCTAAGTAAGTCCTCGATCGCGATAGGCTGCGCCTCTGTGCTCACCCATTTGGGGCAAATCATCAATGGAAGACGCTCCACCAGCCCGCGAACTAATTCGAAAGACAGACTACCCGAGCCGATTACAATTGATGCTCTAAACTCGATGATTTCGCAACCTGAGGATCGCAAAATCTCACCCACCTCCTGACGGCTCCTGAGGTGAGGTGATAAATTTGGGCCAGGCTCTCCGAGTCCGCCCAGATAAATAATTCGGCGCACATTTGCCCGCTTCGCTGCAGCAGCGAAGTTCTCTGCTGCGGTTCGGTCTTGTACCTCGAAGTCACCTGCGGCACCCATCGAGTGAATCAAATAATACGCAGTGTCAATTCCAGAGAGCGCTACTTCCAAGGAGTGCTGATCAGTGGCATCGGCAGCGATGACCTCTAGATTTCGTGCATCGGGTCGCACAAGGAAATCCGGCTGTCGCACCATGCACCGTACCGGGAGCCCTCGATCACACAGGCGTTGCAAAAGTCGTCCGCCAACATAGCCGGTTGCGCCAGTCAATAAAATTGATTTTTTGTCGTCGTTCATCGGAAAAGGTTCTCGTGGAACGTGGTTATTGCTTATTCCTCGGTGCGATTAAATCTGAATTGCTCTTGCGACCGCAGAGGATACCTCGTTGGCGACACGTTTCGCTCATTACTGCAGGGCGGTAGTTTCTCCCAGTAGAAATAAAACGATCGCTCCTCGCGAAGTCCAAGCGACAGTTCTCCACCAATTCGTCCGAATTAAATCCTGACACACTTTTGGGTCATAGCAATGTGCTAGCCGCTGGTGCTGTGGAACATGCAGGGTAGCGGTACGGTAAAAAATAAATACCACTAAAAGAAGGCCGGCCACGAGGGCCGGCCAACTGACGCCTACCGGGTGCACAAAGAT
>CEVF01006720.1_pt1 | contig 20866 bp, 16 predicted proteins | sample 356441 | NCBI WGS metagenome assembly CEVF01 (sample SAMEA2622765, study PRJEB7988) | marine metagenome | biome: marine biome (ENVO:00000447); feature: surface water layer (ENVO:00002042); material: "saline water (ENVO:00002010), including plankton (ENVO:xxxxxxxx)" | depth 5 m | reverse complement strand
AATACCATTTGGTGTTATTTTTTTATGTTTTGCCATAGATCACTCCTTATTTTTTAAATCCATACAAAGTCATTCGACCTGATGTAATTGTTCCTGTGCTTGGATATATTTTCCAACCAGTTACTGCTGATACTTGTGAAAGAACAATTGTTTTATCCTGAACAGCATAAGAAAATCTACTCATGCTATTAGATGTACTTCCACCTCTCATTGCTCCATGATATATACAAACAAGATTATTTGTGTTTCCAGCATTAGGAATTTCTAATACTGCATTATAATTATTTCCTCCACCAGATACACTAGATCTAAATTGAGCTCCACTTCTACTTGTTTTATCTGCTCTGCCAAATTCAATATAACTGTCATTACCACCAGTATAACTATTCAATGCTGTGTTTCTCCATGATTGTGAATAATATCCTGCTGTATCATAGTAGTCTTGCCAATAAGTAGATATACCTCCATAATCAGATGTAATTTCACCAGAGGCATTTAAAGCTCTTTCTCTTATATAACAAGTGCTGCTAAAAACTAAGTTTTGATAAACAATTCTATATGCACCATAAATTGCATTATTAAAATATCCATCTACTTGTAATGAAGCACTTGAACTTGCATCAACCGAAGCAAGAACTTCTAAATTACCAGATGAACCAACACCAGATGCTAGTTTAGTCCAGTAAGTAGTATTGACTGTACCTGTTGTTTGAGGTGCTTGGTTTGTTGAACCTTGCACAGCAACAAAAGTGTGTGTTCCATCAGATGTATATTGAACAACATCATTTTTATTGTAAGCAGTTGCACTATCCCAGGTTCCTTGATTTGTGCTTGAGATTGTAGAACCTCTTGACATCAAATTCCAGAATGAAGTATTAACAGTTCCGTTTGTAGCTGGAGCTTGGTTTGTTGATGCTGCTACTGCAACATAAGATGACAGCTCTCCATTATCTAAATGTTGAACCACATCTTTTGTCGTATAGCTAGTACCACTATTCCAAGTACCTTTTTGCGTGAACGAAATTTTTCCAATGTCTATCGTAGCCATTTTAATCCTATAAATTATTTGTTTAATTAATTATAGAAAACTTTATGTGAACAAATTAAACTGTTGCTATAAGTCTTCCATCTGCATTTAAGCTAAATACAAAGCCGCTTGCGCTGAATAATACATCATCAAAAGCATCAAATTCAGCTCCGCTTATGTTATCTGCTCCTTGATTTGTAGTAGTCACTCTAACTGAGTTATCAGCTGGAACGGGTGTATTAGCTTGACCACCCATATTAGGATGGTATTGACAATAGTAATATAGCGTTGGAGCTGCGTTTGCTACAACTATTGTGGTTTTGTAATTTGTCATGTCAACTGTCACTCCATTTGTATATTCAACCCCAGAATTGTGTGTACCTCCAGATGTAGTTGAAAATCGCAAAGGATGACTACTAGCTGCAGACCAATCAAAAATATAAGTATTTCCCTCAAATAATTCTAAAGTATCTTGTTGCACTCCATTTATAAAATATTTATTTGCTCCACCAACATTTTGAAAAGTGACAGTAATATTTATTGTAGATGGATTGTAATACATTTCTAAACCATAAACTTCTGCTGAGCTAGCATTTGAATAAATTAAAGCATTTCCAGCTCCGTTCACAACTAACGCTTGTCCAGCTAAACCAATTGATGATGGAGTATCTGTTAAATCGTTTATTGAAGTTGTGACAGTAGGCGTAGAATATTCTAAAGCCGTACCGCCAGAATTCACGACTAAAGTTTGTCCCGCAGACCCTATTGCAGATGGAGTATCAACTAAATCATTTACTGAAATATTGGCTAATTGGAAAGTACCATAAGCCACTATCATAAGAATATCATTAGCTGCCGCAGCTGTTGCTAATACAATGCTTGTCCCAGATGTTGCAGTAAAATCTGCATTTGCTAATTTTACCCCGTTTAAATAAATGTCAATAAATCCGCTATCGTAAGCAAGTATGGATGAATTATTATCTGCTCCAGAAAAAGTAGTTTGACCAGCTGTAGCTGTGTACTCGAACCTATTTGCGGTCCCGTTGACTGTGGAACCAGCAGCCGCCCAGCCAGAGCTTTTATAAACTTTAAGCTCATTTGCTGTTGTATCAAAATATAAATCTCCTTGGTTTAATGATGTTGTAGGAGCTGAGGATGATATTCTATAAACATCCGCAAAATTTTGAACCGATATTAAATTATTATTTACATTAGTCACAGCTGCATGAGCTGCTGCTAAAGATGATAATCCAGAAATTCCAGCTAAAGTGTTAATATTTGTTTCATTATTTTTAACAGCAGTAATATTAGTCTCATTATTTTTAACAGCCGTCACATCTGCTGCAATTGTATTAACTCCAGAAATATCAGTACGGATACCATTAAGATTTGTAATCTCTGTAGTTATACCAGCTAAGTTTGTAATTTCAGTATTTAGACCAGCAACAGTTGCTAAATTATTTGTTGGAGATATTTGAGCTGCAACAGTATTTAAGTTAGCTTGATCTGTAGATGTTAGTTGGATCTTTCTCCAAACTGTAGCTCCAAGATCATAAACTTTCATTACATTAAGAGTAGTATCGAAATACAATGCTCCGTCTGTTAATGCGTTTCCATCATTATCAACAGATGGATCTGAAGTTTTAGCTCCTAAAAATCTATCATCAAAATTATCTAAAGCTGCCTCCGCTGCAGCTTGAGCTGTTTGAGCTGCTGTTCTTGCAGTTTCGGCTGCTGTCTGAGCTGTCTCGGATGCCGTCTTTGCAGTTTCTGCATCGTTTTTATGAGTTAATGCTGTTGCCGCTGATGCTGCAGCATTAGTCTCAGAAGTTGCTGCATTTGTTTCAGAGGTAGCCGCAGCTGCAGCTGATGAAGTAGCAGATGCTGCATCTACCAATAAATCCCATTTTGCGCTATCAGCATTTGTAGTTAAAGGCTGTGAACCAGAGGAAGTATGACCAGTATTAGCCATAAAAATATTATTGGTACTGGTATCCTTAACAATATCTCTAACAGCATATGTAGTTGATGCACTCCAATTTCCTCGATTTGATCCAATCGTAGTAGTGACCGATAGCTCTCCAGAATTATCAAATCCTAAAATTTTTCCAGCTCTATCTGTAGCTCCAACAATAAACTCAGTTGAGTTCATCGTGTTAGTTCTTGATAATTTTAAAGATCTATCTACTTCTTCTTGTAGCTCTTGTTGTTGTAAAGTTAATTTATCAAGAGCTGCCTCATGTGTTTCAGCTGGGAAAGGATCATTACTTATGTAATCTGTTTCTTGAGTTAAGTTTGTGTTTCTTAATAAGACTACAGTAATTCCAGTTGCGGGAGCTGTCACAAAATTAACTTGTCCACCGCTAGCTCCGTTATCTACGATAGAATAATGAGTTGTTAAAGTTTGTACTGTTTCAGTTCCATCAGAAGATCTTAATATAACTTGCAGCTCTGCTGAGCTATGAATTGGAAAAGTAAAAGCAAAACTTGTTGTGCTGTTATCTCCATTGTAGGAATTTTTTACCGATAAACTCGATACTGTCATAATTTACTCTTTTGTTGTGTTAGGAAAAATTTTTGTAGGCGTTATAATCCCACTATATTTTTCGTATTAAATTAATTTGTCAATTCTGTCTATAGAATTATTCAGAAATTTGCGGTGTATCAGTTGGCTTAATATCGCCTGGATACCACCAATAATCTCTGTTTTCTTTAGTTTGGTATCTTTTTATCACATTGTTGTTTCTTTTATGAAATTTAGGATCAATTAAATTCTGCAGCGTATCTACTATAATCCTTTCCCATGCTGCTCTAAGATACCATATTGAGCTGCCTGGGGTATATTTTTTAATAAAATTAGAAAACTCTCTGCCTAAAGCTGGCTCTTTACCACCAGGCATATATCTAAATGTTTCATCTATTAGACCAAAAACATCTTTAGCAAAAGCTACTGGTAGTCCAAGTAAAGCATCTGTAATATCTGTTCCGTAGTTTTCTCCCTCTGCCTCTTGATAAACTAGATCTCCAAAAATACCTAATCCACCACCACCAATCAATCTAGCTAACCAATATTGAAATTGTTGTGTTTTATCTAAAGTGTTTAAATTTATTATATCTCTGCCTTTTAATACTTCTCTCATCTCATGTGAGTAAGCATTCATTAAAGTTGTACCAATTAAAAATGGCACTAAATAACCAGCTTTGCCTTTTAAACCAGTTTCTCTTAAACCTCTCATTATGTGAGTAAAACCAATTGCAATTGCAAAATTTTTAAACATTAATCCAGATGCTAATATTTCTCCAGCAAATGTTCCTGGTTTATTTTTACCCATAACAGCAACTCTGCCTCTAATCGCAGCTGTAGGTATAGCATGATCTGTTTCTGTAAAGATCATTTCCATAATTCTGCCATGCAATCTATTAGCCTCAGATGGATCTAAGTCAGATCTTTTTAATAAATCTTCTGGCTTAAAAAACATAGCCTCGCCAGGTTTCATATTTGGATCATCAACAGCAGCATCATATAATTTAGTTTGTCTTATAACATCCCAATCTCCCTCTCTTATTCCATAAGTTTCTAAAGTTTGTGTAAGAGATCTTCCGTAAGATTGAGCTTTAGATTTTTTAGTAAGCTCTCCAAGTTCTTTCCAAGATAAATTAAAATTATCTCCTAAAAAACCCATAAACTCCATACCAAATGCCCAACGACCAGCTTGAGTTAAATGTGATAAACCAGACGCTCTTAGTGTCATATCTGATAACATCTTTGCAAGTATTGGTGCATCAGTATCTATAAAATATCTATTAGCAGCTGATGCAATAGTTGACCAATGTTCAGCAACTAACCCAGCTCTAATAGCTGCCTTAGACCAACTTTTATCAGTTTTTAAACCATCCTTAATTAATTTTAATGCTTTTCTATTTGCTTTGTATGCGGGTAATCCAAGAAATTTAGATGTCATTCTTGAAAAGAAAAAGTCTGATTGTGCAAGTAGTGTTGCAGATCCAATAACAGAAGAAGTTAGAATATGCCTTAAACCAGCAAATCCCATTGCCCACCACTTATCAACTCCACTATTTAATCTACCAGCATGAGATAAGTATAAATTTTCTAATCCCTCTATTTTAGATCTAACACTTTCTCTTTCTTTAATTGGTAAGTCTTTTGTATTAACTCTTATAAGATCAACTAAATATCTAAACCCAGCGTTGGGATTTGGTCCCAAGGCTCTCATCATTGCAGTATCTCTGCTGATGCTTTCTAAGTGCTGGTATATTGTTGATATAACATCTTCATCGCCAAACTTAGCTTGATAAGCCATATAACTATCTGCATCTTTAAAAACTAAAAATCTATGATCTAACCTGGCGTTAGCTGTCATACCAGATGCGTTGCTCATAGTTCTTGATGTAGATTTTGATCCAGGTACTAATTGACTTACTCCCTCAGTTCTTATTGCATCATAAGTTCTAGGTAATTCTAAAACTAATTCCTCTCTAGTAAATGATCTACCCGTTTTGTTATTAATCATTCTTTCAAGATCTAGTTTTGGTAAAATATATTCTATCCAATCTTCTTGTGTTGCTAAACCAACTTTAACTGGATTATGTGGCTGTGGTAAATAATTACCTTTTATCTTAGCAACATTACCACCAAACTGATTGTGTCTAGTTCTTGCAAGTTCTATAGCTTGATTAATTGCTGCAGCAAATTCTTTTGCTAAAGGATTTGCAGTAGATCCAGGTTCTAGTATTTCTTTAATAATTAATGGAGTAGTCATTTTTTGAAATTTATTTCTTCTGCCAAAATAACTTGTTCTATACTTCTCCATAAACTGAGCTAAAGGTGCGTGTACTAAACCAAGCTCAGTTCTTTTCATATTAGTAATAGATAAAATTTGATTGCCAGCATCTTGATCAAATATAGATCTTATACCCTCAATAATATCTTTATTACCTTTTACATCTGTATAATTTTCTACAGTAAATTTATTTTGTGCTTGTGTTCTTGCTTGAAATAATGCGTTTCTTTTAGATCTAATTCTTTTTTCTAATTGTACATCCCATGTTTCTTTAGCAGCAGCTCTTTCAGCCTCAAAATCATTAAAACCTTGAGACTTAAATTTTTTGTATTGTTTATCAAATTCTATTCTATGTGCATCTGCAGCATCTGATGTCATTTCTCCATCTCTAAGCGCATTGCTAATACATTTTAAATAACTCATTTACAATCCTTTAATCTTTCTAAAGCTTGAGCTGCCTTAGCATCATTTTCCATAAACTCTCTCATTGGCTGAATAATATCTACTTCTTCTCCAGCAGCATCTATTCTAGTTCCTATATGAATATTGGTGTCAATTAATTCTTCTGAGCCTAATCCTTGTTTTTCTAAAGCTGTGAACCAGGCATCATCTAATTCCATTTTTATATTTTCTTTTGCCTTTTCAAATGCAGCTAAACCTTTTGCAGTTTTAAATTGATCTGCTTTCATTTTGTACAGTTTATGAGATCTTGTCAAAATTTTAGCAGTAGATTTTAATCTAACTTGTAGCTCAGTTGTCATGCCATCTTTAGTTAAAAGCTGCATGTGTATAGCTCTATAGCCAGATCCTCTACCACCATCAGTTTTTAAAAAATCATCAAACTCAATAGTTTTTACAGAATTTTTAATATCTTGAGCTACAGCTCTAACCTGGTCAATAGTATCAAGATCTATTCTAGCTCTTAATAAATCAGATATTTCCTCAATATTACGAGTTTTTAACTTTTCTGCCAAACTTGCGTCATCTTTTAGACTTATATCTATATTGGCTTTATGCTTTTCTTTAAATTTATTAAGAAAACTTAAATATCCATCATAGTTCTTTTTGGCTAAAGCCTTTAATTCGTTGATGTCATTAACGCTATGATATATAATTCTTTTACTTATGGCACTTGTAGAACCAATAGCTTTATTATCAGATCCTCGTAAAGATGGAGGAGACGCTGTAGCATCTGCAAAAACAGTAGATGGTGGAGTAGCTTTTGTTCGTTGGGATCCAGCTGCTAAATCTTGGGAAATAGATAATTCCTTAACTGCTGGAGATGTGCTTACACTTCCACTGCTGCCAACATCATCTTTTATTTCTTTAGAAATACCCTCGCCTAATATTGCATCTGCAATTGATGGATCTTCTGAGGCTTGACCAACTTTAGGCTCGCTAAATAATTTATTTGTTGTTAAGTCTTCTTCAAATTTTGGAGGTATTGTTTGTGTCTCAATCTCAGTTTTGTTAGCTCCAAATGATCCGCTAACATCGCTCCCTCTAAAATCGCCTTTCGCAGCAGCGTCATCGACAGCTTGTTGGAAGAATTTTTCAGCATCCCCTCGTTTTCCATCTTTGAGGAGTTGAGCTGCTTTTGTGAGTTTGTCTGAGAGTTCTGATCCAGCTCTCGTTGCAATCTTTTCAAATCTTTCTCCAACTTGCTCATATATTAATCTTTGCTCCTCATTGTTAAGTTTGTTTAATTTATTTCCCGCTTTTTGTAAAGTTGTATCATTTTCAACAATAGTCTTAAATGCAGCACTTCTCTTATTAATATTCTTTTTTGCCCAGTTTAATAGCTGAGATCTTTCTACTAACAGAGTTTCTGCAAAAAAATCTGTACCAAATAATGTGTCTTGTTTAGTGACAGTTTTAGGTAGTGTGTTTGTTAATCTTAATGTTTGCTCTAGTTCTGCAATACTAGAAAATTTTTTATCTTTTAAAATTTTAATTATATTTGCATGCAAAGATTTATCTTCAATAATCTCTCCAACTTTAGCACCCAGGTTTTCTAAATTTTTAGTGTTGGATACCATACCCCAGGCATCATCGCTAAGCTCAGTTAATCCTTTTGTGTTTCTAACTAAATTACTTCTAGCTGGTAAAGACTTTTCAAAAACTGTCCAATCAGCACCAAACCTAGATCTCATTATTTTAGCAGCATCAATTGCTGTACCAGTATTATTTCTAAGGTTAATCATTAAACCTTTAACCATAGCCTCATCTGGAAACACTCCATCTACTTCTCTAAATGTATGAGCTAATAATTCTATTTTTTTTCCTTGAGCTGATAATCTTTTAGCTAAACCTAATCTTTGGTGTCCATCAACAATTGCTTTTTTTCCATTTGCAAATTCATAAACTAAAACTGCACCAGCACTTGGAGCATCCCATTCTGTGACATTTGCAAGTTTATTAGATACACCTCTTTTATCTCCGTCAGTTTTATATTGAAAATTTACTGGATCAAATTCTATTTCTTCTGGTTTATAAAGTGTGACATTGCCTTTTATTTCATCTAAAGATTTTTGTTTTATTTGCGCCTCAATAGGTTTTATTTCTTTTTTAATATCATTTAAAACAATTGTCTGAGCTGCATTATGATTTTCTGTATCTAGCTGCGATGTAGCTTTTGTTTCTTCAAAAGGATTTTCTGGCTGTTTTACTTTAGACAGCTCCTCTGGATTTTCTATTTTAAGAGCTTTAGATATTTTTTCTATTTCTGCATCACTTGATCTATTTAATGCTTTTCTTAATGTGCTAGTTGCATTAGGCACACCTTTAATTAAACCTTGTATTAATCCACCTAAAACAAATGAACCAGCTCCAACAGTTAGTGTGTTTAAAACTCCAAGATTTATTTTTTGTCCAAATAATTCTACTTCTGTTTTTAATCCTACTTCTTTTCTAAAACCTTGAGCTTTTATTTGAATAGGTATCTCAACAGCTGTACCTATTAAACCCTCTACCCAGGCTACTCTCCAGGCAGCTGCTAGAGCTGTTGATGGCACTTTATACATAGCTCCAATTGGTAAAGTACCAAGAATTAAAGGATCTGTGACTAACGCAGAAAAAGAACCAGCAAAGTTTCCAAAGGTTCCCATACCAGTTGATCTGTCTGCTACATCAGCTTGTTTATCATGTAGTCCCTGGATCCTAACTCCCATAGTATTAAAAAACTGTTCTTGATTTTCATATCCTAAGTTTATTAGTTCTTCTCCAATATCTGGATTATCAGCTTTTAGCTCATCTATTCTCTGCCAAAAAGTTTCTACATTTTCTGTTTCCGATGGTGGCGGTTCATCTAATACTCTTGGATCTTCTGGTCCCAAAGGCACATCTTCATTATTATAAATAGGATTACTAAATTGTGAGTATCCTTTTTTATTTAAAAAATCTGTAAGTATGCTGTATTCTTTTTCTACTGAGTTTCTTTCACTATCAAATCTATCTGATGCAAACATGGCATCATAACTTGCCTTAAAATTTTCTTTAAATGTAGTTCGATTACCAGATGCCCAGGAAGTTTCTCCTAAAGAATTTGTTGCATTTTTTTCATCAAATACAAAAGACATTATCTACTTTCCCAGTTAGCTCTAACTTTATTAAAATCTATTATATAAAAATTATTACCCTCATTTGCAAAATTACCATCAATTGCATAGCGTGGTTCTGCATTAGCTTTTGATGGATGATCTTGCATAGCTACTTTAAATTTACCATAACCAACGCTAATCAAATATGGATCTCCACCCTCAAAAATTTGTATATTTCTAATATTACCAGACCCATCTTTACCTACTGCATCTCCAGGTAAGAATTTACCATCAACTGTAGTTCCGCTAGCTGTAGCTAACATAGCTGGGTTTTCTTTTAACCAATCTACAAAATCGTCAAACTCATCATTCTTTAACCACATAGGAACATGAACAGCATTGTTATTGTATTCTGCAACACCGCCATATTTACCATTAGCACCTAAAGACATATTCATTGCTTTGTCATAAAGATTTTTATCAAATTGACCATTCTTATATTTTGGAGAATTAAAATACATAGCAGTATAAATATTATCTGCAGTACCAACTATGTTATTAAATGTTTCCATATTTTCTGGAAAAACATTTTTATATTTACCAATTGTTAATCTTTTATCTGTATCACTAACTTTAATATCTATATTAGGTTGTTTGTTTAACAAGAAACCCTCTATAGCTAGATCTATTGCTTTGTTAGGCATATTCTCAGATACAATACTTAATCCGCCTATATGAGCTAAGAATTGATCTTTTTCCTGGAGCTGCGCAAATACATCTGGAGCTGCACTACCAAAACCCTCTACTAAAATTTGAGACATAAATTTTATTTGTGTTGGGTTTTCCATTTTAGCTAACGCAGCTGTTATTTGTGTAGCCTCATTTTCTGATAAAAATTTACTTTCTATTCCGTAAATGGCTCCAATACTTTCTGCTTGTGATTTTCTTTTAACCATAAGCGATTTGAATGTTTCAAAGTTTTCTTGTGGATTTGATGCAAACTCATTAAAATCAATTGTCTCAATATCAAATGTACCTCTTTTAGATACAGCTAATATTGGATCTTTATCTAAATCTGTTTTTAATTTAGCAGCATAATTTTCTATAGTTTGTAATTGATCAAATAATGCAGTTGAGGTTCCCTCTTTATTAGCAGCTATCTTAGTTCTAGTTTCTGTTAAAAAATCCTCAATCTGCAAAGGTGTCATTAAATTTAAAGATTGTACTAAAGCAACTTTAGCTTTTATCTTTTGAGCTTTTAATTCTATTTCTGGCTTACCTAGTGCTTTTGCAGTAGCCTCATAATCGTTTAGTGTACTCATGTTAGGTAGAATACCATTGTCAGCCATACTATCCATTTTACTTAATTCAGAATTAATTAATTTTGTAGATGTTGAGCTTGATGTTTTAAAATGAGTTTGTAATTTTTCTATATCTTCTACAGTTAATCTTGGATCTTTTTTAGCAGCTCCTAATGCTCCCTCTCTTTGATCTATAGGTACATTTTTATAACCAAAAAAAGCTATATCTTTTCTAGTAGTTTTTTTTACATCATCTAATTTTTCTCCAAACAAATCACTAAACTTTTTGCTATTTAATAATTCTTTTAATTCTGTTTCTGCAGCAAATTGAGTATCTGGATTTTGTGCATAAATAATTTTTTTCTTTAAGACTTCTATATATTCAAGATTTTTATTTCTATTGTTTTCTATTAAATTTTTTGTAGTTGATAATCTAATTTCGTTGACATCTTCTAATTCTTGTTTTTTTAACCAGTTGTTAAAATATTTTTTTGCAAATATACCATTAAATTCTTTTGTTGTATTTTTTGTTTTTTGTACTTCATTTTTAAAATACTCAATACCTTTATCTGGATCATTCATTTGTGATGCAATAAGTTTATGCGCAGATAAACCTTGCTCATTTTCTGATCCGTTCATTACAGTTTTTTTCTTTTCAAATAAATCGTTTTCAGATTTTATCTGTTGGTGTTTTATGTAAAGATTTTCTCCAGATTTTAAAAATCCTTTCATAGCTTTACCAACAGAACCAGCCTCAGATAAACTTATTTGTCTTCTGTCCATTACATTTGAGTTATCTGTAGTTGGTGTAAGTTGTGATTTGTATAATTTAATTGACATATTTATCTCCTATGCTGCCGCCATTTTAAAACCAAGATCTAATAAACTTGAGCCAGCTGCATAGTAAGATGCTTTCTTAGCAACTTTACCTCTCCATCTTTGAAGATTTGCATCAGCTCTTTTTTGTATTGCCTCATTTAATGCTGTATCTCTTGCATTCTCAGCATTGTAATCCATTATATCTCTGTCTGTTTGTAGTTCTAATTCATTAGCATAAAGAGTATCAATAACAGTACCAGATAAATCAGCACCACCAGCTAAATAAGCTACAGTAGTTTTACCTTGGATCTGTTCAACTGTTTTATCAAATTTAGGAAGTGAATAATCATTATGAACAGACATAATCTGTTCAGCTTTTTGCTCATCTATTTTTGCATTACGCTCTAAAATTTTAGCATTATAATTAGCTGCTGCTTGTTGTGATCTACCCGCAAATATATCTCCAAAAAAACTCATCTTTCTATCCTCGCAAATCTAATAAAGTCTGCACCATCGGGACCATAATTTTTCATAACTCCCTCTGGATTTAGACCTAGCCATTTAGCAAATCGGATTGCCATTTCACAATCTGCTTTGACGCTTGTTTGTAATCTTTTTATATTATTATTTTTTATAAGCATCTCAGTTCTTTTTTTTATATGCTTTGCGCAAAAAATTGGATACTTATAAATATCTTTTGTAGCTAAGACCCACCCCTCAGCAACGCCATCCCAAAGTGTAAATACACCTCCAGCCGCTATGGGTTTATCATTAACTAAACCCGTGAACGACATACCAACTTCTTTTAAGTAGTAAGCATATTTTTTATGTTCTGGTTTCAGCTCTAATAATTTGCTGTTCAAACCAGTTTGTAAAATTTGTTCAGCGTGTTTATTTTCAAATGGTACAATAACAACCTTAGACACTCTCTGTCTCCAATCTAGGATATATACCCAAGATAGTCATTGGTAAAGCCTGGGGTTGCTTTACATAAATTAATCCCTCAACTCCGTGTCCAGTATCAAATTCTATTTGTTTATCTCCAGTAAATAATGGCACGGGTAAATCCATACTTGCGCCACTATCTCTAAAATCTATTACAGTTAAATTATCTGGTGTTGGTCCAACACTAGCTCCAACTGTATCTTGAAATCTTACAGATAAATCAAAAACTCTAACTGTTTTAGTTTGTGTAGTTTCTGTAAATCCCTCATCAAGTCTCATTGTTTGTAAATCAGAAGAATACAATAATCCTACTTGCGCCTCTTCTATAGCTACATCTAAATTTATGCTACCCGATGAAACTGTTTTTGCATTTTGTACAGATCCCTCCCCTATAATATTTACTATTTCTCCCTCCAAATGAGATAGTCCAGATAATGTAGAAGTTTCTCCACCCGTATAAGTTAATCCACTATCTAAATAATGAAATGCTGTAAGATCTTTATTAAATTCAAATGGAGTAAAATATTCAACATATCTTTTTGTAGCTCCATTTATATATCTATTAATAATTACATAAACTTGATCCTCATCGCTATCGCCATCTATTGTTGCAACACTTTCTACTTTGGCATGAGTTAAAATTTTATCTATTTGTTCTGAGCTGTCTGCAGATGTTAAATTAATTATAGATGCTCTAAGTTCATCACTAAATAATTGTATTTGATTATCATCTATTTTTTCTACAAAATATTTTGTATTTTTAGCAAGACCAGAAATTGCAGTACCTGAATTTTCATAAAAAATATGATCTCCAGTTTTAAATCCATGATTTGATATAAATAAAATATTATTATTTATATTTACACCTTGATAAATAAATTGTGTGGTATCGGATCCAGGAGCTGATGTTAATGAGATCGCAGTACCACCAGACGCATTAGATGTAGATGTTGCAAGTTTAATTGTATTAGCATCAACAACTATTACAAAATAAACTTTTGAATTAGATAATCCACCTATTACATTAGATCCAGCAAAATAATAAACTTGATCTCCAGTAGATAAACCATGACCAGTTAAAGTTATTGTATTGTTAGATGTTAAAACATTTGTAGAGTTTGCTGTAAAAGAAATTTTTTGTTGCTTAACAGTTTTACCAGTATCAGATTTACCACCAAATATATGTCTGTGCCAGGCAACAACATTTTCTAGTCTATTGTAAGTTAATCCAGCTAATTGACCATCAGATCTTACTGCCCAGACAATAGAGTATGGTTCTTGTTGGTAAGCCATATCAGTAAATCCACCAACTGAAATATGGTCTGCAAGTATAGTTAAGTCTGGAGCTGTATAACCATCTGTATCAAAATTATATGCAAGCTCTCTAATTTTTCTTTTTGCTCTTTGTAAAAATATTGTAGCATTTCCAATTGACAAAGCATCTACTCCAGCAGATCCATAATTAGATTGTTTTCTAATATTTATATTTGTTGGTGTAATTGCATCTTGAGATGCTCCAGAAGATACTGCGTATTCTCCACCAGTTGTCATTACAATTAAAGTTCTTGTAGCTTTCATAGCCTGGATTGCATTGACCTGGTTAGATGCAATTGTATAAACCATAGCATCATTATCGTTAGTACCACCCGTCATATTTTCATAGTCTCCAGATTTAGAAAAAAACATTGTTTGTGGTTGAGTAGATGTACCAGCAAAAACTAGACGCTGCTCAAAAAATGAAACGCATCTTGGAAAACCAGTTGTTGTAGAAAAAGCTCCTAACTTCCAATTTTCAACTGCATTAGTATTATCAAAATTTTTATTAACTGTTGCACTAACAGATGTGCCAGAGCTAAATGCAGTTATCTTTGCATTGCCGTTAGAAAAATTAATTAACCTATCTACATCTGTTGATACAAAAATAGAGCTGCTCGCTGTTATAGTTATATTTCCAGAAGTTCCGCTTGGTGTGACAGTTGTTGATGTAGTGTTTGGATCTAAGTATGGTCCATCAGTAAAGCTGCAATTAGTTAGTGTCCAGGATGTATGACCAGTACGAGATAATTTTTTTACTGGATGGCTTTCGTGAGTTAGGTACATAATATCTGCAGATTGCGCAAATTTAAGATCTGATAATTCAGCTGTTGTATATGGAGATGATATTTCAAAAGCAGATCCACCAGATGTTATTTGACCATTGTCTTTATAAAATCTTATGTATTGATTGCCAAATTCTAAAATATAAGTTTGTTCTGTAGAAAATGTAAATGGTATTAATCTTGTTTTGTTTGCGCTTGTTTTAACTTCTGATACAAAATAGGTTCCTGGTCGTCTAGTTATTGGTCCATGGGGTAATACAACAAAGTTCTCAATACGACTAGCCGCTGAAAAATATTTAGCAAAATCTGTTCTGCCTTGCATGCTGTCGCTCATCTCCCCCGCTGTAAAGCTAGGGATTGATAATAACTGTTTTCCCATAATTATAATCTACTTGTTATAAAATCTTCTGTTAAGATTTGATCTACTTGTCCATTGTTAGGATCTACATTGTATCCCTCGCTAGCGTCTGAGTGTTTAGCAAGTGATAATTTGTATTCGTATTTTTCTTGCATCAGCTTTCCTACTTGCAGATTTGCTGTTATTGCATAAGCTATATCTGCAGCTAGAGCTGCTGATATTGTTTCTCTCAGTAGTATATCCATTTCGTTTGGATCTGTGACTTGAGAACAATAAATTATTTTTAATGCACTTTCATTGCATAAAACTTTTCTACCCTCTACTTTGTGATCTGCGTTATAAGCATCTATTGCTAATAATCTTAAACAATCACTAGGTAAGGTAAATTGAAAACTAAATCCAAAAGCTGGAGTTGCAGTATCTTGAGCCAATTGTTTTCTCTTGATTAATGAATTCCAAGGATGGCATCTAAATACCGCATCTCTAACAGTAGCGTATCGCTCATTGCAAAGTCTTGCATTTTTAGAATTATCAGTAAGTGATGTAATACTTGCAGCTCCTAACTGATTAAGCGCAGAATTACAGATTTGAACGATACTAGCCATTTGTTATGCTCTCCTTTTCTTTTTTGGAAATCCAGCTTTCATATTTGCGTATGCTTTTTTAGTAATGGTACTCTTAGACTTTGGTCTTGAAATACCTTTTCTTTTTCTAGCATTTATGTTTGCGTATAAGCCTTTTCTTTTAGCCATTTTATTTCCTCTTTTTACTTTTCATTATTTTTGCTTTTAAAGCTGCTGGCAATCTGTTTTGTTTGCCTTTTAGCTTTTTCATTGGTCTGCCTTTTTTAGACCCGTATGTTCCTCTACCCATTGGCATAAGGTTTCTCCTATTGTTGTTGATTAAGATGGAGGCGGTTGCCCGCCTCCGATCATTAGTGATTATTACTCATCACAAGGTACTTGAAACACTTTGGCTTCTTCCATTCTAGTGGCACCAATTGCCATAGAGTAGTACACTTGAGTTGCGTAAGATTTATCATCTCTCTCAGTGATTTTAGCTTTTACATCAGCACCAATCGCTAATTTGATTGCGTCTTCTGTAAAACCAAAACATAATCTATCGTCTGTATTAGTAGCGTCAGTATCAAGTCTGTTTGACATGATAAATTCGAAACCTAAAAACGAATTGATGTCTCCTTGAGCTAGAGCTTTCACAGTATTAAAATCGCTAGATTTTACTTCTGTTGTCGCTAATAGATCTTGGATCTGTTTTGGACCACAAACAAAATACCTTTTCAGGCTAGGATCTACGCTGCCGTTGTCAAAGAAAAACTTAGTTTCTAATAACTTAGCAATAGTTAATCCGTCTGTTTGTTGTGCAGTTGAGAATTTAGATGATGATGGTAATGCAACTGGCGTGCCTCCAGCAACTCCAGTATCTGCAGATCCACCCAACGCAGCAATTATCTGATCATCAATCGTTCTGTTCATAGCTGCAGCTGCTGCTTTAGCGTATGAAGAAGTTGGATCAACAAGCATTCTTACTTTGTCGAGATCATCTATTAAATCAGCCCATTCAAAATCTGAAAGGCTAACTCGTCTTCTGCTGTGTGGTGTATTGACTTGAGGAGTGTTCCCGTGTCTAGTTGTTCTAGCTACGGCTGCAGTTGCTCCGATTTGATCGAAGAACGCATTTTTTCCTCTAATAGTTTCAACATCCACAGCACCTCTTAGCTTACTTCCCATTTGTTGAGAAAGCATGCTTACATTTGAAGAGTATTGTTCTACAAATGCAGTTGTTATTTGAGTTGACATATTTGTCTCCCTCTATTGTTAGTGTTGTTGTTTATGTTAAAACGGATGATTATCCTTGCGGGTCGCTCCTCGGTTTTAGATCTCATGGATCTTAGTCTTTCCTAAAGTCAATTGGGGTCAAATGATTATCCCAATATCTCAGCTATACAGTTGATTTTTGTTCCCGTAAAGCCAAAACTTCTGCAACAGCGTCTTTGTGAGCTGGATGGTTTTTGTCCCAATAAGCTGATCCTGGAGCTGTTAAACTATTTATTTCTTTGTCTAACTGCTTAGGTGTCATCATCATTGGTCCATCTGCTTGAACAATTTTATCTTCTCCCATCTTCTCAGCTAACATTGCAAATGCTTTTATTACAACTGGATTATCTCCAAGTTTGCTGCCGTCTTCCATTTGCATACTCATAAATCCATCTGGAAGAACAGATCTAACTACATTGTTAGCAGCTGCTATTTTTTGATCGTATGCTTGACCCCATTCTTGTTTTAATTCAGATGTAGCCTTTTCTCTTGCTGCAACTGCAATACTATTTGCATCAGCAAGTTCTGCACCAATCATATCATTATAAAATTTTACAACTCCGTCAGCTTGTCCAGGTAATAAACCTAACTTATGCGCTTGTTGTGCAAAACCTTTTAATGCTGCCTCATCGACAGTTTTATCTTCTGGTAAATTAAATTTATATTCATCAGCAGATTTTGGTCTTCCAAGTTTTTCATAAACTTTATTCCAATCATCTTCTGTTGCAAATTTATTAGGTACTGGAATTTTATCTGCACCTACTAATTTTTGCGCATGAACAAAACTTTTAGCTAAACTTTCTATATCAGAAATGTTCTCTAAAGATTTTTCGTTTCTTATCTCATCAGAAAGACTAGCTTTCCAATCAGTATTTTCTTTTGGAGTATTGTCTCCAGACAGCGTGGGAGCTTGTTCCGTTGCTGCTACCTCTTGATTTTCACTCGACATTGTTATTTCTCCTTTTTGTTGAGCATGTTATTTATAAATAAGACAACTGCTCTTTGTCCCTCTCTAAATGCAGTATCGTGACTATCTCCTTGTACAAAGGTTGTAGTCTCAAAGCTGCATCTCTTTTTAAGATCTTCAAGCACTAATTGACCGCTCTCTGATCCAAAAGTCGTTTTGTAGTTTATAGATAATTGTTTTAAATCTTTCTCATTCACTTAATAACCCCGCTTTCAAAGCTGGAGCTATTTTACCAGCACTCTCAGCTACTTGTTGAGCTTGCTGTAATTCAGCTTGCTCGATTTGTTGTTGCTGTTTATCTTGCTGGATTTTTTGTACTTCTGCTTTAGATCTCATTACCTTAGCTGGTAAGCCTAATACATCTTTAATATGATCTACTAAACCATCAACATCTAAGTAATCAAATACTGGAGCTACATTTTGCAATGATCCAAATATTTCTATACCTCTCATAACAGATGATAGCTCTTGTGTCTTTTGAGCTTTAGCTAAAGGAGATACATATTCTATTTCTATATCTTGATCTGCAACTATCTCTGGTGGTTTTGCAAATTTATTATTTTTAAATAATAAATTAAAACATCTAGTTATTAATGGCTGTAATAATTCAGATTGTAGTCTGCCTAATACTGGACCAAGTAATCTCATCTTTTCTTCAGTACGCTGCATAACTTCTGTAGCTGTCATATTAACACCCTGGATCATCATTAACTGATCTACAAAAAAGTTTTCTCTTATTGCTTTTCTTCTTTGCTCTTCCATTTGTATTCCTATTGGATTGTTAGCTCCAATATTTAATGGCTCTATTCTTTCTCTAGTACCAGCTCTGTAAAAATTTAATCCTCCAGGTACAGTTCTTACTGGTAATACAAAGCCATCATCTGGAACCATCAATGGTGGGTCTATTTGTTTTTGTGCAGCTTTAATTGTAGTTTTGCACATTGTATTTAACATCTTAACATCTGGCAGCGCATTCATTGCTGGAGATCTTCCATAAATTTCATTGCTGCTAGATTTTAAATATCTAGGTACAACATAAGGGAATTCCTTAAAACCACTATCTCTTAAAATAATTCCAGTATCTTCGTGAACATGACAAGAAATAAAATCCATATTAGAATTATTATCATAACCCATAGGCATATCTGATGGATGTACTGAATGAATTATATTTGTATCATCATGCGGAGCATCTTGAATTTTTCTAATCAAACTTTGTGGCAGCTGTGCATTAGGATACATAGCTGGTATATTTTTATTTTTAATTTGAAATCTTCTAACCAGGCAATCCACCATGCCTTTTTCATTTTCTGTTATATATATTTCTGAAATATGAATTGTTTTAAATCTTAGATCATCTTTAACATCATCTGTTATAAACATTGCAGATGTGCCAAATGCTAGCAGCTCATGGTATAATTCAAAAACTTCTTGTTGAAAATTAGATCTTTGAAATACTTGCTGCATAACTGTTGCGCAGCTTTCTAACCACTCAAGAGCCTCATCGTCTTGGTTCATTTCTGGAGATCTATATTTTAAAACAAACCATGGAGATATAGTATTAGTCAACATACCATTTAAAGATGCAGATAATAATTCTAAAGAATGCGTTGCAGTACCATCAAATATCTGGTCATGCCTTTTATCTCCCCTGGTTCTTCTTAATGTAATGTTAGATTTTCTAGGTAAGAAAAAATTTGCAATATCTTGCCAATGACTTTCCCATGTTGATCTTTGCGCTTTGAGCGTCTGATACCTATCTATTATATCTTTGGCTTTTTTATCTATTGCCATTTATCCTCCTAATAAAGTTCTTTTGGATGTTGTTAATTTATTATCTCCTAAACCTTTAGCTCCAGTTAATATTGTACTAGATCTACCTTTACCTCTACCCATGTCAGTTGTTGTTGCAGCGTATGCTTGTGAAACTTCTGGTTTCGTTGGCGCAGTCACAACGGGAGCTGCTGGGGGTGGTGCGGGTGGTTTTGGTGGTCTTATAACTCTTGCTACTCCTCCCATACTATCCTCCTAATAAAGTTTTCTTTGTTATCTTACTTGGATCATCTTCTAAGCCATCAGCTCCAGTAAGTATTGTTGATGATCTACCAGTTCTTTGAGATCTTATCTTAGCTCTCTTTTTTGCAGCCTCCGCAGCTCTATCAGCGTCATCAAACTTTGGTGGTTCTGGCAAAGGTTTAACTTCTGGAATAGGTGGCATCGCTGGCATCTTTGGTTTTAAAAATCCCATGTTAGTCTCCGTGTATTGAATATTCGTTTAATGTTATAGTTTGATTTGGTTTAGATTTTTCTGCTAAATCATTTATAGATATTGCCATATACCTTGCAGCATCGCATGCGTGGCTGGACCAATCTTTAACTGGTTTATTAGAAAACATTTTGATTTTTTCATTATACTTTCGATGGTATTGTCTCAGCGCATCTATCAATGGTTTTGTATTCTCGATGTCAAACCAACATCTAGGTAAAACCATCTTGGTACTATGGATACCATCCTCTAAAGGTAATTTAGGTAAAATTCTAAACCTAACTCCCAATTGATAAGCTACATCTAATCTAGTCTTACCCGTTGAAAATTCTGTGACTTCTATATCGTGGGGAGCAAAATGCTCTCCGTAAATATAATCTTTATCTTTTATAACCTGGACATAGTGTGGAAGACCCTCTCGATTATTTTCGTAATAATCAATAACTAAAATAGAGTTTCCTAATCTTTGAAAAAAAACAATTGCTGTACTATCATCAACTCCTAGATCCCATGCTGTATGTACCTCCAGGCTAGGATCATAAGTTATTCTAGTTAATTGTTTTCTCTCTTCTAAATTTTTAACTATATCTCCGTAAATGGATCCCTCAATATTTGCAATCCAATCACATTCAAATTCTTGTCTGTACTTTGTATCTCCCATTTGAGCTTTGGCTGCATCCAACTCTTCCTGGTCTATAATATTGGTTTCACTTGCCTTAGCTATATAAGTCATCCACTTTGGATCTCCTAAAGCATACTGGTATAATTCATAAAATAAATTACCCATTCCAGCTGGAGTACCTATGAAATAACAGAAACCTTTCCTGTCACTTAAACTTGGTCTAATTATTTCATTCCAAAGTTTCGGTTCTATTTGTGCTGTCTCATCTATGCAAACTCCGTCAAGA
>CEVF01049168.1_pt1 | contig 21000 bp, 19 predicted proteins | sample 356441 | NCBI WGS metagenome assembly CEVF01 (sample SAMEA2622765, study PRJEB7988) | marine metagenome | biome: marine biome (ENVO:00000447); feature: surface water layer (ENVO:00002042); material: "saline water (ENVO:00002010), including plankton (ENVO:xxxxxxxx)" | depth 5 m | reverse complement strand
GCCTCGATCACCACGTAATACATGTAGATCACGAGCGGAATCATTAGCGCAATAGCACCAAAATATTTGGAGATCCGGTTGCGCCAGATCATCGAGTAGATGCCGGGAGCTGAATTGAATCCCCGAGTGCCCCCATACCGGCCCATGGTCCATTCAGCCCAACAGAGCGGGATCCCGAGCACCAGCAGCGAGATGAAATAGGGCAGCAAGAATGCACCGCCCCCATTTTGTGCCGCTTGTCCAGGGAAACGAAGAAAGTTCCCCAAGCCGACTGCCGAGCCGGCGACCGCCAGGATCACTCCGATTCGACTGGCCCATTGCTCCTTGCCACCGCGACCACCACCGGCTCCCTGCTCAGCCATTTATACCCCCCATGCTAAGGCTCTTGATCCTCCGGTTAGCCACTGCCCCAAATGAAGGGAGCTCGTTGAACGGACAACGCGGTTTGTGCCCACCGGATCAGCCCCTTTTAATACATAAACTCCTGTTGAGTCAACCGTTTACGATGCGTGTGCCGGTAGGGGTGACTATTTTCCGAAGCTATAGTTGTGTAAAATATTAAAGGTGCGATAGATTCAAGGCCGTAAGTCTATTTATACCGTTAGATTTCCTTTACTCCGTTCGGCAAACGGAGCTACAAAATTATCGCGTTTTGTGTACAGATAAGCATGGACTTTATTCCGCAAGACAAAAGGCATGGTGATCGAAAGGTAATCGACCTCCTGCGGCAGCGTGAATCGATGTCTGCCAGCCAATTAGCCGAGGAACTCGGGGTCACTGACACCGCGGCGCGGCAGCGCCTGAATCGCTTGTTGGAGCAGGGGCTCCTCGAGCGTGAAACCGTGCGCTACGGACGAGGTCGACCCAGCCATCAGTATCGCCTCTCGACAAAGGGTGCAGAGACGGGGGGAGATAACTTTTTCGATCTTGCCGTCACACTCTGGAAAGAGATACGCTCGATCACCGATCCTGAAATCCAACGTGGCCTGCTAGGGCGGATCGCTAATTCACTGGGCAATCGCTACGCAGGAAAAGTCGTGGGCAATACAACCAAGCAAAGAATGGAATCACTCGGACGCTTCCTTGCTGAAAAAGACATTCCTTGCTCGGTCGAAGAAGGCGATGCAGCCCTCCCGGTCCTGAGTGTTCATGCCTGTCCCTACCCAAATCTGGCGGAGACCGACCGTGCTGTTTGTGCGATGGAAAAACAATTATTTTCAGGCCTCGTTCAAACCGATTTACGACTGACCTCCTGCCGACTCGACGGAACCGGAGGATGCACTTTTGAGACCCGGTGAGCAAGACGTACATTTACCCCGCTATGAAGAAGTAAGCCTTTCTTAAACAGCCAGGAACGAACGCGATGACCCAACCATGGATTGAAGGACGTTTTGAAGAGAACGTAGTCACCACCACCATCGAGCAGGCGATCAACTGGGCACGGCAGTCGAGTCTTTGGCCTATGACGTTCGGGCTTGCTTGCTGTGCGATTGAGATGATGGCGGCCGGCGCTAGCCGATACGACATTGATCGGTTCGGCGCGGGAGCCTTCCGCGCCACACCGCGACAGGCCGACCTGATGATCGTGGCCGGAACGGTAACGTACAAAATGGCCAGTCGAGTGCGTCGCCTTTACAACCTGATGCCCGATCCAAAATACGTGATTGCTATGGGCGCATGCACGGTAGGCGGTGGACCCTATTTCAAATATGGCTACCATGTCGTCAAAGGGGTCGACCTCGTAGTACCGGTCGATGTTTACGTTCCAGGATGTCCGCCACGCCCCGAGGCATTACTGGAGGGCTTGATGCGGGTTCAGGACAAAGTAAAGGGGCAAAAGATCACCAAGCGTAACGGCAGCCGGGTTGCCGATGAACTCCCGATTCCGCACCACAGCGGTTACGCCGAACCGATCACCGAAAACGATCCAGTCTTTGGACACCAGAAAATAACTGGCTGAGGCAAGATCATACGCGTCGCCGACATTCACCTCACATTGCGAGAAGAAATTAAGAACTTAGAACGTTATGACTGAAACACTTAAGATTGAAAACCTGCATGTCTCGGTAGAAGATAAACCGATCTTGCACGGTGTGAATATGAAGATTGCACGCGGCGAAACGCATGCCTTGATGGGACCAAACGGCTCCGGCAAAAGCACGCTTGGACTGGCCGTGATGGGGCACCCCGGTTACCAGGTCACTCAGGGCTCAATTGAACTAGCTGGCGAGATGATCGGCGAACTAGCACCCGATGAGCGGGCACGACGGGGCCTTTTCATGGCTTTTCAGAGACCGATGGCGATTCCGGGTGTGAAAATGGCCGACTTCCTCAGACACGCCACGACCAATGTTCGCCAGCCGGATCGCAAAGAGGGTGAAGAGCTGATTCCAATGCGGCAGTTCCGCAAAGAATTACGCGAAAAAATGGAGCAACTTAAGATTGACACCGAATTTGCCCGTCGCTACGTGAACGACGGTTTTTCAGGCGGCGAAATGAAGCGGGCTGAAATTTTGCAACTTGCGATGCTCCAACCACGTTTTGCGATTCTCGATGAAACCGACTCGGGGCTTGATGCCGATGCGGTACGACTTGCGAGTCAGAGCATTGCGGCAATCGGTGGGGGGGAGATGGGAATCCTAATTATCACTCACCACGAGCGGCTCCTGGAGCACAATCGTCCGGACGTAACGCATGTGATGCTCGGAGGTCGTATTGTCGAGACGGGCGGAGCGGAATTGGCAGACGAATTGCATCGCGACGGCTTTGATCGTATCCGTGCAGACCATCCGGAGGCAGCCGAACAGGAGCAGGCAATGATGTTGAAAGAGGCTGTCAACTAAATATTGAGATATCGAGCGTGAACGTTAATAATTTTTCAACCAAATCCAGAGTACACGCATGGCTTCAGAAATAACGACCAACAAATCGTTTGACCCGGCCGAAGCGGAAGTTAATAAATACAACTTCCAAACGCCCGCCACTCCGGTTTTCAAGGCACGCAAAGGGCTTGATCGCGAAATCGTAGAGCAGATTTCGGAGATGAAGGGCGAACCGGACTGGATGCGCGAATTTCGCCTCAAGAGCCTCCAAATCTTTGAATCAAAGCCGATGCCAAAGTGGGGCGGGGCAATCGATATCGACTTCCAGGATGTCTACTACTATTTGAAGCCGACCGACCAACAAGAGAAAAGCTGGGATGATGTTCCCGATGAAATCAAGAAAACGTTTGACAGGCTCGGAATTCCAGAGGCAGAGAAAAAGTTTCTTGCCGGTGTAAAAGCACAGTTTGAAAGTGAAGTAGTTTACGGTTCACTCCAAGAAGACTTGGCCAAAAAGGGCGTGATCTTCACAGACACCGATACGGCGCTGCGTGAACACCCAGACCTGTTCCGCGAACATTTCGGCTCGGTCATTCCCCCAGGAGACAACAAGTTTTCAGCGCTCAACTCGGCGGTCTGGTCCGGAGGTTCATTTATCTACATACCGCCCGGGATTAGCATCGACTTCCCGCTCCAGGCATATTTCCGAATCAATGCCGAGAGCATGGGTCAGTTCGAACGTACCCTTATTTTAGTCGATGAGGGAGCCCAGGTGCATTACGTGGAAGGCTGCACAGCCCCGATGTATTCGACCGAGAGCTTGCACTCGGCTGTCGTTGAAATCAAGTGCATGAAAGGTGCCCGTTGCCGGTATACGACAATCCAGAATTGGGCGAACAACATCTATAACTTGGTCACCAAGCGGGCATACGCATACGAAGACGCCACGATGGAGTGGGTCGATGGTAATCTCGGCAGCAAGCTGACTATGAAGTATCCAGCTGTCCACATGATGGAACCGGGCGCACGAGGTGAGATTCTCTCGATCGCGTTTTCTTCCGCCGGCCAGCACCAAGACGCCGGCGCAAAGCTGGTGCACGCGGCCCCGAACACGACCGGTCAGATTATCTCTAAATCGATCTCTAAAAATGGTGGTCGAAGCAGCTATCGTGGCCTGGTGCATGTCGAAGAAGGTGCGGTACAAAGCAAGTCGAACGTGGTTTGTGATGCATTGATTCTTGATAAAGAGAGCCGCAGTGACACATATCCGTACATTGAAATTGATGAGCAGGATGTGTCAATCGGACATGAAGCGAGCGTTTCTAGAATCGGAGAGGAACAGCTCTTTTATCTCACCAGTCGAGGACTTTCCGAGGCGGAGGCAAGCACCATGATTGTGAATGGTTTCATTGAGCCGCTGATTAAAGAGTTACCGATGGAATATGCGGTGGAAATGAATCGATTGATTGAGCTGCAGATGGAAGGTTCGGTCGGGTAAGTTCTATCGTCAGACACCCACGACTCCGCAGTGAGAACGGTGAGAGCACTTTCAAAAGGTGCCAAGGAAGCAAAAAAACTCGCAATCCGGCGAAACGAGAGTAGTCATGCCCGAAAGCACCGTTCCGATTGAATTCACCCAGGAAACGTTCGACGCGTTCATGGCGACGCGTGACGAACCAAACTGGCTTACCGATATGCGACAAAGTGCCTGGAAGCACTTTAGCAGTCTGCCGATGCCCTCAAGGCGGGATGAAGAGTGGATGCGGACAGACATTCGGCTTTTCCACCTAGATCGTTTCGGCCAGAGTGAAACGGATCCCAGTGACACACTACCGCATTCGGTACTTGGTGGTGAGATTGAAGTCGCCGGGATGATGACAAGTAAAAATTCCCAATCACTCGAGATGCAATTTGATCCTGAACTTGCAGCCCAAGGCGTGCTATTTGGCGACCTGGAATCTATGGTCAATGAGCATTCCGACCAGATTCATCCTCATCTGATGGCCCGAGCGGTCGATCCCCTGTATGACAAGTTCTCGGCGTTGCATGCGGCATTTTGGAGAGGTGGCTCACTGTTATATGTGCCCCGTGGGGTTGTGATTGAAAAGCCCCTCTGCACGCTTAGCGCTCTTGGCGAAAATCAAATTGACCTAGGGCACACCCTCATCGTGCTGGAGGAGGGGGCAGAGGCGACTTTCCTCGCCGAATCCCACAGCATGCCCGGATGCGAATCAGGGTTGCACGTGGGCGCAGTCGAGATGCTGCTCGCACCTGGCAGTCGTCTCCGCTACGTAAACCTCCAGGAATGGGGGACCGGGGTTTGGCACTTCTCGCATCAGAAGGCTGTGATCGATCGTGATGCATCGATCCAATGGACCATTGGGGCATTAGGATCCAAGTTGGCAAAGGTCAATCAGCACGTCGCAATGGTTGGCCCCGGTGCTGATGCACAAGTGAACGGGGTCATCTTCTCCGAAGGGAAACAGCATCTCTCCTATCACACCTTACAACATCACGAGGCACCCGGTTGCCACAGCGATTTACTTTACAAGTGTGCGCTTCAGGATGATTCCCGAACCGTCTGGCGGGGGATGATCAAGGTCGATCCATTGGGGCAAAAAACCGATGGATACCAGCGAAATGACAATTTGATCCTCAATCCTAGTGCACGTGCGGACTCGATTCCGGGACTCGAAATTGAGGCCGATGATGTGCGATGTACCCATGGAGCAACTACCGGGCGGGTTGATGATGAAATGATTTATTATTGTCAATCGCGTGGGCTCACGCGTGAAGAGGCGGTCCGCTTGATCGTGAGCGGATTCTTTCAACAGGTTTCAGATCGTATTCCGCTGGAGAGTGTGCGTCGAGCGCTTGGAGATGCGATCAGCCAACGGATCCGGGAATACGAGTAAGAAAGGCAACATGTATGTCGGATTCACCTGTATCTAAGGATGCCATTCTTGAAAAACTCAAGAACGTCATTGATCCGGAACTTTTTGTAAACATTGTAGATCTAGGTCTAATTTACGAGATCGTGATCGACGATGAAAAGCCAATCCCCGACGACGCACAGTCAGAGGATATTACGCCACCAGGCAACACCGGGCCAGATGTGCAGGCAGCAACTGAATCAGCCAGCGACCCAACCCCGGTTGAGGGGAATTACATTAAAATCGACATGACGATGACCAGTCCGGCATGTCCGGCTGGACCGCAACTTATTGCTGGCGCGAAAAAAGAGGTGGGTGCAATCGATGGTGTAGGGGAAGTGGAGGTCAAGATTGTGCTTGATCCACCTTGGACGCCCGACCGCATGACCGAAGATGCCAAAGATCAGTTGGGCATCTTTTAAATAGCTTAGTTGGTGGCCCAATAACCGCCTCGTTGGTGATCAAAAATCGCTTCCTGTCCGCGGTGATTGCTGTCGACTTTTCCATTCGAGAACACCGTACGGCCCATCACCCACGTACGCACACACCAACCGGTGAGCACTGTGCCGTGCCACGGGGTCCAACCGCACTTGGCCCACTGGGTCTGGTCGAGAACTTTTTCGCGCTGCTTTAAGTTGACTAAAATCAAGTCTGCATCGTAGCCGACTTCGATCCTTCCCTTACCCACAATATCCCAGACTCGGGCCGGGGCATCGCACATCCAGGATGTCACCTGCTCAATCGTGGCACGTCCCTGATCGACCTGATTGAGCATTAGGGCGAGAGAATTTTCAACCGCCGGCAAACCAGACGGAGATTGGGGGTAGGGTGCTGATTTTTCTTCGATCGTGTGCGGAGCATGATCGGTAGCGATGACCTGAATAACTCCTTCTTGGAGAGCCTTCCATAAACCTTCATTATCCGATTCAGTCTTTACCGATGGATTCATCTGAATCCGTGTTCCGAGCCTTGGGTAGTCGTCGACATTGAAAAACAAATGGTGCGGACAAACTTCTGCGGTAATCCTTCCACGATGATCGCGCAAAAGATCGGTCTCTGCCGCCGAGGAAACATGCAGGACATGAAAACGATGCGCATGCCTATGCGCTAGATCGATTGCACGCGCGGTGGCGATCATTGCTGCTTCGACGGTTCGGATTCGGGAATGATCTGCCACGTCCGAAGAATCCTTATATCGCTCCGCATTGCGACGGACCGTCGCTTCATCCTCGCAATGGGCCGTGATTGGAAGGGTTGTTTCGGCAAAGATTTGCTCGAGTGCCTCCTGCTGCTCTACAAGTAGATTTCCGGTACTCGAGCCGATAAAAATCTTGATGCCGGGGGTTCTCTGAGCGGCTGCCAACTCGCGCACGTTCTCGGGGGTTGCACCCACGTAAAAGCCATAGTTGACTAGACTTTTACCGGCGGCGAGGGCGAGTTTTTCTTCCAGTCTTGCGCATGTGGTGGTGGTCGGATTGGTATTGGGCATCTCCAGAAAAGTTGTCACGCCTCCCTTAGCGCAGGCGGCTGATGCGGTGGCAAGATCCTCCTTGTGCGTCAGACCTGGCTCGCGAAAATGAACCTGATCGTCGATGACGCCGGGCATAAGATGCAGTCCCGCGGCATCGACCGTCTCGTCGGCCACGACCTGAACCGCCGGATCGATGTCTACTATTTTCGAGTCCTCGATCAGCACTGATGTTTCGCACGTTTGCCCCGGCAGTACGACAACCGCATTTTGAATCAACGTTTTCATAGTGGCACGAAGGTCCCTGGTTGGCAAATCAAGCGGGTGGCATGACTTGCTATGAAACAGTTACGGCATCAATATAACAAGCCTCGGCCGCAAACATACACGCCCAATGATCTAATCCCACAAGGTTTTTCTTGCAAATTTTCATTTACGAGTATGTGACCGGCGGCGGGATGTGCGGGTGCCAATCTATCCCCCCATCTCTTCTGAGAGAGGGTCGCATGATGGCCGATGCCATGTCGACGGATTTGGCGACTGCGGGATTTGAGGTTCAGCGGATGGCCGATGCGACGGTTTACCCATTGCCGAAATACCCCTCGGCAGGGCAGACGTGTCATACTGTCAGCGCCCCTGCGGAGGAAAAGCCACTGTTTACGGAACTGGCCCGATCTGCCGATGCTACGCTCGTGATTGCTCCGGAGACCGCGGGTGCCCTTACTGCACGCGTGCGGTGGACGCTCGAGGCAGGGGGCATGCTAATCGGACCTGACCTAGGGATCACAGAATTGGCAACAGATAAACACCAGCTGGCCGAACATCTGCTCGCACACGGAATTCCCGCTGTCGCTGGGATAGCGATTGCGGCAGGTAGCCGCCTACCGACCGATGTGCCGTATCCTGTGGTTCTGAAACCGCGTGATGGTGCCGGCTCGCAGCAGATGCACATACTCCGGGGAGCCGACGCTCAGGTATATATTCCTACTGCGGCTCGCCTCGAGCCGTATATTGAAGGATTACCAGTTAGTGTCAGTCTGCTAGCGGGACCTAGCGGCATCTGCCCGCTGCCGGCGTGTCGACAACTGCTTTCAAAAGATGGTAAATTCACCTATCTCGGCGGATCACTGCCGCTCGATAGTGAGCGCGCAGAGCGGGCTAAGCAACTGGCCCTGCGTGCTGTTGCGGCGTGCGGCACGCCTTGCGGCTATCTGGGCGTCGATCTTATTTTGGGAAAGAACATGGATGCGGACCGAGTGATTGAAATTAATCCTCGGCTCACCACATCTTATTTGCTGTTGCGGCAGGCAGCTGAAGAAAATCTTGCTGCCGCGATCATCCGCTGGAGTTTACAACCCTCAGAATCGCCGATCTTTTCACCGGAAAAAAAGCGGTTTTTGCTTAACAAATCGGAGGAGCTGATCGCATGAATTGGCTCGGATTTGATATCGGCGGTGCGCACTTGAAAGCGGCAGATGGCCGCGGATTCGCCCTCGAGCGACCGTTTGCTCTTTGGCGACAACCGGCCGAGCTGCATCAAGAAATTTCCCGGATACTCACATTAGCGCCACCCTGCGATGCGATCGCTGTGACGATGACGGGCGAATTGGCCGACTGCTACCCAGCACGACCCGAGGGGGTGCGGCAGATTCTGCAGCAGGTGGAGCGAGGCAGCGGCGACCGACTGCTCCGCGTCTATCGAACCGCTGGGGATTTTGTCAACGTTGCCAATGCGTCGCGCGAGCCGAATACGGTCGCCGCCTCGAACTGGCACGCCATGGCCCAATGGGCCGGACGGAAATTCCCGTGTGGATCCGCCGTGCTGATTGATATCGGCTCGACCACAACCGACCTAATTCCCCTTACCGACGGGCAAGTGAACGCAGCAGGAGCAACTGATGTCACTCGCTTGCAATGTGGCGAACTAGTTTACACTGGAGTCCGTCGCACGCCCGTGGCCACATTGGTCTCAACACTTCCGTATCGGGGCACTTGTTGCGCAGTGGCTCGGGAGACGTTCGCCACGACACTCGACGTCTATCTATTACTGGGATACTTGCCGGACGCGATGGACGATTGTGCCACTGCTGACGCCCGTCCGGCAACAAGAGTGGCGGCGCATCGTCGAATGGCCCGCATGCTATGTCTAGATGAAAATGATTTGACCGAAGAAGCCATCCGCGCGATGGCAGCTACAGTGATGGATGCACAATTGCGGTTACTCGAGCAGGGAATCACCTGCGTGCTCAAGCGTCAAGCGGCAGAAACATCTTTTGCGATCCTTTCGGGAGGTGGGGAATTTCTGGCACGTGAGCTTCTACAACGTTTATCGCCCGAAATGCGCGTTGAGTCGCTATGTACTCAGGGCAACTTAGGCGTCGCACAGTGTGCACCGGCTCATGCAGTGGCAGTTCTTGCAAGGGAGTTCTGCCGATGAGCAACTCAGCTTTGCGGATTATCAAGCTAGGCGGAAGCCTGCTCAATCGGTCGGAATGGCCTGCCTCGCTGCGTCGATGGCTAACGACACAAAGCGTAATGCGTAACATCTTGTTGGTGGGCGGGGGACTGGCGGTGGATGCCGTCCGATTATTTGACCGAGCGCACACGCTTGATCCGCTGACTAGCCATCGTGCCGCCGTGGAAGCACTTGGCCTGTCACTGCATATGGCGACCACAGTCTTACCTCAAGCCCGGGTTGTCACATCAATTGACGCGGTGGAAGATTTATCTTTAACGGGAAATATTGAACTTTTGGATGTGCGTCTCTTCATGCAGCAAGAGGAAACTTATTCGGGGGCCGATCGCCTACCTCACGAATGGACGGCAACGAGCGATTCGATTGCTGCTCGCATTGCACAGGTCTACGGGGCCGGCGCACTGGTGCTACTTAAGTCCTCGCTGCCCACCGGGTGCAATAACTGGGAGACTGCCGCGGGAAGCGGGTTCGTCGATCCGCATTTTCCGCGCGCCGTGCAGGGGGTGCCCGGTGCCTGGTGCGTAGATTTGACCGATCCCAAATTTTCTGAGTGGCGGCCTCTCTCGGTGAACTGAGCCTGATCACGTGTCGCAAGTTACCGGCCCTGGTAAAATCACCTAGATCCTACAAATCTTCGGCTGGAATGCGAAAACAGACCGCGATACCCCGGGCAGCGATTTGTCATTTGGGATATGATAAGGTAATGGAACTTAGGCAGGGCTGATTTCTCCACTGATTTCACGCGCGTTATGACATATCTCGTCACTAGAGAAGGCACTAAATGGACCGACGTCTATCGACTCGTGCCGGGAGAGACGATGACGATCGGTCGGACTCCCACCAACCGCATCGTGATTAAAGACGAGCGATGCAGCCGTCGCCATGCGGAAGTATTTAATACCGCCGCGGGTTGGGTGTATCGCGACCTAGAGAGCAGGAACGGAAGTTTTCTCGGCGCCGAACGGCTGGAGCATGACAGCACATTGCAAATCGGCGATGCGGTTCGCATTGGGGCAGTCTATCTGCAGCTAGTGGAAGATGTTTCAGACGTCTTTTCGGACGGCAGCAGTATCATCCACAAAGGTGGGATGACATCAAAAACTAAAGAATCAGAGTCCGATCCGAATGTGCAGGTGCTGACAGAAAGTGAAGAACGTCAAATCACACACCGCACGAAGGAGACACAATTTCTCACTGAAAAAAATCTCCCCGATGACTCAGTGGCGATCAATCAGGTGGGGCAAGCCGCTACCGCACTACTTCGGCTTGCTTGCGATCTGGCCGAGTCGAGCAATCTTTCCCAACTCTGTGAGCTGACCCTCGCCGGACTTTGCGAAGAGACCAATGTTGAAGCGGGAGCGGTATTGCTACTGCCCCCCGATCTACAGGAGCAACATCCGACGGCCGCTGATCTCGAGATTTTCACTACCAAGACAATGACCGATGAAGTCTACCACCGCTGCACCGATTTTCTTGCTACCACGGTCCTCCAAACCGGCGAGGCAATCATGGCCCAAAATGCCATTGAAGACAGCCAACTTGGGGGACGGGACAGCAAGGGTGACATTCATGCCACGAGCGTCATCGTCGCGCCAATCCGCGGGCAGGATCGCATTTTAGGTGCCCTGCATCTTTACAGCACGCGACTCGATATGACTCCCGACCCACTTGACCTTGAATTTACGCTTGCAGTCGCCAAACCGGTCGGTGTCGCATTAGAGAATTTACGCCAAAGGGATGCCCTTGCGGATGACCTGAATCTTGTTCAGGCGCAAACCGTTGAGTTAATCAAATTGCTCGGCGCGCAAAGTGAAATCATTGGCGCAAGCACCGGGATAGAAAAAGTGAATCAGGAAATTATACGTGCGGCTCCAGGCCGTTCGACAGTCCTGATCCGTGGAGAGAGCGGTGTCGGCAAGGAATTAGTAGCGCGGGCAGTCCATTATGCGAGTCCTCGGAGTGAGGGGCCTTTTGTTTGCCTCAACTGCGCCGCATTGACCGAAACACTTCTCGAGAGCGAACTTTTCGGGCACGAGAAGGGCGCATTCACTGGTGCAACCACTCGCAAACGGGGGAAATTTGAAGCGGCCGATGGCGGTACGCTGATGCTAGATGAAATCGGCGAAATGAGTCCGACAATTCAAGCAAAATTTTTACGTGTTCTTGAGGGGCACGCTTTTGAAAGAGTCGGTGGCAGCGATCCGATTCGTGCCGACGTCCGAGTTATCGCCGCCACCAATCGTGACCTTGAAAAAGACGTAGAAGAAAAGCTCTTTCGACGCGACCTTTATTTCCGTTTGCATGTAATTGAAATTCTTGTGCCCCCACTGCGGAAACGCCCAGATGATATTCCACTGTTGGCTGAACATTTTTTACTGAAATACAACGAGGAGACGGGGAGACGAATTCGTGGTTTCACACACGAAGCGTTAGATGCCTTGGTCCACTACCGTTGGCCAGGTAATGTGCGCGAGTTAAAGAACGTGATTGAGCGAGCCGTGGTACTTACCCAGGGCGAATACCTGGAGGTCGATGATCTGACCCTTTCCAACCTGGGCACGGTTGGCGACTCGGTGACGGGAATGATGATTAAAGAGCAGCAATACGAACCGCGTTCCTTGGCCGATATGGAACGCCTGCATATCGAAGCGACTTTGAACGCTACCGACTGGAACAAGAGTCGCACGGCGAGCATTCTCGGGATTGAGCGGTCGACCTTAGATCGTAAAATCAAGCGATATGAACTGAAGCGATAGTTGCTTGATTCTGCGAATCAGCTAGCAAAATTAGCCGTATTGGTAAAAAGTGGCCAGCCGATCGGGAGAAACGCCTATCCTCTCGGCGCCCAGCAGCAGCCAGTTCCGCACTGTTTGACGCAGTACGCCCATCTGCTGCCATCGACGCGCGTCGACCCCGAGCGGACCGGGAAGAAGCAGTGGGCGGGCGATGCGGCGAAACCGTCGCATCAGACGAACGTCTTCCATGATCGGAATATCAGGAAATCCGCCCAGACGCTCAAAAATGTCTCGCCGAAAAAAGAGTCCTTGGTCCCCGTACGGCACTTGCCAGAGCCGCACGCGTGCCGCATTGCCCCGCTCAAGCAGCCGATAGGGCCAACCCGGGGACGCAATTCGCTGCAAAAAACACCCACCCATCGCAGACGGTCGTGTAAGCACACGTCGAATCTGGGCGATGCCTCCCTCGGGTAACCAGGTATCGGCATGCAAGAACAGGAGACAATCTCCGTCGGCAACGCGTGCCGCCTGATTTTGCTGTTTGCCGCGACCCGGCGGTGAGAAGACTAACTCGCAAGGCATGGCCTCTGCGATCGAAGCAGTCGCATCGGTGCTTTCTCCATCGCACACAATCACTTGGTCAGCGCCCGCAGCTCGGGCCCGATGGATCGCTTGAGCTATCCGAACAGACTCGTTGCGGACCGGAATAATTACAGACACCCTCACGACTCATCCTCCGCAAGAGTTTGTCTCAATGCATGAATGCGTGATGACGACCCGAAAGCGGCCTATCGATAAAGGCTAGCGTTTCCGTTTTTGAACTGTTTTTGTGGCCACGGCAGGGCTTGTGTGTTTGTTCAGAAATGCCTTAACGGCCTTCTGATTGTGCATGCCGACCAACTCACTTTTCTGCCACTTATTCTCAGTCTTGGTGAACAAAATCAGACATGGAATCGTGTTGACCCTTGAAATACGGTTGGCTAATTCTTGATCGTCAGCAAGATTTAATTCCGTACAGTGGATATCTCGCAGGGCCCCCTCCTCGTCTAATTTGGGCATGACCCGCCTTTTCATTACTTGGCAGGCACCACACCAATCGGCTCCAACAAGCACCAGAAGAGGTTTACCGGATTCGAGCGATTGATGATACGCCTTGTCGTAGCCCTGGGAACTCCATGAGGCAAGACAAAGTTGCAGCGCAATAACCAGAGCATGAGGGTTCACTGCGATTCGTCCTCCTGACGAAGCGTACCAACCAATCATTTGCGCAGGTTAGCACGAGGGGCAATAGTGGGCGGGTGCTTGGTGGGGTGCGTCCTTGACGCAGCGGGTTACCGAATAGGCAATATCCGGGTCGCCACTGCAGTATGGACAATATTGGCATTTCACCCGTCAGGTCTTTCGGAAAACGGATTAAATGTTTGTAAAACGTAGCGGTGCCGACCAGAAAAAATCGATTGGGTAAGTTTGATCAAGAAGACCGACGACTTTTACCGGCAGTTCGGATCGTTCGACCTGGGTAGTTTGTGCTGTCTGAAAGTAGCCTAATTAACAATGAAACCTTGTTAATATATCTGCTCCTCAGGGGGAAATCAGACCGAGAACTTCCGCCAGGAGTCGGCCGTTGGTTGCCACTGCCTCACCGCCAAATATGGTTTTTTCTCCCCGAAAATCCGTAAGTGAACCGCCCGCCTCTTCCAAAATTGGCATCAACGCTGCCGTGTCCCACAAATTTAATACCGGATCGATCATCAACTCGGCTCGGCCGGTGGCTACCAGCAGATATCCATAGCAGTCGCCCCACGTGCGGGTGAGACGTGCGGTGCGTTGCAAATTTCGAAAAGCCGTCCATCGTTCACTGGAAGCAAACGACTCGAGTTCGGTGGTACAAAACAATCCGGCTGAGAGACGATCGATATTAGAGACACGGGCGGCAATCGGAGCTTTATCGCCTCGGCAATGCCACGCGCCTTGACCGCGCGCGGCAAAGATCGATTCATCAATAGCGGGAAACTCCATCACGCCGATTTCTGGGGTATTTTCGCACAATACAGCCACCATCGTCCCGAAAAGTGGGACACCGGAAACGAAGGATTTGGTGCCGTCGATTGGATCGAGTAACCAACGGAATGCCGAGGTACCGTCCTGGACGCCGAATTCTTCGCCTTCAATTCCATCGCCTGGAAAAGATGCTGCAATCTCTTCACGTAGAAGAAGCTCCGCCTCACGATCGGCAACCGTAACGGGGCTGAGATCGTCTTTTTGTTCCACAGTCAGATCATTGCGGCCAAAAAAAGCGAGTGTCCCTTCCGCTGCACGACGAGCGATCTTTCGGGCCAATGCCAACCGGGCCTCCAATTCACGTTCCACTGTCATCGTCACCTCCCGCTTACAAACACTGTTTCCTCGCTGATTCTCCAAAGCCAACAATCGGCGATGCGTCACAAAGTGAGGCCTTGAGTCTAGAGGGCGCATAGGAGGGCAACAAGTCATCCCCGCAATCCTCATCTGGCTGCGCAGGGGAGTCAAAAAGGTCGCAAAAAACTATTTGTTCGGAAAAATCATTACTGGTGCCATAACTGGTTTGACTTCACAACAGAGTATCCTACGTTTGGCTAGATGGAACGCCGCTACCCCTTTTGATGGAGGATCTTTTATGTCGACTGTAGCGCATCCCGGTTGCATCACAAAGAGGCACCGTAACTCTTCTGAAAATTTTTCTCCTGTAACAGTCGCGCCAGCAACAACTGGAAGTTCACCTACCGCAATCCGGCGAAGTGCCCCTTTTTCCGAATCGGCACATCGTGATTTATCTTCTGCGGCACAGGAATTGGCTCAGGAGATCGATCGATATAAATTCCGTCACCGACGACGCTTCATCAACTATGAAGAAATTCTATCGGTCGTAAAGACGCTTGGTTACCGAAAAGACCTTACCTGACTAGCATCATATCTCAGCCTCAAACAGTGGACCGCAGAGCCGCTGTGGCGTAATGAAACCTAGTGTTTCATTATTTTGACCAATGACCCGACCCAACTCTTCATCAACTCGCTGCAATTTCATCAGTGTTGAGAGATGAGTCGCGCGATACGCAATTTCGACCAACGGACGAATCGTCATCGGCTCGGTCGCATCCTCAATATAGACTTCCGGTACGTTAAGGTAGCCGATCCACCGCTCCGGATCGTCTGATGCGTGCACCGGCAACACCGCTTGTTTGGATTGCCGGGCCTGAGCGATGACATGCTCGCGATCCGCGCCCTCGGCGACCGCCGATAACGCTCCCGGAGCGAGAGTGAACTCGGTGATCGGACGACTCGCGAGCGAAAAAATCCCTTGTGCCAGTTGCTTTTGGCTAGGACGCAGGATTCCGGCCTGATGTCCTTGATCAAGCATGCTAGTCAGTTCTCCACGCGCCAGTCGCCAACTCAATCGTTGGGGCAGGGCACCGCTCCAATGTTGAAGCACGCGTGTCACGATACTGAGCAGACCACTAATCGGGGCAAAAAGCACGGCGAAAAATGCAAGTAGCGGAGCCCACCTCCGCAGCAAACGGAATGGCATCTGGAAAAAAAGAGTCTTGGGCAGCAGTTCCCCGTAGACAAATAACAGCGGTGCAAAAATGATGGGGGCGAATACCTGCATAGCAGCGCTATTGCCAACCCAGTGATCAACAAGCATCACAATTCCCAAGGCCGTGCAATAATTCGCAATATTGTTCCCGATAAGGGTGGTGGCCACAAACAATGTGGGGTAATTTGTCAGCCAAAGAAGCCCTCGGGCAATAAAGTCGCCCTCAAGCGCATCAAGTCGCAATCGCACCCGGGGGATACGATAAAATCCGATCTCACTCCCGCTAAACAGTGCGCTTAGGATCAAGCCACCGCCCAGGAGCAGAAAAATGCCGATCATACGTTAACCTCCGTACTCTGGAGCACCTTCAACTCGATCGTCATCTGCCCACGTTCGGGCACGTCAACCACTCGAAAATCAAAAGGGCCCCAACAACAGGCGTCGCCGACGCGGGGCACGCGACCTAACATCTCCTGCAGCACACCCCCCACGGTTGTATTTTTCGTGTCCGGTAATTTTCGATCGAACCGCCTCGCCAGCCGCCGGAGAGTCGTCATTCCAGTAACTTGCCAACAATCCTTCGCCAATGATCGCAATGATCGCTGCCTCAACAATCGCTGACTCCGACTTGCCTCGGTCGTAAAGATTGAGTCAAGCAGATCGTCGAATGTCAAAATACCAACTGTTTCGCCAAATTCATTGACAACGGCCACCACCTGCAATTGCCGCTCCAGCATCTGCTCCAGTGCCTGACTTCCAGTAGCGCACCAAGGCATGTAAAAAATCTGCTTCGCGTAATTTTCAAGATTATGTTTCGGGAGGCTGTAAATTGAATTCATCGGCACCGCACTAACCACCTCCTCGCTCTCAGGGTCCGCGATCAACAGATATCCACTCGGGGTCATGCGGCCCTCCAGATCAGCCAAAGAAACCGGCGGCCGAAAGACGAGAAACTGGATTCGTGGACGCATCATTTCATCGATCCGCAACGTCGAAAGGGCAACCATGTTTTGCAAGACGGTCTTCTCCTTCCGAAGTAGTGCCGCATCACTGGTGGAAACCGCCACCGCCCGCTCTAGATCCGCAACCTCCAGAAACGCTTCCGGCTCAAAATGCGGCCAAATCAAACGTCGCGACAGTAGATTGACCCAGTGGAATACCGGCAATAGATGATCGACCACACGCAGCAGAAAAGCGAGCGGGAAAACCACCAACACGGCGGTCCATTGAGGCCGGAGAACCGCCACCGATTTAGGCAGCAACTCGCTGAAAAAGACAATGAACAATAACGCACCAAGCGTGAAGATCCCGGCCCACTCAGGTTGATACAACTCTCGTTCCCAACGTAATGCGATAATCGAAGCAATCGCAAAATAAGTCACGTTAAGAACCAGATTCCAGAACAAAATGGCCGTCAACAAACGATCCGGATTAGACAACAGTGCGGCGACAAGTCGCTGGGCTCTGTTGCCAGTCGCCATCTCTTTTTGCTCCGGTATACCCAAGAGAAAAAATGCTGCTTCGCTTGCTGAGAAAAAGCTTGAGCAGATACTCAGCAGCACCATTGCCAACAACCAGGGAGCGGCTTCGATCATTTTTTATAGCAACCCTTTTATTCCTCAGTCATCCGACCACTGGCAAGGTCGAATTCTGAAATTGCGGGAATGAGCATCGTCAATGTCGTAAACATGTAGGTTGCCGAAGCCACCAGAAAGGGAGCAAGGGTCTGGGCCTGCAAATAACTGGTGATTGCGTAAAAGGTTAAAAAGGGGCAGGTAAATGCCGCGCAAAAGATGGCAGCAGATGCATTTCGCGCACCCAGCGACACGTAAAGACCCACTCCGCCCCCGAGCATAAATGCCAGGAAGGGCGCTAACTGATAGCCGAAGGAGCCGCTAAATGCCACCATAATCCGCATGCATGTGGCAATTCCGACGAACAGGAAAAAGACTGTGCCGAGACTTGTAGCGATGGAAATCCGGCTGTTTTCATGAATGAGTCCACAATGTAATCCGAGCACCGCGACAAACAAATTAATCACCATCAATCCCAAACCTAGATAAATCGCATCCTCAAGACTTATCGCCCCCCACCAAAGCAATAGACCGCAGGCAACCAATGGCAGGGCGACCATTTCTTTCGTATTGAAAAAGACGCCGACCAGTTTACCGAAAACAAATTCCCGTGGTGTCACGTCGGTCACCAACAATAGGTCCAGTGTTTTCATATCCCGCTCATTCGAGATCGCAGTTACCGCCTGGGAATTGACAAGAAACAGGCTGATCAAGAAAAAAGGCAGCACAACAATGGAAACGTTGCCACTTTGGACCAATGCATGGATCCCCCACAGGGCAAAGCTGGCAAGCAACAAGTATCCAAAGCGAACCGCAAGTACCCGCTTACCGTAAGCCCAGGTCTGCACTTCACGCCAGAGAACCGGATAGGATCCCACCACTCGATGCGATTGAGCTCGCATGGTCTGCTGCTGAACCTGTTCATGTTCTGTAGTAGATAGATCAGTTCCCGCGTTTCTGCTGGATTGGGTCTGTCGGATGGCCCGAGAGGGGTTCCACAGACGAACTTTCCTAATTGCAACGCTATTAATTAAAAACGTAAAACAGACGGCGCCCAGCAGAAACAGTGATTCTGGTCGCATCGCGAATCCTGCGATTGATAAATCCTCCGTTGCTGGCGCGGTGGCCAACAACACACTTCGCCAGGGACTTAGGGATGTTGCCCAAACCGCTAGCTCCGCACCCCTGAACCATCGATCACCACCAAGGTAAATCAGCACTTCAGAAACAGCAAATAGAGCGACGATCGCCAACGCTGTCATAGCCAACGCTTGAAAAGTCTTTTCCCTCCATAGCGCGATAGTCGACCCCAGGCTTCCGGCCGCGATCGCACTGGCGATTGTCACCGCAAATACGGCCAAAATCTGACTGACATTCACCCCTCCCACTAGCAGCAGGCTCATGAATACGGGGAGGGCAGCAAGAATAAGCACGATTACAGTTAGTAAACTCGCGCATAATTTCCCGACTACAAGTTCAAAATTAGATAATTCGGTCATCAACAGCAAGACTAAGGTCTTACGATCCTTTTCTTGGCTGACGCTACTCGCGGTAAACAGAGCGGAAAAGAAAATCGCGACGGCTAACTGCAGTGGAGCAAGGATCTGAAAGAGCATCGATCCGAAGCGTGCCAGATCGCCATAATTCCGAATTGTCTGGCTCCCTGCTAGAACCAACCAAGCGGTGCCCATCAACATTAAGAGGGCTGCGACATAAACGCCCCGAGCGACGTAATGTTTTATGCGCCGCGGCGCGGTCACTAACTCGCGGGCAAAGACTGGACTGACTAGCAAAAATTGAACTCCGGACGGACGCCACGCCTGAACAAGGCAACAGGCCATTGGTCCATCTATTTTAAAGGGCAAACCGCACCTAGAGAAGCACAAAAGAAAGGCTGAAACGGCCGATTTCCGCCCTAAAGGGAGTGTGCTTGAGATAAAAAAAAGCGAAGACAGCGTTCCTGAACGCCACTGTCTTCGCTCGTATTTCGGGAACAGTCCGTGTTCCTCGCTTATCAAACCGTTCCGTCGGTTTGTTCTACAGCCCGCTCAGCGCTACACGCGTAATTCCAGTAACTTAGCAACGCAAAAGTGGTATCGACAAAGTAATAGATGGTACTTGAGCAGTAAAATTTTTGACCGCGAAGGATTGCCTTGCAAAATCAGTTCAACCGTCAAAACCACGCTCTGCTCGTCCGTCACCGAACCCGCCTCCCCCAAGTCAGGTCGGCGACGGACAAGTGAGCAATCATTTCGGTTGTCATGCGGGACGCGGAAGCCTCACCGCAAGACCTGTATATTTTGAATAACGGATGTTAAAAAGGTGGCCTACCCTATAAGAATTTGCAAATAAAATCCCTACTTTTTTCGTAAATTATCTCTTTTTTCTGACCGCTATAATTAGTTTCCAACGTGTTGCTGATCCAGGATTCGTTACAAGGTGTTTCAGCAGTGTCGGTATGGTATTCGATCGGGTTCGGACTGTAACAAAAGAATGGGCTGTGATGATGTTTGATCTGGTCGCCTCGGCGTGCCTCGGCATGGGTTTGTTTGCTGCACTTGCGGCGATGCGCTACCGGGTTGAGCAAACCACTTTAGTTGGGCCCTGGATGTGGACGAATATCGCAGCGGGATCGGTTGTTTCCACAAGCCTGCTCATCAAGATCGTGCCCGCCGACTTCGCCACACTGCTCAGTTATCTCGCCGTTACTGCCACACTTTGTCCAATGGTCGCATTGCTCGGTGCAAAAAGACCACAAAACCGCGCCTGGCAGTGGATTGTCGCTGCCCTGTGGCTGATCTTCTTCCTGCCCGCATTCACGGCTGTCATCCTCCGCCATACCGTTCTGCAACTGGGGGGTATCTGGACCGGATTAATCGTTATTCTGGTTCTTCTACCGATCGGAAACTATCTATCAACGCGATACGTTGTTTCCGTGTTGCTTACAGCCGCTGCTCAGATCATCCTGCTTTTAGACTGTGGTGCGATCACGCCAGCCGTCAGCCCTTTGTGGGCCATCGAAAATGGATGGTTCAGCCCAAATACCGTCGCCCTGACACTTTTTCTACTAGCAACTATCACCGCTCTGACTCTGACTCCCAAACAGATCCAGACCTCTGATCAGGCTGATCGCACCACCGAACTCTGGAGAGAATTTTCGCAACGTTACGGCATGCTTTGGAGTCGGCGTGTTGCGGATCGCGCGGAAAAACTGCTTAAACAGGCAGGGTTTTCATTGCAGCTCGGAACCGACGCATTTTATCTGACCGCAAACCGGCAACCGATTCCGGCGGAAGAGCTACCGGAGAAAGCCACAGCGACGCTGAGAAATTTGCTGCTAAGATTTGTATCACAATCGTGGATGACGGATGTGATATCGGATGAAAATTAGTAGGTAGCTTGTTGTTTCAAACGCTCA
>CEVF01023577.1_pt1 | contig 21049 bp, 16 predicted proteins | sample 356441 | NCBI WGS metagenome assembly CEVF01 (sample SAMEA2622765, study PRJEB7988) | marine metagenome | biome: marine biome (ENVO:00000447); feature: surface water layer (ENVO:00002042); material: "saline water (ENVO:00002010), including plankton (ENVO:xxxxxxxx)" | depth 5 m | reverse complement strand
GAGGTTCCCTTGCTGATGGAGGTCATGACCACGAACCCGGGCAGGTCCTCGGAGGAGGAACCCAGCCCGTAGTTGAGCCAGGCACCCATGGTGGGCCGACCGGGCATTTCCGAACCGCTCAGCAAAAAGGAGATGGCGGGGGCGTGGTTGACCGCTTCGGTGTGCATGCTCTTGACGAAGCAAAGGTCGTCCGCGACCTTCGCGGTGTAGGGCATGAAGTCGCTCACCCAGGCGCCCGACTGGCCGTGCTGGCGAAAGGGCTCGACGGGCTCGAGCATGAGCTTGCCCTTGGGGTTGCCCGTCATGGTGCTGAAGCGCTTGCCCCCGAGGTACTCCTCGGGCACGGGCGTTCCGTGGAGCTTGTGGAGGCGGGGCTTGTAGTCGAAGAGGTCGACGTGGGTGGGGGCCCCGTTCTGGAAGAGGTAAATGACCCGCTTGGCCTTGGCGGTCAGGTGGGGAGCCCCGAGGACGCCCCCGGTGTCGGTGCCCGACTTTCCGAGCAGGCCGTCCGCCCCGAGCAGACCGGCGAGGGCGGCGGTCCCGATCCCGGTGGCCCCACGGCCGAAGAACTGGCGACGGTTGATGGCGAGCTGCCTGTCGCGCACGGGCTGGGGCGAGTTGGGGTCGAGGATTCTCCAGGCCGGTTCCATGGTCATTCCTTGTTGAGGGTTTCGTCCAGGTTGAAGAGGTTCAGGCAGAGGGCGGCCCAGGCCGCCCGGGTGACGGGCTCGACTTTGGATTGCGATTTGGAATCCCCGTGGGAGAGGAAGCGGGTGGCAGATGCGGGGTCCTTTTCGAAGCTGTCGAGGGCCCGCTGAAGGCTTTGCTTAAAAACTTCCAGTTCCTTGGGGGCGGGCTCCCGACCGAGGACTTTGCGGACCGCGAGGCGCATGCGGGCTTCATCACCGTCAGCTTCCTCGAGGACGAGGTCGCCGAGGGCACGGCCGGCTTCCACGTAGGTCACGTCGTTGAGCAGGGTGAGGGCATGCATGGGCGTGTTGGTGCGTAGGGGCTTGACCTCGCAAACCTGGCGCTTGGCCACGTCGAAAAAGAGAGTCGGGCCGATGATGCGCCGCCAGTAGGTGTAGAGGCTGCGCCGGTGGAGGGCATCGCCCGTGTCCTGCTTGAAGCGTTTTTTGCCAAAGGTGGCTTCCGCCCAGATTCCCTCGGGCTGATAACTGTAGACCGCTTTTCCGCCCATGGCGGGGTTGAGCAGGCCGGAGGAGGCGAGGGCTTGGTCGCGGATCATCCAGGAGGGCATGCGGAAGCGGGGGCCACGGGCGAGGAAGCGGTTCTCGGGGTCGCGCTCGTATTGGGCGAAGGAGGCGATCTTCGAGCTGCGCCGGTAGGTCTCGCTGGTCACGATGGTATGGAGCAAGCCCTTCAGGTCCCAGCCCGATTCGATGAACTCGGCGGCCAGCCAGTCGAGCAGTTCGGGATGGCGGGGGAATTCGGTCTGGATCCCAAAATTCTCGGTGGTCTTGACCAGGCCCACCCCGAAGAACATTTGCCAGAACCGGTTGACCGTGACCCGGGCAGTGAGCGGATGCTTGGGGTCCATCAGCCATTTGGCCAGGTCGAGACGATTGGGCCGTCCCTCGGCGGGCTGGGTGGGAAGCCAGGAGGGGAAGGCGGGTTCGACCTTATCCCCGCGCTGGTTGTAAAGACCGCGGTCGAGCAGGTAGGTTTCCCTCGGCTTGGGAAGATCGGCCATGACCATGACCTTGGGGAAGGACCCCTGGGTCTTCTTCACCTTGGCTTCAAGTCCGGCTTTATTCTTGAGCAGGGCGGAGACAATTTCGTCCTCCTTGGCATAGGCATCGGCAATTGTCTTCTTGTCGGATGAACTGCGCTTGGCGGGAGCGGTTCGGAGGGCCTGGGTCAAGCCGGAGTTCTTTTCCTTGAGGGTGGGTTCGGGCCGGCCGGTGGCGCAAAACCTGAAATATCCGAGGTTGTGGTTCTTGTGCCTGGAATTGAACTTGAGCGTGATTTCCAGCTCGGCTCCCTTGGCTGGCTCGATGGCTTCCTTCAAGCGGAAGGCGGCGGCGTGGTCGCGGTCGAAGGGCTTGCCCGACCAGACCGCCCAGCCGGTTCCCGGTTTGTCGTCCAAGGCGCTTGCGATCTTGAGGGGTCCTTGCTCGTAGGTGGCCTGGGCGCTTTGCACCTTGAGGGGGACGAGCTCGTCCACCGCCGAGGGGCGCAGCTTGAACCGGATGTCGGTCAGGACGAAGTTTCCGCTGTCGGAACGGGCCAGTCCGCCCTTGGTCATCTTGGGGTGGCGGACGGCTTCCAGCTTGAACCCGGTGATCTTGTCCTTCCCGAGCGGGTAGACGACCCGGTATTCGTCGGTGTCCGGGTTGGGCCCCTTGGCGTAGATCAAACCGCCTTCGAGAATTTCTAGGGTCTGGGCCGTGGCCTCGGCCGAGCGGGGAAGCAGGCGGGTCCATTCGGCCTGGGGCAGGTCCTTGAGCATGCGGGCCTCCCATCGGGCCTGTTCCTTGGATCGTTCGCCGCGCCTTTTGATGATATCCTCCTCCACTTGGACGATCTCTGCGTTCATGCGGGCGAGCTCCTCGTTTTGGGCAGTGGAGGAGGCTTGCAGGACTGGCTTGGTCTGGGGGTCGCCCCCTCCGCCGTTGACCGGGGTCTGGTTGAAGAAGGCGGTGAACTGGTAGTATTCGCGCTGGGTGAGGGGATCGAACTTGTGGTCGTGGCAACGGGCGCAGTTGAGGGTCAGGCCCATCCAGAGGGTGCCCATGGTCTCGGTCATGTCGAAGACGTACTCGACCCGGTTCTCTTCGGCAATGCGTCCCCCCTCACCGTTGATCATGTGGTTGCGGTTGAACCCGGTGGCGAGGATTTGCTCGTGGGTGGCTCCGGGCAGAAGGTCGCCCGCGAGCTGCCAGATGGAAAACTCGTCGTAGGGAAGGTTTTGGTTGAAGGCCTTGACCACCCAGTCGCGCCAGGGCCACATGGAACGTTCGCGGTCCCCCTGGTATCCGTTGGTATCGGCATAGCGGGCCGCCGCCAGCCAGTCCCAGGCCATGCGCTCCCCATAGGCGGGCGAGGCGAGCGTGCGGTCAACCAAGCGTTCCCAGGCCCCGGGCTTGTCGTCGGCGAGAAAGGCATCGATTTGCTCGAGGGTGGGCGGGAGTCCGGTCAGATCGAGCGAGAGGCGTCGGATGAGGGTCTCGCGGTCGGCCCGGGGGGTGGGCTTGAACTTTTCGGTCTCGAGCCGTTTTTCGACCAGGAAGTCGATGGGGTGGATCTTATTGTCTTTGACTTCCGGACGGACGATGGGTTGGAAGGTCCAGTGGTCTGCCCATTTGGCCCCGCCGGCAATCCATTCCTTGAGCAAGGCTATTTCCCTGGGGCTTAGGTTACGGTTGGAATCGGGCGGGGGCATTTGTTCGTCCGGATCATCGGAGGAGATGCGGGCGAACAATTCGCTCTCTTGCGGATCGCCTGGCTTTACGGCAAAATAGCCCCCCAGGTCGGCGAGGATTCCGTCTTTGGTATCGAGCCTGAGCTTGGCCTTGCGCTCCTTCTCATCGGGCCCATGGCAATGGAAGCAATTCTCCGAAAGGATGGGCCGTATATCCCGGTCGAAGGAGAGATCCGGGCCGGATGCCCAAGCAGGCCCAGGCAGAGGCCAAAAGCCGAGCATGAGGAGGGTCTGGAATATATATTTCTTCAAGGATGGACGCGTGTTGACCAAATCTTGATTTCTTGCCGCAAACCGAGTCAACAGGAAAGGCCACTCTCTGGGTTGAACCAAGAGGAAGTTAGCGCTTGGAATGGCGGGGCAAGTTTGGTTTGGATAAGTGGATGAACTTTTTCGACAAGCTCCTCGTACCGGCCTTGCTATGCGCCTTGCCCGCTTCTCCGGCTTTGGCCGAGGACACGTTCTTCAGGCATTCCTTAACGACCGAGAAAAAGCCCTGGACGGCCAAGAAGTTTCTCAACGATCCGGCGGATTTTCAATTCGCCATCGTTTCCGACCGCACGGGGGGACCGAGGGCGGGGATCTTTCCCAAGGCGGTGTCCAAGCTCAACGAGTTGCGCCCGGAGTTCGTGATCACGGTCGGCGACATGATCCAAGGGGGCAGGGGAAACCGGGACGTGAAAAAATTGAAAGGCCAGTGGAAGGAATTCAATTCCTTCATCGAGGGCTTCGACATGCCTTTCTTCTACCTTCCGGGCAACCATGACGTGGGCAACGAGGTCGCGGATGAAATTTGGGACGAGATGTACGGGGTGCGCTATTATTCCTTTATTTACAAGAACGTACTTTTTCTCTGCCTGAACACGCAGGGCGGGCCGGGAACCAAGGCTCTTTTGCAGGACGAGCAAATCAAGTGGGCCCTCGCCGAGCTCAAGAGAACAGCGAAGGTACGCTGGACCCTCGTATTCATGCACCAGCCTCTCTGGCTGATGGAGGAAGGCATACTTATCCAAAAGGAAGGAAAGAAAGAACTCCGCAAGACCCAGACCGGATGGCCCAGGATCGCGGAGGCCTTGAAGGGGCGCAAACACACCGTGTTCGCGGGGCATATTCACCATTACGGCAAGTACCTCAGGAACGGGACCAGTTTCTACACTCTCGGGACGACGGGCGGAGGAAGCAAGCTGAGGGGGGTGGCCTTCGGGGAGTTCGATCACGGGACCTGGGTTACCATGACGGACGAGGGCCCGAGGATAGCCAACCTTTCTTTGGACGGGATCATGAAGGACGACGTGACCACCGAGAGCCACCAGAAGTTCTGGCGCAGCCTGGTCTTCGAGGAGTATTTTGCCAAGGGAACGAGCCTGAAAGGAAAGAAGCTGACCTTGCCCCTGCGCAATGCCTTCGACTTCGAGATCAAGGGGAGGCTCAGCTGGATCGTTCCACCTTCCTCGCCCTGGGAGGTCAAGGGGGGCTCGGACGAGATTTTCACGATGGCTCCGGGGGAGGAAAAAAGACCGTCCTTCACGATCCATTGGAAAACGGACGGGAAAAAGAGCCGCCCCGCGCTTTTGCCCAAGTTGATGGTCCGATTCAAGGCGGAGGCAGAGCCCTTCGACTTTGAGTTGCTCATGGACGTTCCCCTTGCCAAGTGAGCTTGTCGGATACCCTCAAAGAGGCGGCCAAGGAACTGGCCCGGGCGGTCAACGCACTGTCGTTTGATTTGCCCACCGCGTACGTCTACAACCCCTTGGATTACGCGTGGGAAATTCACCGCCGATACATCGAGCTTGCGGGCGGGGAAAAGAAGAGGGTGGTCTTTCTCGGGATGAACCCGGGCCCCTTCGGCATGGCCCAGACGGGGGTTCCCTTTGGGGAGATTCCGGCCGTGCGGGACTGGATGGGCCTGCGGGGGGAAGTCGAAAAGCCCGAGCCCGAACATCCCAAGCGCCCGGTGGAGGGCTTGGCTTGCGCCAAGAGCGAAGTGAGCGGAAGGCGCCTCTGGGGGCTTTTTGCGGAGCGGTTCGGGAAGGCGGAGAATTTTTTTGAGGATCATTTCGTGTCCAATTACTGCCCGCTCGTCTTCATGGAGGAGGGGGGCAGGAACCGAACGCCGGACAAGTTGCCCGCGAGCGAGTCCAAGGACCTGGAGGAGGCCTGTGATGCCCACTTGGCCCGGGTGGTGGATGTCCTGGAGCCCGAGTGGTTGGTCGGGGTGGGGGCCTTTGCTCAGAAAAAAGCCCAAGTGGCCCTGGCTGAAAAAGACCTGAAGATCGGCAAGATTTTGCATCCGAGCCCAGCCAGTCCGGCGGCCAACCGGGGATGGGCGGAGGCCGCGGCCAGGCAGTTGGAGGAACAGGGGATTTGGTAACCGGGCTCTTTCGGGGTTGAGGCCTCCTCCCGGCGCCTTACCATTCGCCTTCATGAAAAACCTCTCCGTGGTGGAATCTCACCGGGAACGCCGGGCCAAGCCGTCGATTCCCCTCATCGACGTCCGCACGCCGGCCGAGTTTCGCTCGGTTCATGCCGAAGGAGCTCTCAACCACCCCTTGGAATCGCTTGAAGCGGAGGCCTTGCCTTTCGAGAAGTCCGAAACCTTGCATCTGATCTGCCAATCGGGCGGGCGCTCGGCCAAGGCTTGTCAATTGCTGGAAGCGGCAGGGTACGAAGCGGTGGTCAACATAGAGGGCGGAACCGCGGCCTGGCAGGCGGCCCGCTTGCCGGTTGCGGAGGGAAAGAAGGCAATGTCCCTGGAAAGACAGGTCAGGATCGCCGCGGGCTCGTTGATCGTAGTCGGTGCAGCGGTCGGATGTTTCGTTCATCCCGGAGGGTACGGGCTGTCCGCATTCGTGGGGGCCGGACTGGTCTTTGCCGGCCTTACGGACACCTGCGCAATGGGCATGCTGATTGCCAAGATGCCCTGGAACCGAGGGTGACGAGGTTCGACTGGCTGGGGAGCCGCCTCAAGGGAAAGCAAGCAGGAGCGGCTAGTAGTTGATGTCCGTGACGTAGTCCAGATCGGTGATCAGGTTCTTACCCTCGTTCCGCATGGTATCGAGAATGAGCTGCTTGTCCTCCTTGGCCTTTTGGTGGACCTGGATGACGAATTCTAGGTTTCCCGGCTCGATGAAGTCGTACTCTTCGAGCAATTGATCAAGGGTCCGCTCGGCTTCCTCGAAGAAGTGACGGGCCAAGAGGCAGAAAACCTTGGCCGCAAGTATGTTTTGCCTTGCGGGTTCCTCGGAAACCAAGGAGATCGAGTAATCGAAGGACTCACGAATTCGTTGCCCGTCGAAATTTTGCAGGTCGAAGCCTTCCCTCAATCTTTCCGGTTCGATTTTCCGGGTCATCCTGAAGACGAGGCTTGGGGTATCCTCGACATGGCAAACCAAGGTGAAGCAATCCTTGAATTGGTAGTGGATCAGATGAATCCATGGTTCATGGTAATGACAAAAGTCTTGCTGAAAGACATAGGATCCGACCTCCAGTTGACCGTAGAATCTTCGCAGGATCACGTCGGCGAGGAATTCGTTCTTCATGGCGTCGACAACCAGTAACTCAATCTTTTTGGACTCATCCCAGTGGACGTCGCCAATGTCTCCGGCAATTGGCTCGATGAAGGACTCGTAACCGGAAGTATAGTGCCTGAATACGGGCAGGAAAGAATCGCCGTATCGCAGGGTCTCGGCGAATTCGGTTCATTCCAGGACGTCCCCGAAGGACTTGTGCCAAGTGAACAGGTCGTGGCAGTGAATTTTCTTTGAGCCTTTCCTCAAGCCTGATGCAAGAGATGCGGTGAAGGAGCCGAAAGTACAACCGAGTTCGCATATGAAGCCCTTGTTCGAATATAGGTAGGACCCAAAGAGCTTCATGTACTTTCTCTCGTTTGGAATAGTGAAGCCGGGAATCGCGGCGAGGTGATCCTCAAGCTTAATCAGCGAATACTGGCGATGGGCTGCATCGAGCCTTATGCCGATTCTACACAAGGACAAAAGCAAGCAACCGTATGCGGTTAAGGCAAGTCTCACGACCTCGACTTTGATTCTTCTCAATAAATTTCTCATTCTCGGACTACCAGACTTCCACTGGACCGGATGGAACTGCGATCTTTTTGCGAAGGGATGCCTGGTGCTCGTCTTCCTCCTCCATGAAAGAAGCGACCATGGGGGGGAGTCGATAGCGGGGGAGGAGTTCACCGGAGTCGTCGGTGAATTGCCTGCGCCACTCCAGGTAATCGTTCAGAATGCCTTCGAATTCCTCCCGTGAGCTGATGCGTACGATCGCGTTGTTGAAGGGCTTGACGGGGCCGAACCGCTTGGCGTACCAAGGGGCTACCTTGCGGAACTGAACCGACCCGCGGTCTTCCCCGAATACCTCGATCATCAGGTCGTAGTGGCGCCGCAGCACTCGGATGCGTTCTTCGAAAGTGGGTTCGGGAAGGAGCTCTCCGGTTTCGAGAAAGTGTTGAGTATGGAGAAAAATCCAAGGGTTGTAAAAGGCACCGCGCCCGGCGGAAACCCCGTCGCATCCGGTCCGGTCGATCATGTGCTTGGCTGCTTCCGGTGTGGTGACGTCCCCGTTCCCGATCACCGGGACGTGCTTAACCGCCTCCGCCACCTTACGGATACCCTCGAGGTTGACCACTCCGTCGAAACCCTGGGCCCTGGTCCGTCCATGCACGAATACGGCGCTCACCCCCGCATCCTCCAAGGCCTTGGCCAAATCGGGGGCGGTCAGGTTTTGCTCGTCCCAGCCGAGGCGCATCTTGGCGGTGACCGGTACGTCGACCGCGTCGACCATGGCCCGGATGAGAGCCTGAGTCTTGGGCAGCTCGTTCATCATGCTGGCCCCGCCACCCGTCTTCGTGACCTTGGGAACGGGACAGCCCATGTTGACGTCGATCGAGTCGACGCCCTTTTCCACCAGGAGGATCGAGGCGTCCCGCATTTCCTCCTTCACGCCTCCGAAGAGCTGGACCGAGAGCGGGCTGTCCTGGCCGTTGGTCTCGATCAGCTTGAGGGCCTTGGGGTTGTTCTCCAGAAGGGAGCGGGCGTTGACCAAGTCGGTGGTACACAGATCGACCCCTCCGATTTCCCGGATCACGAGGCGAAAGGGCAGGTTGGTGTAGCCCGCCAGTGGGGACAGGAAGAGGTTTGACTTAAGCTTGAGTCCGCCCAGTTCGAACATGGGGAGCATGATGTCTCAACTGCCGAATTTTTACAACAGGAGAAAAAAGATTCCCTTGGGGAAAATCACCTCCCCCCTGTTTCCATATTTGCAATTCCTTCCATATTTGGAAGAATAAGGTCTTCAGGAAGCATCCATGAACCTCGCAACAAAAGTACGTCTCGCGGCTTGGGCTGTGGCGGGTATCCTTCTCGCCTTGCCCGCCGTATCGGCGAAACCGGCGAAGGAAACCTTTGCCCTCGGAAACCTGTTTGCTACCCATTGCATCCAGTGCCACGGCAAGGAAAGCAAGGTCAAGGGCAAGGTCGACCTGCTCAAATACTCGGAGGGAGCGGATCTGACGGAGGATTCGGAGCTTCTGCAAGCCGTTCTGGACGTCATTGACTTCGGAGAAATGCCTCCCGAGGACGAGGAGCAGATTCCACTTGAGGTCAGAGACTCGGCCCTCGAGCATTTGCAGGGCCTTCTGAAGGCAGCCCTTGCGCAGGATGCTGAATTTCCCGTCACCCGCATCCGCCGCATGAACCGGTTCCAGTACGCCAATGCGGTTCAGGACCTTCTGGGACTCAAGGTATCGGTCTTTCCTCTTCCCGAGAGAATGATGAGGGACCGCTCGGGCTATTTCGCCAAGGCGATCAAAGAGGGGATGCCGGATACGCTGACCGTCAGCAGCCGTCCCCTAGGCAAGTCCGGGCTGATCGAGCCCCGGCTCTCCGGAGTTGGGCCCTTCCCGCAGGATTTGCGGGCCGAGCACGGCTACGATAACCAGGCTGACCACCTCTCCCTTTCACCCATCCTCATGGAGGCTTTCTTCAAGCTTAGCCGGACCATCGTCCGCAGCTCGACTTTCGGTCCCAAGTCGGTGGGCATATGGACGGACTTCTTCCAGGCGCCCGCGGACACCGAAAAAACTCCGGAAATCCTCTCCGAGCGCCTCCGCGCCTTTCTTACCAAGGCCTTTCGGAAGCCCGTCGGGAAGGAAACCCTCACCCGCTATCATTCCCATGCCCTTGGCCGGATTGAGGCTGGGGTTTCCTTCGAGGACGCTATGAAAGAGGTCGTCTCCGCAGTCATCGCATCCCCGCGCTTCCTCTATCTCTACGATTCTCTCGGGGAAGAGGCCACTGAACCGGTCCGGGAACACTTCTTGGCCTCCCGCCTTTCCTTCTTTTTGTGGGGAAGCCTGCCCGACGGGGAATTGCTCGATCTCGCCCGTGCCGGGACCTTGTCCGATCCCAAGGTCCTGGAAGGCCAAGTGGACCGCATGCTTTCCGATCCCAAGCTGAAGCGCTTTTGCGACAGTTTCCCCACCCAATGGCTCCAGCTGGACAGAATCATCTCATCCGTGCCCGACGAGAAGGCCTATCCCGATTTCTACTATGCCCCTCCCAGTTACCGGACGACCATGGACATGATGATGGAACCCCTTCTTCTTTTCGAGACCGTTCTCCTGGAGAACCGCCCCGTTCTGGAGTTCATCGACGCCAACTATACCTATCGCTCGGCCCGCCTCAGGAAATGGCTGGGCGAGGAACCCGGGGACAAGATCGGTGGGCCGGTCACCATGAAATTCTTCAGGCAACCCCTGAGCGACCGGCGCCAGGGGGGGATAATCACCAACAGCGCCGTCATGACCATGACCTCGGGCCCTCACGAGACCAAGCCCATCACCCGCGGCGCCTGGTTAGCCGGAGTAATCTTCAACTCGCCGCCACCTCCTCCGCCCGCCGACGTCCCGCCGCTTCCCAAGCCGGAGAAGGAGGATGCGAACCTGACCCTTCGGGAGCGCTTTTCCGCCCACCGGGAGCGGGCCGATTGCGCCGGTTGCCACGAGAAACTCGACCCGCTCGGATTCGCCCTGGAAAATTTTGACCCGGTCGGGCGCTGGCGCGACGACTACGAGGGTGGGCTGCGCGTCGACTCGGAAGGGGTTCTCTTCCGCCGCCACGCGTTCGGCGACGTGGTGGAATTCAAGGATGCCATCCTCAAGGAGAGGCAACGCTTCGTCCGGGCCCTTGCGGGTCACATGCTGGCCTTCGCCCTGGGACGCGAGCTGTCCCCCTCCGATTCGCCCGCCTTGGACCGGGTCGCGGAAGAAGCCGCCGCCCGCGAATACCGCATTAAGGCAATGATCAAGGCGATCGTTCTTTCCGAGCCTTTCCTCGGCAAACCGGTGAAACTTGCCTTGCGTCGGGAAGCCTTGAAACCTTAGGATGACGACTTCGATGAAATCTATATCGAGAAGAGGCTTCCTTCACGGAATGGGCGGGTCCATTCTCTCCCTGCCCTGGATGGAGAGCCTGGCGGCCAAACCCTCCGCCGAAGTGGCCCGGAGGCTGGCTTTCTACTACGTGCCCATCGGGGTGGTCAGGCGTACCTTTTTCCCTGGTGAGGAGAATGGGGTGACCCCTCTTTTCAACCGGGACAACTTCAATGCCGAGGAGACCAAGACCCGCATCCCGAAGGGGGAGCATCCCCTTGAGTTGACCGCCACCATGAAGCCGCTCGGGGGAGTTCGGGAGAAGGTTTCCCTGATCACGGGAATGGACCGGACTTTTCAGCCAGGTACCGATGTGCACGCCCAGTGCGCATCCTGCTTTCTTTCCAGCGCCAGCCCCTTTAGCGTCAAGCATTCCCCCTATCCACAGGCCCGGACGCTTGACCATATCGTTGCGGAAAAGATCGGCGGACGGACCCCGTTCAAGACCCTTGAGTTCAGTTGCAACAGCCACAAGGACAACAAGGAGTCGATACAGTTCGACAACATTTCCTGGTACGGCACGGAATACGTCGCTCCCTCCATGCGCGATCCAAGGCTGGCTTACCGTAGGCTCTTCAAGTCGGACGAGAGGAGCTCCTACAGAAACATCACCGACCTCGTCCTTGAGGACGCCCGCTCCCTGAAGCGCGACCTCGGCCGTGAGGACCAGGAAAAGTTCGCCGAGTACTTCGACTCCATCCGTACGATCGAGCGGCAGCTCTCCAGGCTGGAGGGCCTGAAGGAAGAGCTCAGCAAGGTGGACCTCGACGTTCCCATGGACGGAAAGCTTCCCCGGGGCGAATACATTCGTCTCATGGGTGATCTCATGGTGGTGGCCCTCCAGACCGGTTTGACCAACGTCGCTACCTTCATGGTGGGCCCCGAGCGCTGGGACACCCCCTATCTCTACGAGAGCCTTTTCGACAAGCCCCGCAGCCACCACCAGATGTCCCACAACCAGAAGAAGTTTATCGAGGACCTGATCAAGGTGGATCATTTCCACATGGAGCAATTCGCCTACCTAGTCGAGAAGATGGACCGGATTCAGGAAGCCAACGGCAAGAGCCTTCTGGACAACACCCTCTTTACCTATGGTTCCGGCCTGGGCGACGGGGCGACCCACCAGTACAGTGCCCTCCCCATCGTGGTGGCCGGGTCCGGGGGCGGAACCTTCAAGACGGGCCGTCATTTCAACCTTTCCGAGCAATCCGGCCTTGTTCCCAAGGTGGCCGGGAAGTACGTGGCCCCCGAGGGAGGCGTGCCCCTGGCCAACCTCTGGCTGACCCAGGCACGGGCCATGGGCCTGGAAATGGACCGTTTCGCCGACAGCACCGGTGAACTCGGACTGCTCCGCGCCTAGGCTTTCGGATCATCCCTCGGGCCACCCAACCCCAACCAACCCTTACGCGCCGAACAAACCTCGGCATCCATCAAATACCCAGCCATGAAAACCCTCCGCCTTATTTGCCTGCCCCTGATCCTCCTGAGCGCCTGCCGGGTCTCCCAGACGTCCGAGAATTCCGCCGACAAGGCTCCGCAGGTAACGAGGCCCAAAGCTCAGCCTTCCCCTCAAGCGAAGGGAAAGAAGGAGCGCCCCAATATCGTCTTTATCTTTTCCGATGATCACTCCTACGAGGCCATCTCGGCCTATGGCGGGCGCCTCAGCAAGGTGGCTCCAACGCCCAACCTGGACAGAATCGCCAAGGAGGGAATCCGCTTCGACAACTGTTTCGTGACCAATGCCCTCTGCGGGCCAAGTCGAGCCGTCATTCAGACGGGGAAGCATTCCCACCTAAACGGCTTCATGGAGAACGAGCACCGCTTCGACGGCAGTCAACAGACCTTTCCCAAGCTCCTGCAGAAAGGGGGGTACCAGACGGCCGTGATCGGGAAATGGCACCTCGGGACCGATCCCCAGGGCTATGACTTCTGGAACGTCCTGCCCGGGCAGGGAACCTATTACGCTCCGGACTTCCGGACTCCCCAAGGGCTCGTTGCCGGCACTCCCGGCGAGTACGTCACGGAAGCGGTTGTGAGCAAGTCGATCGATTGGCTGGAGAAGGACCGGGACAAGGACAAGCCTTTCATGCTTATGGTCCAGCACAAGGCGCCCCACCGATTTTGGCTGCCCCCGGTGCATCTTCTCGATGAGTACGTGGCCAAGGATTACCCCGAACCGAAGAACCTTTTCGACGACTACAACGGCAGGGGCACGCCCGCCCAGACCCAGGACATGACCCTGCGGGTGACCATGGACCTGGCCCTCGACAACAAGATGGTTCCTTTCCGCCAGGACCGCATGAACGAGGCCCAGAAAAAGAAATGGAACGAGGTCTACGACAGGATCCGGGCGGAAGTCCTTGAAAAGCGCCCCCAAGGGGACGACCTGGTGCGCTGGAAATACCAAAGATACATGGCCGACTACTTGGCTTGCATCAAGTCGCTGGACGAGTCGGTAGGCACCATGCTCGACTACCTGGACGAGTCGGGACTGGCCGAGAATACGGTGGTGATTTATGCTTCCGACCAAGGGTTTTTCCTTGGGGAGCATGGCTGGTTCGACAAGCGCTTCATGTACGAGGAGTCGCTGCGAACCCCCTTGCTGGTTCGCTGGCCGGGGGTTGCGAATCCGGGCAGGGTCAACAAGGATATGGTTTCCAACTTGGATTTCGCTCAAACTTTCCTGGACTTGGCGGGGCTGGAGCAGCCGTCCGATATGCAAGGCGAGAGCCTGAAGCCCCTTTTCGAGGGCAAAAAGCCATCCGACTGGAGGGAATCGGTCTACTACCACTACTATTGCTTCCCCGAGTACCATGCAGTGCGTCGCCACGACGGCGCCCGCAACAGCCGATACAAGCTGATGCACTTCTACGATTTGAACGAGTGGGAACTGTATGATCTCCAGAAGGACCCGATGGAAATGAAATCGGTGCATGCGGATTCTGCCTATGCTGAGACTTTTGAGCATATGAAAGGAGAGTTGAGCAAGTTGCGCAGGCAATACGAGGTAACTCCCGTTCCCAGGCTGCGCAAAGGGGAGACCCTCTTTCCTCCCTGGCGCGAGTTCGGTACCTTCGAGATCGGCCTGCCAGACGAGGGCTGGACCTCCCTTTTCGACGGAAAGTCCCTGGAAGGCTGGCGGCAACCCTTCGCTTCCAAGCCTGGGGGACCCGTATCCCAGATCACGGAACCGACCGGAATCGAGGTGGTGGACGGAGAAATCCACCTTTCACCCGCTCCTCAGGTCTTTTATCTTCATACCCTCGATTTCACCGACTTCATCCTTGAACTGGAGGCTTTCATGCCGGGGAAGGACTTTGACTCGGGCATAGGTTTCCGTTGCGTCCTGCCCAAGGGCAAGAATCTGCCGGCCGGATACCAGAGTGAAATCTCGGACGTCCGCAGCGGTGGAATCTACGATATCGGGGTGGGTTGGATGAACCCCGTCGAGGAGGAGGTAAAGATCAATGCCTTCATCGACCGGACGGGCACTTTCTACAAGCCCAAGGCGTGGAACCAGATCCGGGTCGCCTGCAAGGGTTCACGGATCCGCACTTGGATAAACGGTCAGTTGTGCAGCGACCTAAAGGACTCCAAGCACAAGGTTGGGACCATTGGCCTGCAGCACCATGCCAAGGAAGGCCTCTACCGCTTCCGTAAGATCCGCATCCGGGAAATCTAGGATTCCATTTGCTTCAACCGGCGGTCCGTCACGAAGGTCCCAAAGGGAATCAAGGTGGCCACGAAGAGATAAATTCCGAAGCCAAGCGACCACTTGAACCTGCGCATGCAAAGGGCCAGCAGGATACAATAGGCGATGAAGAGAACGCCATGTCCCATGCCCACGACCCTTACCGCCAAGGGCATGTCGGCGAGATATTTCAGTGGCATGGCGACGCACAGCAGAAGAAGGTAGGATATCCCTTCTACGTTACCGAGTATTCGCAAGTTTTTAATCATGGCGGGCAAGGAAGAGGTTCATGGCTTGGGCCTGCGGTAGAGCCGGACGGAAAGAAAGAAGGCCAGGCAGGTTGCCACGCCGATACCGGCAAAGGCTCCCAAGGCAGGCGTATCGACGTATTCCTGGGGAATGGGAATAGGATAGTGGCAGGTAAGAACCTGAGGGAGGCAAAGGATCGGGCAGAGCGAAGAAAGGGCGGCAATCGCGTCCAGGTGATCGGTTCCCCAGCCTACGAGCAGAACCAGGGAGGCCAGCATAGGGGTGATCCAGAGCAGGCCTGCGAAACCCCAAAACCCAAGGGAGAACCAAAGCTCGCGAGCGGCCTGGAGGTAGGTTGCGCAGGAAAGGACCAGGACGGCGGGCAGAAGGTAGGCCAGGGGGCTGACTTGGACGGGGGTTGGATCAAGCAGGCTTTCCCAGTTGCTCCCATATGCAACGAAGAAAAGGGCGGAATCCTGAGCGAGGGAAAGAAGAACCGCATGGACGGCGCAAACCATGGCTCCGAGGACCAGGACGAACCAGGTTCCGCGGCTCTCGTCGGCCAATCGGGGGATGGCGGGAAGACCCAGGCGCTGGGCTCGTTGCTTGCCCTTCAGGTGAAGGTGGCGGTCCGGGCAGCAGGTATTGACGAGGGTGAGAATTCCGAGGAGGGAGAGCCCGAAGTAAACCGATTGCACGAAGAGGAGGATGAAGAGCCCCTCGCGCGTGTCCTCGAGTGAGAAGTTTTCGCCCAGCAGGCCACTGGCCTTGCCCTCCGCGAAGAAGGGCCACAGAGAGCCAAGCAGAAGAAACTGGAAAACCACGAAGACGATTAGGCCGGAGGGTTTGGAGAAGGCGGGGAGGGCATCGTTGCGCCATTTGCGATGGGCGGTGACCAGAAGTGCGGTAAGGATGAGTCCCTGCATAATGAGGGTGAAGAGGGAGGGCGAGATCTCAGTGGTAAAGAAGGGAACGTTCTGCCAAAAGTCGACCAACTCGTTTTCCCAACTGCGATAGGAGGTGCTCTCGAGGGCAGTCAGCTCGGGAAGGACTTTCCCGAAATAGGTTGGGAGAATGGTCAGGAACGAAAGGAAGGAGATGCCCGCTTGGCCGAAGATGGGAAGAAAGAAGTAGAGCCCGAGAACCACGATGCGGGAAACCCAGGAAGCGGCCCGGGGCTTGGGCACGACCAAGCCGATGACGTGGGCTGTCAAGTGATACAGGGCGACGGATGAAAAGAAGACGAAGTAGAGGTGGAGGACGTTCTCTAGGGATAGTTCTCCCGTAACGATGCAGTGAAGGAGGAAGGGGAGCGTGAGGGCGAACATATAGTACTCCCTGACGGGGACTCCGAAGAGGTAGCCCGTGATCTTTGAAAAGGGATTCATGGGCGTCATGCGCTGGTAATCAAGAAGGCCGGATTCCTTCTCCTCGGCGGTGATGGAGGCGACCCGTCCGGTTCCGAGGAACATGAGGAAAAAGCCCTGCAGGCCCAAGAGCCAGGTAAAGGCCTTGCGGGCGCCGTCTACGGGGGAAGATTCGCTTTGTTGCCATTCATCGGTTCCCTCGACCAAGCGCCATTCGCCCTGGGAGCCGTTGAAATAGGCGGTCAGGTAAATCGTGGAGCAAATGATGAGCGAGAATAGCCCTGCCGCTACAAGGTGCTTGGGCCGGAGTCGCTCGCACAGGCCGCGCAGTATAAGCGGGTTCACTTTTCCTCCCCTCCTTCCTCTTCCGATTCAACCTGCAGAAACAAATCCTCGACCTTCGACTGCTTGGGCTGAAAGCGGCAGACTCGGGCTCTCTTTTCCACGAGGAGGGTGATCATCCGTGACTCATCGTCCTTGGTCCCGGTATGGGCAACCTCATACTTCGTCCCGGATTCGTCGAGAGCATCGACCGACGAGACGAAGTCCAGAGGTGAAAGGATCGTTCCCGGTTCAGGCCCGGGGGAGGCGAATTCCAGAAGCACGATCTTGTCGGGGCTTGTTTTCTCGGCGATCTCCTCGATCGTACCGGAGTGTACCATCTGGCCTTGCTTCATGATCCCGATCGCATCGCAAAGATCCTGCAATTCCGTGAGAACGTGCGAGGAGACGAGGATGGTCTTCCCGTCGGAGGCTAATTTGCGGAGCAGGTTGCGCAGATCGATCCGGGCCTTCGGATCGAGGTTGGCGGCGGGTTCGTCCAGAAGCATGACGGGCGGGTCGTGGACCAGGGTCTTGGCAAGGAGGGCCCGTTGCTTCATCCCCCGGGAAAGGGTCTTGCAGAGGTCTTTTCTCTTGTCTGTGAGACCGGTCAGGCCGAGACACTCGCTGACCTTTTCCTTTCTCCGCACGGGATCAAGTCCGTAGGCATGGGCGAAGAGGTCGCAGAATTCCTCCACCCGCAGGTCGTCATAGACGGGGGGGAAGTCGGGCATGTAGCCGAGCATCCTGCGGGCCTGTTCGGGTTCGTGCAGAACTGAGGTTCCATCGAGAGTGATTTCCCCGAAGGTTGGCTCAATTAGGGTAGCGATGGCTTTGATGGTGGTGGTCTTGCCCGCCCCATTTGGACCGATCAGACCGTAAACCGAACCTTTCCGGACCTCGAAGGACAAACGGTCCACGGCAACGAAGTCGCCGTAGTGAATCTTTAGGTCTTGGACGGAAATCATGGGGAGGCGAAAGGAGGGCATTGAGAAATAAAAAGCTCTTGGGGTCAACTTTTCCTTGCCTAAACGACGGTTGGGAGGACATTTGTCTGGGTAACCCTATTAAAATTAAAATGAAATCATTCAAATTCCTCATTTCCCTCCTCGCCTTATCCTGCGCCTCCGTTCATGCGGAAAAAAAGCTTTTCGATGGAAAGACCATGAAGGGCTGGGACGGTGATCCCCAGTTCTGGAGCGTAAAGGACGGCGCCATCGTGGGACAGACCACCAAGGAGAACCCGACCAAGGGAAACACCTTCGCCATCTGGAAGGGAGGAAAGCTCAAGGATTTCGATCTTTACGTCGACTTCAAGATCGAGGGCGGGAACAGCGGCATACAGTACCGCAGTTTCGTCAAGCCAGGCGATCACGACGGCTGGCGCATCGGAGGCTACCAGGCGGATTTCGAATCCGGAGACCGTTACTCGGGCATTTGCTACGGGGAAGGCTTCCGGGGCATTTTGTCGGACCGTGGATTTCACACGACTCTTACCCGCAACGACAAGGGAAAGTTGCAAAAGGATGCCAAGAAATTCGGGGATTCCAAGGAAATCGGCAAGACGATCAAGAAAAGGGAATGGAATACCTACAGGATTACTGCCAAGGGGTATCACTTCACCCATTACATCAACGGGGTCAAGACGACCGAATTGATCGACAACGACGAGAAGACCCGCCGGGCGGACGGTTTGCTTGCCTTTCAGGTCCACGCAGGGCCCCCGATGAAGGTTTCCTTCAAGAATATTCTACTTAAGTAGACCGCAAACGGTAGAGGATGCTGGAGTTCCCGTCCGACCGGGTCGACCTGCGCAGCGACACCATCACGCAGCCCACTGCGGCCATGCGCCAGGCCATGGCCTCCGCGGAGGTCGGGGACGACGTATTCGGGGAAGACCCGACCGTCATCAAACTGCAGGAGAGAATGGCTTCCATCATGGGAAAGGAGGCAGGCCTGCTGGTTCCGAGCGGGACCATGTCCAACGCCGTCGCCATTAGGTCCCATACCCAGCCGGGCGATGAGATCGTTACGGAGGAACAGAGCCATTTATATGTTTACGAGGGTGGGGGATACGCCGCCCTTTCCGGTTGTTCTGTCGCCCTAGTACCGGCGGAGCGGGGGATCATGGAACCGGTTAAGGTCGCGGACAGGATCCGCAAACCGTCCGAGTGCTCGAGCCATTATCCCAACGGCAGCGTGGTCTGCATAGAGAATACTTCCAATCGAGGGGGAGGAACCTTTTACCCGCAGCCCGTGATTGATGAAATCGCCCAGGTGGCGAGTGGCTACGGTTGCGCCCTCCACGTCGACGGAGCCCGGATCTTCAATGCGGCCGTGGCCAGCGGCGAGGATCCGGCCAGAATGGTTCGGGACTGCGACACCGTTTCCATCTGCATATCGAAGGGACTGGGGGCCCCCGCCGGGGGGGTGCTGGTTGGTTCGCGCCAGCTTATCGAAGAGGCTCACCGCTGGAGGAAAATGTTTGGGGGTGGGATGAGGCAGGCGGGCGTGCTTGCCGCGGCGGGCCTGTACGCGCTTGATCACAACCTGCAAAGGCTTCCGGAGGATCATCAAAGGGCTCGATCCCTCGCCTCACGGCTTTGCGAACTCCCCGGCCTAAGTGTGGACTTGGAGTCGGTCCAGAGCAACATGGTCTATGTCGCGACCGAGGAACCTGCCTCCGAAGCAGTGGCTCGGCTGGGGGCGGAGGGAATCGACTTTCTTTCCCTTGGCCGGAACCTTCTGCGCATCGTCACCCATTTGCATATTACCGACGAGGACATAGGCAGGACAATTCTTGCCTTCGAGAAGCATTTTAACTGAAACACGAGTGAAGAAAGTCGTCTTGCCGGGGGGATCGGGTTTTCTAGGACAGGCCTTGGCCGGCTCGCTTCTGGCTGATGGGTATGAAGTCGTGATCCTAAGCAGGGGGAAGGCTCGGCCTGAATCATGCGGGCGCTTCGTTACCTGGGACGCCCGAAATCAGGGAGAATGGGGCCGGGAACTGGATGGGGCCGTTGCCGTCTTTAATTTGACGGGCCGTTCCGTCGACTGCCGCTACACGGAGGCAAACCGTCGCCTGATCATGGACTCGAGGGTTGATTCGACCCATGTTCTGGGGGAGGCGATGAGGAAATGCGAAGAGCCCCCGAAGGTTTGGCTTAACTCGAGTACCGCAACCATCTACGAGGACCGTCGGGGGGACCTTGTTCCCCACGATGAAAACAGCGGGGATTATGGATCGGGCTTTTCCGTGGAGGTGGCCCGGGCGTGGGAAAAGGCTTTGCAGGATTCCGTCCCGGACGGGGTGCGAAGCCTCGTTCTTCGTGTCAGCATAGTACTGGGGCAGGGTGGTGGCGCATTTCCCGTCATGAAGAGGTTTGCGTCCCTTGGCCTGGGAGGCTCGCAAGGACCAGGCTCGCAGTGGATGAGCTGGTTGCACATTGACGACTGGGTCGGGATCGCGAAGTTTTTGATGGAACGAGAAGACCTCAGTGGGGTCGTCAACTTGGCCGCCCCAAACCCCGTGACCAATGCCGCTTTCATGAAAGGCATGCGACGCTGCTTTGCCCCTCTGGGAATCGGCTTTCCCGCTCCCGGCATTGCCGTTCGTCTGGGGGCCGTCTTCCTGCGAACGGCCCCGGAGTTGGTCTTGAAGAGCCGCAAAGTCGTTTCCTCGGTGCTTGCCGAGTCCGGTTACCGGTTCAAGTACCCGGAGTTAAGGGGAGCCCTGGAGGATCTTTCGACCTGAATGGCACTACTTTACGTTCCTCGAATGGGAGAGCAGCCACTCGTATAGCTTGGGGTTGCCGTAGGTTTTGGTCCAGGAGTCGTGTCCGACGCCGGGGTACTCTGTATACTTGATCCGTCCGCCCGCTTTCTTGACCGCGTCGACCATGACCCGGCTCATGCGGGCGGGCACGACTTTGTCGGCATCGCCGTGGAAATTCCAGATGGGCAGGGAGCCGTATGATTCGGCCCAATCGGTCTTGCCTCCGCCACAGATGGGGGCGATGGCGGCGAACTTGTCCGGGTATTCGGCGGCCGTGGACCAGGTGCCGAATCCTCCTTGGCTCAAGCCCGTGAGGTAGACGCGGTCGGGGTCGATGGGGTGTTTGCTGAGTAGCTCGTCCACCAGGCCTGCCACTAAGGCCGGCTTCCACCAGAGGTCAGTCCGCGGGCACTGAGGGGAGGCGACTACGAAGGGAAGGTCCTTTTTTTCAACGATTTTGGCCGGGCCGTGCTTCTTGACGAGGTTGAGGTTGTTTCCCCGTTCCCCTCTCCCATGCAGGAAGATCAGAAGAGGCAGCTTTCCCTTTGCTTTCGCGGAGGGTTCGTAGAGAAGGTATTCGTAACCTTGTCCCCCTTTTTTGAGTTTGAAACTCCGTTCGCTTTGGCGGGGCTTGGAGGCTTTGCCGGTTGACTCGGCGGCGCTATGGAAAAAGACCGTGAGGGCTAGGACTAGGACCGTAAGAAATTGTTTTTTGTCGTTCATGAATAGGTGGTGAAGGTGGTTGCATGGGGGG